>ERZ827156.4940-NODE-4940-length-10417-cov-2.828025_pt1 | contig 10417 bp, 13 predicted proteins | sample MGYA00519919_ERZ827156 | MGnify/ENA primary metagenome ERZ827156 (study PRJEB31778, sample SAMEA3449269) | human gut metagenome | biome: human gut; feature: human-associated habitat; material: faeces | place: United Kingdom | collected 2010/2012 ... | reverse complement strand
AATACAAAGACTATATTTATCAACAGGGAGCCTGAAGCAGATGAATTATTACAGGAATTACGAATTAAAGGAGTAACGAGGGAAAGAATGCGGAAAGCAGGACAGTATTGCGTTCAGGTTTATGCAAATGCGCAGAACGGAAACAGTTATTTTGAAAAATTACAAAATGCGGGATTGATCAGGCCGATGTCGGAAGATATGCAAGACTTTTATGAACTGACAGCGGAAGAAGAATATTCAGAGAAATATGGATTAAATCTTGAAATAGATGGAGAAATGGCATTGTTTCTGTAAAAATGGCATCAGCGTAGAAGATATTGCTTCTACGCTGATGCTGTTTTCTTTACTATAAATTCTATTATTTCAATCCGCTGGATAACCAGACATTTGATAGTATAAATGATATAATTGTTTATATCAAGAACAAATGCTAATATTCAATAGTATTTAAAGTAATAAAATTAAAACAAAATGATTGATTACAGAAAGAATATATAGTATATTCAAAGTATGAAAATAGAGAATAAATGAGGTGCTGAGGGATGATTTTATATCATGGCAGTAAAGAAATAGTAGAGTATCCGGAAATAAGAAAAGCCATGTTCCACAAGGACTTTTATTTTGGATTTTATTGCACAAAGATTCCGGAACAGGCAATACGCTGGGCAACACGTTATGGGAAAAAGGGCTATTTAAATAAATATGAATATACACCAAATGAAAATCTGAAATACTTGGTTTTTGATGAAATGACAGAGGAGTGGCTCGATTTTATTGTTGACTGCTGTAGTGGAGAAAGTCATGGCTATGATATCGTAGAAGGACCGATGGCAGATGATACCATATATAATTTTATTCAGAACTATATAGACAAAAAGATTTCGAGAGCTGCGTTTTGGGAACTGGCAAAGTTTAAGCATCCGACACATCAGATTAGTTTTCATACAATATCGGCATTGGATACTTTGGAATATGTGGGAAGTGAGGCTGTATATGGGAACAAAAAATAATAATAGACTGTTTTATACATGTAGTCTGATTGAATATATTGGTCGTCAACAAAAAAGAAGTAGAAAAGAGGTGACAGATTTTCTTGGAAAAGAAAGAATTGCCAGGATTTATGAATATGCAGATGTTTTTCACTGTGAACCTATAGAAAAAGTTGCATATGAGTTTTCGGAAGAATGCAAAATAGAAGAGGGGAATTTTGACAATGTATCTGAATGCCATTATAAAATCCCGGATTATTGGGATATTGGTGAAGTATATGAACGATTGATAGAGGATTTGCAAGGGAAAACGAATAAAGAGGTTGTTGATTTGATTGTGGAAGTATATTCATCATGGATTGATGGTGTAATATCTAATTACAATACAGATTTTTACTATCAACCGAGAGATTATATTTATGAGTGTTATCTTGAGGGGGAAATATGTGCGTAAGGAAATAGACGCATAATTTGCCGAGATCAGGAAAAGATTGCCACTAAAGAAAGAGGCAGATAATGCCGATATAAAAAACAGTTGCAAGGATAGCAAGTTTTACATGCATGGATGCAGTGAATAAGGTATGTTTTTCAGCCAGGACGGCGCAGTACAGGAAAGATGATCAGCTATGTTTGTGATAATGCAGACATGGCTTTTTTATTGAGTAAAAAGATGCCGGCAGACAGGATATGCAAGGGGGCACACCGTGAATAAAGACACAGTAAAAGGAAAGAATATATTGATCACAGGAGCGACTTCCGGCATTGGAAAGACCATTGCCAGACAGTTTGCCGGAGAAGGAGCCAGAGTAGTTCTCGTGGGACGGCGACAGGAGATTTTGCAGAAACTTAAGGAAGAGTTGGGAGAAAATACCATAACAGCAGCCTGTGATCTGTCAAAAACAGACGACATTAATAAAATTTTTCAAATTTGCAAGGAAAATCAGTGTAAGCTGAATGGCCTGGTTCATTGTGCCGGGATTGCCGGATTAAGTGGAGTGAGAGCCTTTGATTCAGAAGAGGCCATGAACATGATGCAGGTAAATACATTTTCGTTTGTGGAACTTTGTAAAAGGTTTGCATCCAAAAGAAACTCTTACGACGAATCCGGGATTGTTGCCATATCGTCCATCAGTTCCATCTTGAATGATCCCGGAATGATCTTGTATTCTATGTCTAAATCTGCGTTGAATTCTGCAGTGAAGACTATGTCTAAGGAATTTATGAAAAGAAAGATCCGGGTAAACGGAATTCTTCCGGCCAATGTTAAGACCCAGATGTTCCTGGGGGGAGAAGATACACTGGAAGATTTCATGGAAAGATCTTTGGAAAGGCAGCCTCTTGGTATCATTGATACAGAGCAGGTTTCCTATCTGGCTGAGTTTTTGCTGTCGGATAACGCAAAATATATTACAGGAGAATGCATCGTGATGAGTGGAGGAATGACCTATTAGTACAAACTTTGAAATTCGTAAAGCCAGGATGGAGGACGTTCCTGCTATCATGAAGTTTATCGGAGAAAATTGGAAAAAAGATCATATTCTGGCAAGAGATGAAGCTTTTTTTTGTTGGATGTATGTGGACGAAAAAGGATGCAATGTAGTTCTTGCGGTAGATGAAGAAAATACCATCTATGGTATGCTGGCGGTGATCAAATATAATTCCACAGATCAGCCGGACATAGTGGGAACGATGTGGAAAGTGCTGCATACCGGGAATCCCAGACTGGGAGTGGAACTGGCAGAAAAAAAGCAGAAAATATATAATGCAAGGTGCGATGTGGGCCCGGGATTAAATAAGCGGGCGGTAAAGATCAATCGTTACCTGGGATGCTATGTAGATGCCATGGGACACTTGTATGTATTAGGAGAATGTCCGGAATATCATATTGCTAAAGTGAGACAGAAGCAAAAAAGAATATCCGGGATATCCAAAAAGAAGCTGGTTGAACTGCAGACAAGGGAAGAATTGCTGCAAGTGTTTGACGATTCTTTTCAGCGAAAGAGAGTTCCGTATAAGGATTTTGGATATGTGGAGCATCGTTTTTTACAACATCCGGTTTATGAGTATCGGTTTCTAGGGATTCAGAATGAAGAAGGCGGTATGAAGTCTTTTATGGTTTTGAGAGAAGAACGGTACGATGGAGCCAAAATCTGCAAGATTGTGGATTTTTATGGACCGTATGAGGAAATCATTGATACGGCTTCGGAGATGTACCGTTTTGTCGATGAAAATCACTATGAATTTATGGATATATATTGCTACGGTGTTCCGGAGAAATATTTATTTACAGCAGGTTTTTCATGGTGCAAAGAGGAGGAAGCAATTATCCCAAATCATTTTGCTCCATTTGAACAAAAAAATACAGATATTTACTTTGCGACATCTTTGTGGGGACAGTTAGATGTGTTCCGCGGAGACGCCGATCAAGACAGACCGAGTTAAGGAGGACAAAAAAGTGAGTTTAGAAGAAAAATTGGAATTATTAGAGGATATAATGGATTATGATGATGCGTTGAAACCAGAGATGGTTCTGGCGGATTTGGAGGAATGGGATTCTTTGTCAACCCTGGCATTGGCAGCAAAAGTCCGCGAATTGTACGGAACAAACCTTACAAGTGATCAAATCCTTCAGTTTGAAACGGTACAGGATATTTGCGACTACTTAAAGTAATATGAAGGAGAATAGAGTATGTACGGTGAATTTGACAATATTAAGATTTGTGGTATTGCATCCGCTGCCCCTAAGACAGTGATCGACAATGAGCAGGTGGCTGAGACATTAGGTAACCGGAGAGCAAAAAAGCAGGTGGCCCTGACTGGGATCAAACACAGACATGTTATGGGAAAAGGACAGTCGGCAGCAGATCTTAGCAGTGTGTGTGGTGAGAAACTTCTGACGGAGCTGGGCTGGGATCGCGATGAAATCCGGGCGATCGTAAATGTGACGCAGTCTCCCGATTTTCACACACCATCCACCGCCATGCTAATCCAGAAAAGATTACATATAGGACAGGATTGTCTGGCATTTGATGTAAATCTTGGCTGTACCGGATATGTCAGTGGCCTACAGATTATATCTTCCCTGCTGCAAAATACAGGAGGAAAAGGCTTGTTATTCGTGGGAGACGGACGCTATCGTGAAATGCCGGAAGTGCCAACGACCGATTCGTTGTTGTTTGGAGATGGCGCCAGCGCTACTGCCATTGAAATAGAAGCAGGCAATAAACTGTTGTATGCACAGAAGACAGACGGAGAGAGATATAAGTATATCAGTGTAGGGCTGGATGGCGACCTGACTATGGATGGAAATGCAGTGTTGCTGTTTTCGCTAAACGAAGTATGTCAAAGTATCCGCGAAATGCGTAGTCACTTCGATATTCAGGAAGAAAGCATTGATTATTATATACTGCATCAGGCTCAAAAACTGATCGTTGATGGAATTGCACGAGAGTGCGACATGGATATGAACAAGGTGCTCCGTTCTTATGAAGAATATGGCAATACTTCTACTGCTACTCTTCCGTTTACCATTTGCAACAATGCAGAGAAAATCAAGAAGAAAAAGAGAGTGCGGTTTTACATGTGCGGTTACGGCGTAGGACTGGCCTGGTCCAATGTGGTTCTGGATATGGAAACAGATCATATCTACCCAATTGAAGTAACTGATTTTTGTTATAATGACCGATAGAAGGTGAGTTATGGTAGAGAAAAATATATTGATCACAGGAGCCTCTTCAGGAATAGGAAAAGAAATCTCATTATATCTGGCAAAGCAGGGAACTACTGTGATCTTGATTGGTAGAAACGAAGAGAGATTAAGAGAAATAAAAGAACAGATTGGAGACAAGGCATACACATATGTCTGTGATCTTAATCATACGGAAAAAATTCGTGGGATTTTTGACTTCTGCCGTGAAAATGGTCTGAAACTGGATGGAATGGTTCATTCGGCAGGAATTTCAGAACCAATGCCGGTAAGGAGTGTTTCGATACAGAATGTAGAAGAAACCATGCGGGTAAATTGTATGTCTTTTGCTGAACTGGGAAAATATTTTGGCGGGAAAAGGTATTCCAATGAACAGGCATCTGTGGTTGCGATTTCGTCTTTGGCAGCCACCAGACCGGTTATGGGGCAGGTGTCCTATGCGGCATCAAAGGCGGCATTGAATTCCATGGTAGAAGTGATGTCAAAAGAATTTTTGAAGAGAAAAATAAGAGTAAATGCGATTATGCCGTCTTATGTAGATACACCGATGGTAGCAGAAGGTGGAAGGTTTGGAATGAACAATGGAATCGATCAGATGCCTCTTGGTGTGATCGAACCGATTCAGATTGCTTATCTGACAGAGTTTTTATTATCTGACAGATCAAAATATATTACAGGTGCTGCGATTCCAGTATCCGCAGGCGTGTAGAAAATAAAAGGAGAGTTAAAAATGACTAGAGAAGAAAAACTTGAAATTATTGCAGATATTTTGGAAGTAGATGTGGACGATGTAAAAGAGGATATGGTTCTGGAAGATTTTGAAACATGGGATTCGGTAGCAGTTTTATCCGTGATCGCCATGATGGATGAACATTTTGGGAAATATCCACATGCGTCTGAGATCCGTTCTTATGTAAAAGTAAGTGACTTAATGAAAAACATGGAGAAATAAAAATGATAAATCCGATGGACTTAACCGGTAAAAGAATTTTGATTACAGGGGCATCTTCCGGAATTGGAAGAGAGACCGCTGTTTTAGTCAGCCAGTTGGGAGCAGAAGTGGTTTTGCTGGGACGAAATGAAGAACGATTACAGGAGACGAGAGACAAACTGAGTGGTAAGGGCCATGTGGTTATCCCACTGGAACTGAGAGAATTTGACCGATATGCAGAGGTATTCAGACAAATAAAGCAGACCGGAAAAAAATTAGATGGTCTTGTTCACTGTGCTGGGATTGCCAAAGTTATACCGTTAAAGGTGGTATCAGCGGCAGTGATTCAGGATATGTTTGCAGTGAACTATGTTTCCTTTATGGAACTTATGAAACATTTTGCCAAGAAAACGAATTCCGATGGCGGCAGTGCTGTATGTATGTCTGCTGTAAATGCTCACTATCCGCAAAAATGCATGAGTGTTTACGCGGCCACAAAAGGAGCCCTAGAGATGGCAGTGTCCTCTCTGGCAGTGGAACTGGCGGATAAGAAGATCCGTGTCAATGCAGTAGTACCCGGCCCCATTGCAACTCCCATGGCACAGTCTTTTTCAGATACAAGCGGAGAAGAAAGCAACATTGTGGGGCAGCAGTTGATGGCGTTAGGAGAGCCAGCTGACATTGCCAATATGACCGCTTATTTGTTAAGTGATGCATCAAAATTTATCACAGGAAGAAAATTTTTCGTGGATGGAGGAAGATTATAAGTGAGGAGAGCAGCAGATCTTAAATTATTTCAAGACAGGGACAAGAACTGGGTTACCTATGGAGAACTGGTTCAGGCAATGAGAGATGTAAAAGCAGATGACTGTGATGTTCTTTTGGTTCACACAGATCTGTCTTTTGGACTGCCTACCAGAGAACTTAAGCGCAAGGAACTGGTGGCAGTTTTGTATGATGCTATTTGCGAATTGGGAGTGAAAACCCTGGTGTTTCCTACTTTTACATTCAGTTATGGCAACAGGGAAGACTATGATGTCAAAAATACGAAGTGCAAAATGGGTATGATCAATGAGTATGTAAGAAAATTGCCGGAGGCTGTGCGTTCAGAGGATCCGTTGATGTCTGTATGTGTGGTAGGTGAGAAGAAAGAACTTGCAGAGGTCAGTGGCAGCAAGTCACTGGGTGAGGGCAGCTTTTTTGATCGTTTTCACAACACAGAGAATACGCGAATCATGTTTTTCGGTGCCCAGCTGGCACAGTGCCATACACAGATGCATTATGTTGAGGAAAAGCTCCGGGTGCCATACCGTTATGATATGGAATTTGAGGGGCATATTATTGATGCAGAAGGTGTTTCCAGACCAGATAAGCATATCTTATATGTAAAATATAGAGATGTACTGCCATGTGTACCACCGACATTTGAAGAAGAACTGATTCGGGATGGATCATTTATTAAAAAGAAAGTGGGTAATTCATCCATTGCCTGTTTCACAGAGCAGGCAGCATATGATAAAGAGGTTGAGTGGCTGACCAAGGATGTAAATTGCTTCCTGGCAGAGCCATATGATTCGAAACCACTGGTAAAAGAATACTCTTATGGAAATGTAACAACAGTACAGTAAAGGAAAGATGAGGGGGCAGGATCATGTACAAATCAGTATTAGACTATTTTGAGGAGACAGTAAAAAGAGTTCCTGAAAAAAAAGCAATCCGGCATAATGAAGATGATTGTACATTTGCCATGTTACAGGAGCAGGCACAAAAACTTGGCAGTTATATGATTGAATTGGTGGGAGATATAAAAAATCGTCCCATTGTTGTTTTGCTACCCAAATCCATGGATGCTGTTGTGGCAGATCTTGGTATATCATACAGTTGTAATATTTTCAATAATCTGGATGTAAAAACGCCGGTACACAGACTGGAAAATATTATAAAACTTTTAAAGCCGGTTATGGTTATTACTAATAATGCATATAAAGACATGCTTTCCTGGCAGGAGTATGATGTAAAACTGTTGAATCTGGATGAAACAGTTCTGTGCGACATAAACATAAACGCAGAGGAACTGGAAAAAAGGAGAAAAGAACTGATTGATACAGATCCTTTTTGTATTATCAATACATCCGGTTCTACGGGAACCCCCAAAGGGGTGGTTCTTAATTATAAAAGTTTTTTTGATTTTGTTACATGGGCGGATGAGACTTTTTCCTTTGATGGAAATGAAGTGATCGGTGCCCTGTCTCCGATTGTTTTTGACATTTATGATTTTGAACTGTGTATGATGATGTTTAAGGGAGCTACCATTGTTTTGCTGGACAGCTCACTGGGGGTATTTCCGGCCAGACTGCTGGAGGAACTGCAGAAAAAGCAGGTTAACTTTATTTTCTGGGTTCCAACCATTATGGTCAATATCGCCAATATGGATCTGCTGGCAAAACTTCCGCTGCCGGATCTGAAGACGGTCTGGTTTGCAGGAGAAGTATTTCCAACCAAGCAGTTTAATTACTGGAAGAAGATGCTTCCCCAGGCGGTGTTTGCCAATTTATATGGTCCGATAGAAATAACACTGGATTGTATTTATTATATTGTAGATAAAAAGTATAATGATGAGGAACCACTGCCGATTGGAATCCCATGTAATAATACAGATATTCTGATCCTGAATGATGAAGATCAACTGTGCCGGTCGGGAGAAGAAGGTGAGATTTGTGTGCGGGGAACCTCCCTGGCTATGGGGTATTATAACAACCCGGAAAAGACAAAAGCAGCCTTTGTTCAAAATCCGCTGAATCACGCATATCCGGAGCGGATTTATCGCACCGGTGATATTGCCAGTGTTGAAGAGGATGGTCTGATTCATTTTAAGGGACGGAAAGACAGCCTGATCAAGCATCAGGGATACCGGATTGAACTTGGTGAAATTGAGCATGAGATCGTAAACAATTTGAAACTGGTGCCAAACTGCTGTGTTGTATATGACAAAGAGAATAAAAAGATTGTTTTATTCTATGAAGGCAAGGGCACAACAGAGAAGGAAATCCGTAAGGCACTGGCGGGATCGTTTCCAAGATATATGATCCCTACTGTGTATCATGAGATGGAGGAACTTCCAAGAAATACCAACGGAAAGATTGATCGACTGAAATTGTCGACTATGATATAAAAAAGGAGAGAGATACGATGGAGCAGATTAAAAAAATATTGACAGAGATCAGACCGGAATTTGATTTTGAAAGCAGCAGTGATTTTATAGAGGATGGTTATTTGGATTCTTTTGATCTGGTTACTTTGGTGGCAGAATTAGATGAGACATTTAATATTTCCATTGATGGACTGGATATTGTACCGGAAAACTTTATGTCTGTGGAAACCATTGCTGAGGTTGTGAAGAAAAATGGAGGCACCTTATGATTACTACATTTAAGGGGAAAAAGATTACCGGAATGCTTACGGTAATGCCTGAAAATGAATATGACTATGATGAAGAGACAAAAGATATTGCCACTCTTCAGACAAGACGATTAAAAAAAATCATGGGATTCGGGAAACGAAGAGCAGCGAAAAAGACTTCTACAAGTTCAGATTTCTGTATATATGGTCTGAACTATATGTTTGAACATGATCTGATCAAACGAGAAGAAATTGGAGCCATTGTGGTTACCGGACTGACACCGGATTATTTTATCCCCCACATAAGTAATATTATCCATGGAGAGTGTAACCTGCCGTCGGATGTTATCTGTATGGATATCCCACAGGGGTGCGTTGGCTTTATGATTGGGGCTTTGCAGGCCTTTATGCTGTTGGATGTAGTGGGAGACAAAAAAGTTGTGGTATTTAATACCGATGTGTTGTGTAGAAAAGACAGGGAAGAGCCCCTTTCGGCTCCAAGTTTTGGGGGGGATGCAACGGCGATCACGGTCTTTGAAAAGGATGAAAAAGCACCGGATATTTATATGAACCTGTATAATGACGGTTCAGAGAGAGAAGCACTGATCATGCATGCAGGAGGTTTTAAAATGCCTCGCAGCAAGGAGACAGCCAAACTGGTTGACATTGGCGATGGTACCATGAAAAGCTATGATGATCTCTGGATGGATGGCTCAAAAGTTTTTAATTTTGTTCAGAAAGAAGTGCCGCCGCTGATTGAGGAACTGTTAAGTTATGCAGGAAAAACGAAAGAAGAAATCGATTGGTATCTGTTTCATCAGCCAAATAAATTTATGCTGCAGAAACTGGCAGATAAGCTTCAGATTCCGTGGGAAAAAGTTCCTATGAATGTGGTTGAAAATTTTGGAAATTCCAGCGGGTCTACCATACCGGTCAACATTACTTTCAATATGAAAGATGAACTGATCGACCATGCATATACTTGTTGTTTATCCGGTTTTGGTGCAGGTTTATCCTGGGGGGCTATGGTCACGGAATTAGGCAATCTGGATTTTTGTGATATGATCATATCCGAGTATTGAGAGGAGCAGACATTGAAGATAGGAGAAATCTTTAAATTTATATCAAGTTTGAGAAAGACGAGACAAAAGCTCTATACCAATTATTATATGACTCTGCAAAATTCAGATAAGGACTTTGCGGCCTGGTATACGGATACCAGCATTGTGTTCTGCGATGAGGAAGAAAATTTTGTCAGGTGCTATTTTGCATCGGTGGATTTAGAAGATTTAAATTCCTTATTTGTCAAGGTGCCCAAAGACAGTATTATGGATTATGTTGTAAAGGGTGAGCAGACGGAATTTAGTTGGGTTGGTGACGGATTGTTTAAAC
>ERZ827156.4938-NODE-4938-length-10419-cov-22.045156_pt1 | contig 10419 bp, 8 predicted proteins | sample MGYA00519919_ERZ827156 | MGnify/ENA primary metagenome ERZ827156 (study PRJEB31778, sample SAMEA3449269) | human gut metagenome | biome: human gut; feature: human-associated habitat; material: faeces | place: United Kingdom | collected 2010/2012 ... | reverse complement strand
GTCATCGACGCTTTTACCGACCATGTGTTTGCCGGCAACCCAGCCGCCGTCTGCGCCGAGTCGCTGCTGCATCTGCCGGAGTGATGGAAATCGTGTTCGAGGAGATGAATGGCAGCTTGATTCCATTTTACACAGTTGGAGGTAGGACAGAGAAATGCGTGAGATCGTAACACAGGCCATCGGCTTTCTGGGCGTGCTCTTCTTTTTCCTCTCCTTCCAGACAAAGACCAATCGCTCCCTATTCGTCCTGCAGACGCTGGGCTGCCTGACCTTCAGCGTGCAGTTTATCCTGCTGGGTGCGCTCAGCGGCTGCCTGAGCCTGCTGGTCAACATCACCCGCAACATCATGCTGACGAAGTACAACGACTGCAAGGTCATCCGCTGGAAGGGCTGGGTGGTGGTCTTTTCCGCGCTGTCCCTGGTCGCCGCGCTGTTCACCTGGAACGGCTGGAGCAGCCTTCTGCCCGTGGCCGGCACCGTGGCCAGCACCATCGGCTACTGGACCAACAACGCCAAAAATATCCGCCTGGCGAATCTGGCGGTCAACTCCCCCTGCATGCTCCTGTACGACGTGCTGGTCAAGTCCTGGGGCGGCGTGCTGAACGAGACCATCGCCATCGTCTCTATCCTCATCTCCGTCATACGCTTCGGCTGGAAGGCTCTGGACGGCGACACCATCGAAAAATGACCCGCCGGGAGGCTTTTTTCTCGGCATGTTTCTGATCGCTTACAACGCACGATGAAAAATTTTTTAGGAGGACCTGCTATGCTTGCTGTCCGAGCAGCCGCTAATGACGACTATACCCGCGTCAGAGATTTTTACTATTCACTGATCGACGCCATGGAGAACGCAGAGTACAAACCCGGATGGGAGAAGGATATCAAAGCCATTCGGCTGGACGTTCTGGGCGGCAACATCCCCGCGGAAAAGGCCTACACCAGAATGGGGTTCGTCTATCGCGGCACCATAAACATGTTCTACGAGGACACCGGCTGGACGGATTATAGGCTGTTTGAGTATGTCGTCTGAGCCGTCTCCTTAGTCTGCCTCCCGCGCTCAGGATCGTCCTTTTCATCGGCGCAAAAAGCAAGCCCTCCGGTGATGCCGGAGGGCTTGCTCTATCATTACAGGTTACATATTATGGATGTCGTCCAGCAGGTCGTCCAGGGACATGGTGCGCACCTGGTTCTCATCGTCCTCGGTGGGCTCATCCTTGGCACTGCGCGCTGCCGGCGCGTCAGACGCGCGCTCCGGGGCGGACGCCGGCGCTTTCTCCGCCGTTCTTACGTCGTTTCTCGCCTGTTCTGCGTCGTTCCACGTTGCAGTCCGCGTCGCTTTCTCGGCCTTCGGCTCCTCCGGAGCCTCCTCCTGCCGGGGCACCAGACGGGGCACGCGGCTGGTGTGATGGTGCTCCAGCGCAGGCGTTTCCCGGTCGGGACGGGGCGGCTGCGGCTCGTCGTCGTAGTCGTCACTGCCCACATGGCCGCGGCCGATCAGGAAGCCCAGCAGGAACAGCACGAACACCAGCAGCACCGCCACCGCGATGGCCACATAGGTGGTCTTGACCTCGCCCAGCACCGGCAGCACAAGGGTCCCGGGGATCTCCAGCGGCGGTATCTCCGGAATAGTCTCCGGGTCGATGACCTCCACCGTGGGGATGATGCCGGTATAGGCGGGCATCCGCAGCACATGGATGGTGTAGTTCTGCTTGGTCTTGCCATCCTCGGCGGTGCCGGTGACGGTGATGACCGTTTCGCTCTCGGTGGCGGACAGCTTCACGTCGCCGGTGCCGGTGACGCCCTGGGCCTTCTCGTCCTTGGCTGCGGCGGCCACTGTCACCTGCCTGGCCTCATACGGAACATAGGCGATATAGTCCGTCACGGCCGCGCTGAAGGTGGGGGACAGGGTGGCGCCTTCCAGCGTCAGGGTGGACAGCGTGGCGTCCGTGGAGGGCTTGTAGTTGGGATCCTGCTGGCGGGTGGCGTCGATCACATAGCTCTTGGTGGCGCCGCTGGCCGCGGTGACCTTGATGGTGATGGTGTTGGCGCCCACGGCCAGCTCATTGCCGCTGACGGAGACGCTGGCGCTGTTGTCCGCCTTTTTGTAGTTCAGGTCCAGCGAGCTGACCGCGTAGGGCACCGTGCAGGTGTAATAGGTGGTGCCGCTGGAAAAGGACGGGCTCAGCGTGGCGTTGGAGCAGCTGAGGGAGCTGAGGCTGCAGTTGCTGCTGGGGGCCGCGCCCACCTTGCCGGACCAGCTGGCGCTGCCCAGGTCAGTATCGCTGTTGCCGTCGGACACCACGATGCTGGAGAACGTGGCGGTCAGGGCATCGCCCTCCTTGGCGCTGCCGGACACCTTCATCTTGACGGTGACCACGCCGCCGCTGGAGCTGGACGTGCCGTATACGCTGAATTTGTTGTTGTTGACCACGATGCTCCAGCCGCTGACGGAGCAGTTGTAGTTGGTAAAGGACAGGTTGCTGCTGTAGCTCAGGTCGGCGGTGAGACCATAGACCTTGTTGGGGACGGACAGCGTCAGGGTGACGGTGTCTCCCGCCTGCAGCGTGGCGGTGCCGGTGAGACTGGCTCCGGCGGCGTGCGCCGTCTGGGGCAGCAGCGTGACCACCAGCAGAAGCGTCAGCAGCGCGGAGGCTGCGGCGCGAAAGAGTTTGTTTTTCATCGGGTGTTACCTCCTCAGCCGATGGTGCGCTGGCCCACGGTGACCTGTGCCGCCTGGACCACGTCGGTGATGGTGACCTTGCCGTCGCCGTTGATGTCCGCCGCCTTGGCATACGCGCCGTTCAGCGAGACGGAGCCAACCACGGAGCGCTGCAGCTTGACCACGTCGGTGATGGTGACCTTGCCGTCGCCGCTGACATCGCCGGTGACCACGATGGTCACGGTGGTGCTGCTGCTGACGGCGGTCATGCCGGTGCCCACCACGCCGGAGGTCACCTTGCTGCTGCCGTTATACACGGTGTAGCCCGCGCTGCTCAGCGAGGAGACAGAGGTGTTGGGGGACACGCCGGTCAGATAGTTGCCGGAGGGGGCGGGCGTGTTGCCGCCGGTATTTCCACCGGTGTTTCCACCCGTGTTGCCGCCGGTGTTGCCGCCGGTCGAGACAGGCGTCTTGGTAAACACGGCGGTGTAGGTGACGTTGGCTTTATCCACATAGGTAGCGCCGGGAACGAAAATCTTCCCGCTGGCGTCTGCCCAATAGCTGAAGCTATAGGTATAGCTCTTGTCAGCTGCCTTGACCGGATTTGCCGGGGCGGTGATCAGGCTGCCGCTGCCAAGGCGCGTGGACTTGACGGTGGTTCCGTCAGATATGAACGTGACCGTGTACAGATCGCCGAATTTTGCGGTGATCGTGTGGTCCTGTGCGGCCACGATGGAGGTGGAGAATACCTCCGTACCGTCATCCATAAACCAGCCCTGGAAGCCTTCGCCGCTGACTGTGGGGAGATCGCCGTAGGTGGCACCCAGCTTATAGACCTTGGTGGTGCGGGTGCTGCCGTTCACAAACGTGACGGTATACTCTTCCTTGGCCAGTGAGGGCGTGGAACTGCTGTCCTTGGCGCCCACAGTGAACGGTACCGACAGCAGTGTTTCGGACTTGTTATCCACGGCATTGGTGGCGCGGATGGTCAGCGTATAGCTGCCCTGCGCCAGCTTGCTGAAGGTGCAGCGTCCATCCAGCGTCCACAGGTCGAACCAAGTACCGGAGCAATTGGTGGACGCGGAGAAGCCCGTGGAAGAGCTGCCCTTGACCTCCACCGTAACAGAGGTTATTCCCTTGGGATGGGAGATGACCCCTCGCAGCGGGAAGGAGGAGTTGCCTTCTGTAAGATTGTGGGTGATCTTGCCGCCGATGGCATCGGAATCTGTGCAGCCGGGATAGAACAGACCGGACAGCGTCCAGCCGTCCTTGCCGGGCAAGCCCTGCTGCGCCCAGATCGCAGCGTCCGCTGCTTTGTCGGTCAGCGTGATCTTATAGGTGTTGACCGTGGTGGAAGTGGGGGCCTTTCCCTCTGCGGCCAGCTTGTTATTCGCCATTTGCACTGCCACGGACTCCAGGATCTCCGAGTAGCTCTTTCCGGTAAAGGACTTGATGAGCTTTTCATACTCCGCTTCCAGCGCCTGCAGCTGTCGCAGCTGTTCCTCTGTAGGCTCTTTGCCAGCGGGAACACTGTTGACCAAATCAACGATGTCTTGGTTGACCTTCTCCAGCTCGGCCAAATCTTTTTCGACCTCAGACGTATCTTTGCCCTCCAAGTGCGCGGTCGTGAGGGCCTCTACCTCTTTCTCAAGGGCTTTCCAGAAAGCCGTTTCTTCTTCCTCAGTAAGTGAATACCCCTCCTCGCCGTTGATCGTGCCAAGGATATTGTTCACTATCTCATCCCGCGCAGTGGTATCCTCTGTGGTGCTGGTCGTCTTTTCCAGCGTTAGATAGCGCCCGGCACCGCAGTTATACAACGTATACCCGCCGCCGCTGACGGCGATCGTCCAGAGCTGATTAGAGGATGCAGACGGGTCCTGCAGCACCAAGGCCCCGTTGGAAGCGGCCAGGCGCTTCCCCTGGTCATTGGTTATGGTGTACCTGCCGTTATTGTAGTAGGTCAGCGTCAGTGCAGTGATGCTGCTGCCGGTGGCCAACGCATCGCTGCCGATGGCCATACCGAAAGACTGTTCTGCGTAATACCGCAGCGTGCAGCGGCCTTCCGGAATCGTGGGAGAGATGTTCTGATACCGCATCACCAGCGCATCTGCGGGCTCATTCACATGCAGACGGCTGTATACGGCGGTTTGCACGCCGCCGCCGTTGACATTGAAGTACGCCATGGAGCGCCCATAAATGCCGTACTTCTTGGCGGTCAGCGTCTCCATGTTGTCCTTTTCGTACTTGCCGTTGGGATCCAGGCGGCTGCACTCGGCATAGATGGCTGCGATCAGCTCCGCCTCGCTCTGGTTCTTGAAGCCGCCCAGAGAGGTAAAGGCGCGGTAGATAACGCCGGTAGCGCCGCTCTTTCCGTCGCTGCTGTTGGCGCCGGAGATCACGCCGACGCCGTGGTGGACGCTGCGGCTCCAGAACACATTTTGGAGCGCAACAGAGTAGTTGCCCATATCGAAGCCGGGAAACAGCGCTTTTACATTGCTGATCAGCTGGGTATACTGTGTCGTCTGCCAGAAATCCTTCTGCGCCTGAGCAAACTCGTTGCGATTCTGCTGGCCGATCTCCTGCCACTTGTTTTTGAAGTTGGAGCCGAAGCCGGGATAGTACTCGCCCTTGGTATTGTACGCATAGGCGTTGTAGAGCTTATCGCCAATACCGCGGTAGGTAGAGCCCTCCGGCTGTGTGCGCAGCCAGTCCATGAAGCTCTTCACGGTCGACTCTACGAACATATATATGCCGTAGGAGGTGCCGCCGCTGTCCTCATCCACGGTGGAGATGCGCCCCGGGTCGGCATTCGTGCCCGTCTCGTAGTATTGGCTCAGGGAGCCCAATTCCGGATTAGTCCAATTCTTGCTGGCGGCCAGCAAGATGGTGGTCACACAACTGGTCACCATCACCGCTGCCAGGATCAATGCCATGCCCCGTTTTGTCCTTTTCATGCTGCTGCACCCTGCCTTATCTCTAAGTTGTATGGGAACGCCGGCGGCGGCCAAGGGCCACTCCACCGATTTACATAATAATACTCACGGACAGTATACCATCGGTGCTCCCGGTTGTCTACCAGAAAAACGCGAAAAACACAGAAAATATGAAAATTTTGTCAGGCGCACCACAATATTTGGGTGGATTTATCGAACAAGATGTCGTATAATGGCCGCAGGCTGACAAAAATACGCAAGGAGAATTCAATTTATGTCAACGAGCACAACGAAAAAACGCGGCACCGGCGCGGCGGCGGTCATCATCGTCCTGTGCCTTATTGCGCTGGGCGCGCTGGGATATGTCATCTACCGCCAGCTGTACCCTGCGGTGCCGGAGACGGTGGAGCTGTACGTGGCGTCCGAGACGGCGGACGCCGTCTCCTACCGGGACGAGGAGCGGACGCCGCTGGGCAGCATACTGCGCGGCGCAGGCGTGCGCGCCGTCAAGTCCGATTGGGAGGGCGACGGGGAACTGGTGCGTATCGACAATGGTACGGAGGACGGCAAGCCCGGCTATCTCTACATGGAGCGCGCCTCGCTGACCGAGGACTACGCCGGTGCGGTGCTCAACAAGACCGTTTACGCCCTCCGGGGCATGAGCCTTACGGACGAGACGGGTGCCGTCCCTGGCTGCGCCGTGGAGAAGGGCATGGCTCTCACCGTCACCGGCTTCGACGGTCTGTCCGGCGGTGAGGTCCTCCGCTGGAGGGTCGCCTGTGACCGGGGCGAGGGCTACATCGACGGCGACAACGTCCGCATGACGGCGGAGGAGGCCGCCGCCCAGTACGACGACGCGCTGTATCAGCTCCACGCCGCCCGGGGCGACAGCTGGGGCGGCGGCGACGCGGCGGGCCTGGACTACTACCCCACGGAGAAGCCGGTCTTTACCGACAACACCATGCCTGACGAGGTCCGGGCGCTGTATCTCAACGGCAGCGCCATCCAGTACGCCGACAGCTACCTCCGCCTGGCGGAGGGCAGCGGCATCAACGCCTTTGTGGTGGACATCGTGGACGGCACGGCGGTGTCCTACGCCTCGCCCGTCATGCAGCAGTACAGCCCCTCGGCCTACGCTGCGGCACAGGACACCATGGAGGGCTTCCAGGCCAACGTGCAGAAGCTGCGGGATGCCGGCTACTACGTCATCGGCCGCATCACCGTGTTCAACGACGCCCATCTGGCCGCCGACCACCCGGAGTACGTCATCTCCGACCTCAGCGGGACGCCGCTGAAGATCAGCTCCATGTACTGGCCCAGCGCCTATAACCGCACGGTGTGGCAGTACAAGGTAGACCTGGCCCTGGAGGCCGCGGCCCTGGGCTTCAACGAGATCCAGTTTGACTACATCCGCTTCCCCGACGGCGCGTACAAGTACGAAAAGGCGGGCACCATCGACTATAAGAACACCTACGGCGAGAGCAAGGCCCAGGCGGTGCAGCGGTTCCTGCTCTACGCGGCTAAGCGGCTCCACGACGCCGGGTACTACGTTTCCGGCGACGTGTTCGGCGAGTGCGCCAACGCCTATGTGACGGCCTGCGGCCAGTACTGGCCGGCCATCAGTGCCGTGGTGGACGCCATTTCCGGCATGCCCTACCCCGACCACTACAGCGCGCAGGGGGACTATAAGCCCTGGGAGCACCCCTACACCACCGTGCACAACTTCGGCGAGAGCGCCATGGCCCGCCAGAGCGAGACGGCCTCTCCCGCCGCGGTACGGACGTGGATCCAGTGCTACAACGCCATCCGGGAGCCGTACAACCACTACGGCGCCGCCGAGCTGGCCGACGAGGTCCGGGCCCTGCGGGACGCCGGCTGCACCGGCGGCTTCATGACCTGGAACGGCGCATCCGACATCGACAAATACAGCGAGGTGCTCTCCGCGCTGCAATAAGCAAAAAAAGAAAGCCCGTGAGGGCTTTCTTTTTTGCTCACTGCGTCTCCATGGCCTTCTGGGCGAAGCTGTTGTCCACCAGCTTGTCGAAGTCCACCCACTGGCTCTTCTCCAGCTCGCCGGCCTCGGTCATGACCTCCTCCAGCCGCTCCAGCGCCGAGCGGGCCATCATAGGCCCGGCGTTCCAGGCGTCGATCTGCCGGTGGCGGGCGGTGACGGCCTCCAGGGTGTCCAGGTCGGTGTCCGGGAACTGGTCGATGATGGCCTGGGCCACCTCGCGGTCGGTGTGATCTACGATCCACTGCTGGGCCCGGGCGATGGCGTTGGCAAAGCCCTGGATGACCTCCGGGTGGGCGGCCATATAGCTCTGGCTGGCGAAATAGGCGGTGTAGGGGATCTCGCCGGATTCCTCGCCGATGGAGCAGAGGATATAGCCGTGGCCGGCGCGCTCCACCTCGGTGGCCGTGGGTTCAAACAGCGTCACATAGTCCCCCTGCCCGCCGGTGAACGCCCCGGCCATCATATTGAACTGCACGGAGGTGTCCACTACCGCGTCCTCCTGGGGCACGATGCCGTGCTGCTTCAGGACGTACTCCAGCGTCATCTCCGGCACGCCGCCCTTGCGTCCGCCGATGATGGTCTTGCCCCGCAGGTCGTTCCAGTCGAAGGGCGCGTCGGTGCGGCCCATCAGGAATGAGCCGTCCCGCTTGGTCAGCTGGGCGAAGATCACCGGCAGATCGTCCTTGCCCTGGGCGTGGATATAGATACAGCTCTCCGGCCCCGCCAGACCGATGTCCGCGCCGCCGGAGACCACAGCGGTCATGACCTTGTCGGCGCCGCCGCCGTTGGAGAGCTGGATGTCCAGCCCCTCGTCGGCGAAGAAGCCCTGGCTCATGGCCACATACTGCGGCGCGTAGAACACCGAGTGGGTCACCTCGCTGAGGTGCACGGTGACGGGCGCGGTCTCCGCGCCCTGCTCCTCCGTGACCGTGTCCCCCGCGCCGCAGCCGGTCAGCAGGCTCAGCGACAGCAGCGCGGCCATACAAATGCAGATGATGTGCTTTTTCATGTGCGTACCCCCCATAGATGATTCAGGAATTTTTCCGCCCGCAGCACCAGCAGGTACATGCCCACCGCCGCCGCGCCCAGCACCAGCACGCTGGCCATGACCAGGTCCATGTTGAACACCTGTGAGCCGTAGACGATGAGATAGCCCAGCCCGGCCCGGGACACCAGGAATTCGCCCATGATGACGCCCACCCAGCTGAGACCCACGTTCACCTTCAGCGTGGCAAACAGCGTGGGGCAGTTGGCCGGGAACACCAGCAGCCACAGGATCTGGCGCTTGGTGGCGCCCAGCGTCCGCATCAGGCGGATCTTCTCCGGGTCGGTGGTGCGGAAGCCGGTGTACATGCTGAGGATGGTGACGATTAGCGAGATGGCCAGCGTCATGGTGACGATGGCCCCCATGCCCGCGCCCATCCACACGATGAAGATGGGGCCCAGGGCCGTTTTCGGCAGGGCGTTCAGCACCACCAGATACGGGTCCAGGATGCGGGCGGCGGTGTCCGACCACCACATGGCCACGGCGATCAGCGTGCCCAGTGCCGTGCCGGCGGTAAAACCCAGCACCGTCTCGCCCACGGACACCGCCGCGTGGCGCCACAGCTCGCCGGAGCGGCACAGCGTCCACAGCGTCTGCGCCATGCGGCTGGGACTGCTGACCAGAAAGCCATCGGACAGCCCCACGCGGCAGCTGAGCTCCCACAGGGCGAACAGCCCCGCCACCAGGGCCACCTGCCAGATGCGCACGCGGCGGTCCTCTCGGCGCAGGGCGGCGAGATATGCCGCGCGGCGGGGCGAGAGCGCGGTCTTTTCAGGCATGGACGTCCAGCTCCTTCCATATGGCGTTGAAATACCGGTGAAATTCCGGCGTGTCCCGGCGCTCCATGGGCGGCAGGCCCCGCAGCGCTCCCATATCCAGCTCCGCTTTGACCACGGCGGGGCGGGCGGACAGCACCACCACCCGGTCGGACATGCTGACGGCCTCGGAGATGTCGTGGGTCACCAGCAGGGCCGTCTTGCCCTCCTGCTGCAGGATGCGCCATATATCCGCCGACACCGCCAGCCGCGTCTGGTAGTCCAGGGCGGAGAACGGCTCATCCAGCAGCAGGATCTCCGGCTCGGTGGCCAGGGTGCGGATCAGGGCGCAGCGTTGGCGCATACCGCCGGACAGCTGGCAGGGCTTCTTTTTGGCAAAGGCCGCCAGGCCGTAGCGCTCCAGCAGTTGGGACACATGGGCGTAGGCCGCCGGGTCCTTCTCTCCACGGACCGTCAGCCCCAGCGTCACGTTGTCCCAGATGCTGCGCCACTCGAAAAGCTGGTCCCGCTGGGGCATGAACCCCACCTTGGGCGATGTGCCCTGCACCGCCCGGCCGTCCAGCTCGATAACGCCGCCGCTGAGCGGCTCCAGCCCGGCGATGGCGCTGAGCAGCGTGGATTTGCCGCAGCCGGAGGGGCCCACCAGGCTGACGAACGCGCCCTCCTCCACGGTGAAGGACACGTCCCGCACCGCCTCTACCTCGCCATCGACGGACTGGTAGCAGGCGGCGGCATGACGGAGCGTAATGCTCATATCATAAGTGACCTCCTGTCGGGAATGATGGGAGACTTCTCTCCGTGGTCATTCTACGCAGAAGGGCCCGCCGGGGTGTGCTATGGCAGGGCGCGCACCGCCCACAGCGCCGCCAGCAGGGCCGACAGCGCCGCCTGCACCGCCTTGGCGGGCAGATAGCCCCGCAGGGAGATGCCGCTGCCCGCCGTCACCGCCGCCGTCTGGCCGTGGACGCTGAGCCCGCCCCAGCCCAGCAGTG
>ERZ827156.4936-NODE-4936-length-10424-cov-3.917350_pt1 | contig 10424 bp, 9 predicted proteins | sample MGYA00519919_ERZ827156 | MGnify/ENA primary metagenome ERZ827156 (study PRJEB31778, sample SAMEA3449269) | human gut metagenome | biome: human gut; feature: human-associated habitat; material: faeces | place: United Kingdom | collected 2010/2012 ... | reverse complement strand
CTTTGCGGACATTTAAGAAGATATAAAAAGATAGTCAAAAAGACATATATAATTTATAGTAAATAATGATATCGTGAAACCATTTTTTGTTTTGGGAGGTGCTTCAATGCCAGAAAAAAAGAAACTTCCAGTAGGAATAGATAATTTCGAAAAAATAATCAAAAACAACTTCTATTATGTCGATAAAACAGAAATGATTCACAGTCTAATCCAAAACTGGAGCGAAGTAAACCTTATCACCCGCCCACGGCGTTTTGGAAAAACTCTGAACATGAATATGCTTCAGACCTTTTTTGAAATCGGGACAGATCCCAAAATATTTGAAGGCCTGAAGATCTCCGAAGACAGAGAATTCTGCGAAAAATATATGGGACATTTTCCCGTAATTTCCATCAGTTTAAAGAACGTTGAAGGAATGAACTTTGAGAGCGCCTGTGCGGCAATGAAATATGCGATCGGTGCAGAAGCCTTAAGATTTTCTTTTCTGGAAAAAAGCCCTGAGTTATCAGAAACAGATAAAAAAATGTATAAAGCCCTGACAATGGTTTCTGACACCGGTGATTTTCAAATGTCATACTCAGCAATGGAAAAATCACTGTTAACCTTATCTTCCTTACTTTGCAGACATTATGGAAAAAAAGTCATTCTTCTGATTGATGAATACGATGTACCCCTGGATAAAGCTTTTCAGAATGGCTACTATGAGGAAATGGTATCTCTGATCCGAAACATGTTTGGTAATGTATTAAAAACAAATTCGAATCTTTACTTTGCCGTATTAACTGGCTGTCTGAGAATTGCCAAGGAAAGTATATTTACAGGCCTGAACAATTTTGAAGTATTATCGGTACTGGATGTGCAGTACGACGAATACTTTGGCTTTACCGATACAGAAGTACAGGATATGTTAAATTATTACGATTTATCCGGACACTATACAGAAGTCAAAGAATGGTACGACGGTTATCAGTTTGGAAACACAGAAGTATACTGCCCGTGGGACGTAATCTGTTACTGCAAAAAATTATATGCAGATCCCAACGCCAAACCGGAAGATTACTGGTCCAATACCAGTGGAAACGCAATTGTACGAAGATTTATCAACAGAGCAGACAGTCAGACAAAAAACGACATCGAAAGACTGATCGCAGGAGAGACTGTAACAAAGGAAATCCACCAGGAACTGACATATAATGAGCTGGACAGCAGCATCGAGAATCTGTGGAGTGTGCTTTTTACCACCGGCTATCTGACTCAGAAAGGAAAAACAGCAGAAAATCAGTTCCGTCTGAAGATCCCCAATCTGGAAGTAAAAAATCTCTTCATAAAGCAGATCAGAGAGTGGTTCCGGCAGACCTCAAGGCAGGATGGCGACACCCTGAATCAGTTTTGTAATGCTTTTTCAGAACAGAATCCGGAAAAAATAGAAGAGCTTTTTGGAAACTATCTGTGGAATACAATAAGCATCCGTGATACAGCCACTGCGAAGAAAGAAAACTTTTATCACGGAATGCTTTTAGGACTTCTCGGATACAAAGATAACTGGATCATCCGGTCAAACGCAGAATCCGGCACCGGCTACAGTGACATTCTGATAGAAATACCAGAAAGCCGGACCGGCATTGTCATTGAGGTAAAGTATGCCGAAAATGGAAAAATGAAGGATGCCTGCACAGAAGCGTTGCGGCAGATCGAGGAGCGGAAATATGCTGCAAAATTGGAGGACGATGGCATGCGGTCGATTATTAAGTATGGGATTGCTTGTTATAAGAAGGATTGTAGGGTGGTGAAGGCATCGTAATGTAAAGACGATAGTAACAACAGAAAGAGTATATCATATATTCTGGAAACTAGAAAATTTCTTTACCAAAAAGTTAAAGATATAGTTTACCTCGAATGTGAATTGATTATGAACTATTTACTGCATCGGAGGAAAATTAAGTATGAAAGATACTGCTTTTTACAGGGAAGTGAAAATTTTATTAAATGGTGTGCGTTCATATGGAATAGAACATTGCCGTGAAAAAAATCCAAATAAATTGTTGACGGATTCTGCTGAATGGGAAGAATTTATGCTTCAGGTTCATAAAGGTTTTTTTATGACACAAAAGAATTCAATTTTTATGCTGCAGAAAATTTTGAAAGAACAAAAACAAATAAAAAGTGATTTAAAACAGGCGAGAAGAAATAGGAATTCTGATAGTATAAAAAAGTTAAATGAATTATTGGATAAAATTAAATATCAGGAAATGGTTGTACGTAAAGCGATGGATTCGATTGCCTGGCAAATTTTAAAATATGATCTTACAGTTATGAGAAGACTTTATCAAGGTCATGAATTGATAGATATTACTGACTCCAATCTGGAATCGGAACTTCGTTATATAGATAAATATTTGGAAGAAAATCCGACAGGATTTGTGTTGATTAGTGATTTAACTTCTTTTGTGCAGGTTGGAGATGTTGTCAATCTTAGTCTGCAAAAAGGTATCCAGATAATTGAATTAAAAGAAGGAAAGAAAAATGGGGAAATATTCCAGATAATAGATACACTTAAAGAGATAGATTGTCCATATTATTTGAAAACAACATTGGAAAATATGGATAAAAAAACAAGAGAACAATTTGTAAGGGAAATAAAACAAATAGGTAGAGGACTTGAAGTATCAAAAACAATAAATGAAGGAGTGGGAACAGATCTCTTTACAGGATTATCTGTAAAAATTGATAAAAATGAAATAGAATTAGAAACATTCCAAGAAATAATCAATAAATTATTGCAGGAATGCGACAAGAAAGGTTATGCAATTTCTGTTATAGATGATTGTCTGCTACTTGGCGTATATGAAATTGATAAATTTCCGAGTATTGCATTTGATATATGGGTTAACACACTAGAAATAAAGATGCCTATAGTGGATTATCGGCGAAGCATATATGATCCTTTAGGCTTTCCGGTGTTTCTGCAACCATTTCAGGATAAATATATTTTAGAACTCATTCAGGGAAAAAAGATTATTAAAATGACAATAGATATAGAGAAGTGGCTGAAATCGTTTGAAGAAGATGGGATAAAATGGAGATGGTTAACGGAGAAGGAAACTGCCCGAATAAATTCAAAATTTAAAGGGAAAAGTGGAATATTTAGCTTAAATAAAAGAGGCCTAGAGCTTGAAAGTAAAGAAGGGAAAAAGCAACATATTGGAGAAGGTATTTTTTCACGAATATTTACAGGTTTCAATACACCATCTTCAATGAAAAAGATACTTATAAAAGCGTTCAGATAAAAAGTTCCCAGTGTAAAATCTTGTAAACTTTTCCATGAGAGGATAACGATAAAAACTTGACGTAAAACAAGTAAAATCATATAATAAAACAAAAAGGAGGTTATGCATGAGTACCCGTATCATTCACGAAAAACAAGACCTGAAATATCTTCAATGGTCACAGATCCGATCCTCATCCGGAACAGCAGGTTCTTTTCTGAAAGCAACAGACGACTTACAAAAACCAAAGAAATACTATAAGTTATCTAATTATGATGGTATAAATGGAATAATAGGACACGAATGTGTAAATGAACTAATTACAGACAGACTTCTGAATATTCTGGGAATAGAGCACCTTCATTACGATTTGATTCATGCAGAAATAACCGTAAATGATAAAAATATAGATACGTACTTATGCATGTCCGAAGATTTCAAGAAAATAGGAGAAAACAAAGCAGCACTGGATACATTCTATGAAGCAGAACATCTGGCTCATGAAACACCAATGGAATTCTGTATACGCAATGGATGGGAAAAATATGTATATGAAATGCTGGTGGTTGATTTCCTTATTTTAAATCGTGACAGACACGGGGCAAATATCGAGGTATTACGCAATTCCGAAGAAAAAACGCTGCGTCTGGCACCAATTTTCGACCATGGCTTATCGTTGCTGTTCAGTTGTCATACAGAAGAAGCAGTCGAAAAATTTGATATTATGCAGGACAGGCCGGTACAATGTTTTGTTGGCTCCTATTATGCACAGCAAAACCTGCAGCTGATTCCCCGGGAGAAAATGCCTCAGCTGCATCCCTTACAGGAAAAACATAAAGCAATATTATTGGAAGGACTAGATGGCATTATTCCCCGGTATTTACAGGAAAAAATCTGGAACATGATCTGGAAAAGGTGGTTATACTATGAAAATTTTTGTAATCAGAAATGAAGAAGACAAAACAAGAAAAAATCTCGCCTATCTCATCTATTATGAAAAAGACAAGCGATTTTATATAGAACTCCCGGACGATGCAGACATCTGGGAAACACCCCTGATTCTTTCCTCCCGCCTGAAACGCGGCGAAAAGACCATAAATGCATACTGGAGTAAAATCTGGGTTCAGCAGAGGATTATCCCTCAGGATCGGCAAAATCTCGGAAGAATCCTGAAAGACAATGGCCTGGACAGCTATGACGAGTTCAAACTCCTTGCTATGACCGACGGCCGCTGTGCACAGGACTATTATTATCTGACACCCGTTGCCGAAAAAGATCTCCCGGACTATATCAAAAAAAGAAATACCATAAAAGTAAAAGATGTATTCCCACTGAAAAATTACACATTGTTGATATCCTTTTACGATGACTCCGTCCGGAAATGTAAATTAGAAGATCTGGTCGGCTCAGACAGACACTTTGCACCAGTATTAAACAATGAAAAAATCTTCCGTTCAGTCAAAGTAGAAACAGGAGGCTACGGAATCTGCTGGGGAGAAAGCGAAAGCCTGTGCATCCCAAGAGAAACGCTTCATAAAGCAGGGAAAAAGATTCCACTTACCAGTAGCGAACTTCAGAGCATGATAAGCGACCATATTATAGATTCCGCCCAAGCAGCAGAAGAACTGGGATGCTCCAAGCAGAATATCGACGACCTTGTAAGAAGAGGGAAGCTTACTGCTGTGAAGGAAGGTCAGCGGTATCGGTTGTTTATGAAAAGTGATATTGAACAAAGGAGATGGAAGTAAAATATATGAACAGACCCGTCGACTGGAAAGCATTCGAATACAAATTTTCCACAGATCCCCGCCCCGCATTCGAAGGCCTCGCCTACATCCTATTCTGCTATGAATTCAAACAGACCTACGGAATCTTCCGATACTACAACCAACCCTACATCGAAACACAGCCTGCCAACACAGCCGATGGCCATAAAGTCGGATTCCAGGCCAAATACTATGACGCAGGAACGCAGATGTCATCCAAAGAACAGGACCTGAAAGACGCAATCAAAGGGGCCAAGAACAAATATGCCGGAATTGACCGGATAATTTTCTATATCAATAAAGAATTCTCCGCCAGCAGTGCCAAAGACAAAGATAAACCAGAATATCAGCTGCACATTGAAAAATACGGAGCTGATTTAGGAATCGAAATCCAGTGGAGAGGCCAGAGCCACATAGAAAAAATGCTGGCAGAAGAAGAACTGAAATACGTAAAAAATATGTATTTCAATGCAAAAGACGGAATTGACCGGTTTCACGAAAACCTCATAAATCACAAAAACTCCATTCTGAAACACATCCATTCCACAATCCAATATAACGAAAAAGAGGTAAAAATCTCCCAGGATTACCAGAAACTCACAGACTTCCAGGAATCAGACACCCAGGTAATGATCATCCACGGGGCAGCAGGCGCCGGAAAATCAGCCACAGTAAAGGACTTTCTTGAAGCAGAGAAAAACCAGAAAGAGAAAATCACACTAATGTTTTCCGCATCCGATCTGGACGTAAAAGAAGAAAATCTGTTTCTCTATGATGGAAATTACGGCTTGCAGGATTTATTCGGACTATACAAAAACGAAGAACACAGACTATGCATCATCGATTCCGCAGAAAAATACTGCACTGCAAAATATCCGGAAGTATTCGGAGACATTCTCCAGCAGTTTCTGGATCACGGATGGAAAATACTGATCACAATCCGGAGTTTTTATAAAGACAGTTTCTGCAATACATTCCTGAAAAATGCTACATACAGTGAACAGGAAATCCCGAAACTGAAAAAAGAAACATTGACACAGATAAACAATCAGTATCCCTTCGTGCTGCCCGCAGACCCAAAAGTACAGGACCTGCTGTGCAATCTGTTTTATTATTAATAATAGGAAAATAGCAGGAGGCATATATGTTTTTAAAATCCTTGGTTCTTCATAATTTCAGATGTTTTTCCGACCTGACTGTTAATTTTAACAACCGACTTACTGTAATTGTAGGAGGGAATGGCGCAGGAAAATCAACGACAATGAATATTCTTACCGGCTATCTTGGTGCAACCAGCGGAGAAGTAAAGATTAATGGACATGATATTTTCAAAGAACCCGAAGAGGCAAAAAAATGTATTGGTTATTTGCCGGAAATTCCACCTTTGTATGTGGATATGACAGTGAGGGAATATTTGGATTTTGTGGCAGAATTGAAAAAACTGGAAAAAAGTCTTCGCAAGCGATATGTAGAAGAAGCAATGGACACTACTGGAATTACGGATGTGGGAAATCGTATGATTCGAAATCTGTCAAAAGGATACCGGCAGAGAGTTGGGTTTGCACAGGCAATTCTTGGATATCCGGACATTATTATTCTTGACGAGCCAACGGTTGGCCTGGATCCGAAGCAGATCATAGAAATCCGGGAATTAATTAAGAAACTCGGAGAGAAACATACGGTAATACTTAGTTCACACATTTTGACAGAAATCAGTGCAGTCTGTGACCATGTATTTATCATTTCAAAAGGAAAACTGGTTGCCAGCGATGCAACAGAAAATCTCGTGAGTCTGATGTCAGGAGCTCAGGAAATCGAAGTGACAGTACGGACGGATGTAGCAAATGCACAGAAAGAACTTGCTGCCATTTCTGAAATTAGCAAAGTGGAAGTGAAAAATGAAGATGCAGGAGAGTTGGTTGTCTATGCAAAGAAAGGCGCAGATGTACGGGAAGATGTGTTCCGTATCCTTGCAGAAAAGCATTTTGCGGTGCTTGAAATGCACACGATAGAAAAGTCACTTGAGGATGTATTCCTTGAGATTACGCAGGAGGGAGAAGAAAAGTAATGTTTGCAGTATTTAAAAGAGAGTTCAAATCTTATTTTCAATGCGTAATTGGATGGTTGTTTGTAGCCACTTTGCTAGCACTGTATGGTCTGTATTTTTATGTATATAATCTGATGCAGGGATATCCTTACATATACTATACACTAAGTGCAATCACGATTATATTTTTGATCGCAGTGCCGATTCTTACTATGCGTAGTTTTGCGGAAGATAGAAAGAACAAAACCGATCAGCTAATGCTGACAGCTCCGGTATCGTTGGGAAAACTTGTTTTTGGAAAATATCTTGCAATGGTAACTGTATTTGCAATCCCATGTGTTATTTACTGCATGTTCCCACTGATCATCAAACTTCAGGGAAATGCACATTTATTAGTGGATTATTCATCAATCCTTGCATTTTTCCTGCTTGGATGTGTATTTATCGCCATCGGAATGTTCCTGTCTTCTTTAACTGAGAGTCCGGTCATTGCAGCGATCAGTACTTGTGCAGCATTGTTTTTCTTCTATCTGTTAGACAATCTGCTTCAATACCTTCCTACAAGTGCCATCAGCAATCTTGCGATCTGGATCATTGTATTTATCCTGATCGGCCTTCTGATCTACCATATTACAAAAAACCAGATGATCGCTGGTGTTGTTACCGGTGTTGGTGTCATTGCTGGTATTATCGTTTATTTTGTGAAAAAGACATTGCTTGAAAGTCTGTTTTCCAACCTTTTAGGACATCTTGTATTAACGGATATCTTCTATAATTTTTCGCAGAATTATATTTTTGATATCGGAGGACTTCTGACTTATCTGTCACTAATCGTCCTTCTGGTATTTTTGACCGTACAGACATTTGAGAAAAGACGCTGGAGTTAGGAGGAAGTTATCGTGGATAAAATCAAAAAATTATTTCAAAGCAATGATTCGAAACGTGGATCTTATACTCTTGCTATGACATCCATCGTGATCGCGATCGTTATCGTTTTTAATATGATCGTAAATCTTGTCCCGGAAAATATGAGACAGATCGATATCAGCAGCACAAACATTTATGAAATTTCATCTAAGAGTGAAAAGATCATCAAAAATGTAGATGATGACGTCACTTTTTATGTTCTTGCAGAAAAGGACAGCACTGATAAAAGGATCAAAACTTTCATCAATAAATATGCTTCTTTATCAAGCAAGCTTCATGTCAAATGGATCGATCCTGTGCTTCATCCATCTGCATTGACAAAATACGGAACCGAAGAAAACAATATCGTCATCTCTTGTAAGAAAACCAACCGTACAACAACTGTTTCGTTTGATGATATATTAGTTTCCTCAGCTTCTTACTACAGTACTTCCTCTTCCGCTTCATCATTTGATGGGGATGGGCAGCTTACAAGTGCTTTAAATTATGTAACAAGTGACAAAGAATATAAAGCTTATTATACTTCTGGCCATGGAGAATCATCCTTATCTTCCGAGGTCACAAGTCTTCTTACAAAATCAAGAATTTCCACAAGTGATTTGCTTTTAATGACTGCAACATCCATTCCTGATGATTGTGATCTGCTGATCATCGATGGGGCTACAAGCGATTTTACAAAAGATGAAGTAAAACTATTATCTTCTTACCTGAAGAAAGGTGGAAAAGTTGTTACTTTACTTGCCCAGACAAATAAGAGTATGAAAAACTTATATGGTCTGTTAAAAGACTACGGTTTAACTGTTCAAAGCGGATATATTGCAGATACAGAACGTTCATATCAAGGAAATTATTATTACTTGATCCCAAATCTTTCTGTAAGCGGTGATATGGCTTCTGGAATTTCATCAAACTCTGTTATGATGATCAATTCGAAAGGTATGACACAGAGTACTCCAGTTAGAGATTCTATTTCTACCGATGCATTTATGACAACATCCAGCAACGGATATGCTGTCACTGAGAAGAAACAAACACAGGGAACTTATGTCCTTGGTGCAACTTCCACAGAATCTGTCAAAGTCAAAAACAGCAAAGGAAAGAAAGTTACAAAAGAAAGTCGCCTGACTGTTTACGGAAGTAATATGCTGATCGATGAGCAGATCACAAGTTCTTTCTCATCCTTAGAAAACCTGACATTATTTACAAACTCTGTGACCGCATGTTTAAATAATGCCGATAATGTTTCTATCTCTCCAAAGAGTCTGGAAGTCAGCTATAATACGATTGCTCATCCTGGACCATTCAGTATCCTTGTAGTCTTTGTAATTCCAGTTGGTCTGATCATTGGCGGATTCATTGTATGGTTTAGACGCAGACGCCGTTAGGAGGTTTTCATGAAACAGAAAAAAACATTACAGATTTTACTTCTCGTATTTGCAGGACTTATTGTCCTGTATACGGGAGTGAATTTATACCAGAAACAGCAATCTTCCAAAGAAGATTCTGATCAGACAAAGATCTCTGATTTAAAGAATTTAACTTCCATCTCTTATAATAACAACGGAACGACTCTTTCTTTCATAAAACAGAATGGCAAATGGTATTATACAAAAAATAAAAAATATCCGATCACTCAGTCCTCTCTCGAAAGTCTTGCTTCTACATTTCAAAAAGTTGAGGCTGTCAGAGAACTTAAAAATGCAGATGCTCTAAGCGACTATGGTCTTGACAAGCCAACTTATACAGTTAGTGTCAAAGACAAAACTGGAAAATCCATGACTTATTATATTGGAAATGCAACCGGTGAAAATTACTATGTAACTTATGGAGATAAATCAAAGATTTATACCGTATCTTCTGATATTACATCTAGTTTATCTTATTCTTTAGATAATCTGATCGAGACAGATACTTTCCCTACGTTAAGTACTGGAAATCTTAAAAAAGTTTTGGTCACTCAGAACAGTAAGACAAAGACTTATACTAGCAAGAAGAAAAATCTTGATGGAATCTCTGGCGGTTTGGGTGTATTTACTTTTGGAGACTGCCAGAATTATTATGCGAGTCAGACAGATCTTGTAAAATATGGACTGGATAAGGATTCTCGAATCACAGTCGATATCACTTATAAGGATACGGATACGAAGAAAACAAAAAATGTTGTGCTTTATATCGGTAAAAAAGATTCTGATCAAAAGAATTATTATGTACAGCTGAAAGGATCACATATGGTTTACTTGAGCGATAAGGATGTTGTGAAGAATATTTTGAATCCATAGTTTCAATATATAAAGATATAAAAATAGAGAGCAAGATGCGAAATGATCAAATTCATTTCCGTACCTTGCTCTCTATTTTTATTATTTCTGTTTATACAATTCTCTTATTCCTGTTGCAAGCGATAACACGATCACTGCA
>ERZ827156.4933-NODE-4933-length-10434-cov-3.653338_pt1 | contig 10434 bp, 8 predicted proteins | sample MGYA00519919_ERZ827156 | MGnify/ENA primary metagenome ERZ827156 (study PRJEB31778, sample SAMEA3449269) | human gut metagenome | biome: human gut; feature: human-associated habitat; material: faeces | place: United Kingdom | collected 2010/2012 ... | reverse complement strand
AAGAGCGTGATATTCTCTGCCTGACTTGTGGGTTCAGGATACAGAGAGTTTTTTCAGACGCAACCGGACATTTGAGTGTGAAGTGTCAGAAATGCAAAAATGTCCACATTTTAAATCTCGCTTACTTCCGAAAAATCCGTAGGAACGGATATGGCAGGAATTGCAGGCGATGAAGCTTACAAGTAAATATCGTAACGATTTCTAATCGAGTAAGCGGAGATAAACAATTTTATTTGTTAAACTACCAAGCACCGTACGAAGCCGGATAAGTGAAGAATAGAAATATTCTTTACTGTCCCAATTCTGCGGTGCTTTTTTTGTTGCTGTTTTATTCGATTATGATTCGTACTGTATTAGGTCTTTTCCCTTACTTGGGAAAGGACTTTTATGTTTTATACCGTTTGGCAGTGCCAAATAGTTAAGTATCCGTAATCTCCGAATTTTGAAACTTATCAATTTTTCAAAATTCACCTGAAGCGAGGTCTGAAAAATAACACTTTTGAAAATTACAAATGTATGTATGAAACCTTTGTCCGTCAGCAAATCGGTTCTAAGAGAGTTTTAACATTTTTGAAATCTGATATTAAGAGATTTTATAATTATCTGGTTGATGAGCGAGGACTGAAACCTGCAACGGTTGATGGTGTCCACAATATTCTTCATCAGATATTTGATATGGCAGTTGATGATAACTATATCAGAAACAATCCGACAAATAATGTTTTAAGGGAATTGAAAAAAGCTCATTGCTTAAAGACGAAGAAACGCAGGAGATTAACCCGACCTGAGCAGGAATTATTTATGGATTATCTGAAGAACTCAAATACAGCAGTTGATTGCGTTCTTCCATACTTAAATATATATGATACTTATCTTCTTTCACGGTATTTGCCTCCAAGTTTTGATTTCTGATTTAATGGATACACGAAGAAGAGAACGCTATCAAATATGCAAAAAGGCTTTCATCCTTTTTGGATGGAAGCCTTAAAAATTATGCGAATTTTAGGTTTATTTGCAAGCTAAAGGGAACTATTTCATCTGTTGCAAAACACGTTTTTGAAAAAAAGTATTGCAAAAATGGTTACCTGAAAAGTGCCAAGTCCGCAAACCCGCATATCTACTGGTTTTTTAGACTTTCTGTGATTATTCCCACTCAATAGTTGCCGGGGGCTTTGAAGTTATGTCATACACGACTCTATTAACGTTATTAACCTCATTTATTATTTTTATAGATGCTTTTTCAAGAACATCATAAGGGATTCTTGACCAATCGGCAGTCATAAAATCTGAAGTGTCAACGGCTCTTAAAGCGATGGTATAATCATAAGTTCTGCCGTCGCCCATAACACCAACGCTTTTAATGTTAGTTAAAACAGCAAAATACTGGCTTGGACGTTTAATGCCGGAGTTCATAATTTCATGCCTGAATATATAGTCAGCCTCTTTTAGTATGTTTAATTTTTGTTTTGTTATGTCTCCGATTATCCTTATCGCTAATCCTGGACCAGGGAAGGGCTGTCTGTTTACTAATTCTTCAGGAATGTCTAGTTCCAGACCGAGCCTTCTGACTTCATCTTTAAATAAGTTTCTTAAAGGCTCTATTATTCCGGAGAACGACATATTTTCAGGAAGTCCCCCAACGTTATGGTGACTTTTTATAACATCTGCGTTACCAATTCCGCTTTCCACAACATCAGGATATATTGTCCCTTGACATAATATGTCCATTTTACCAAGCTTTTTAGATTCATCTTCAAATACTCTTATAAACTCTTCACCGATAATTTTACGTTTTTGTTCTGGCTCAACAACTCCATCAAGCTTACTTAAAAAGCGTTCTTGAGCGTCCACACAAACAAGATTCATGCTGAATTTTTCACGAAAAATCCTTTCAACAGACTCTCGTTCGTTTTTACGCAAAAATCCGTGGTCAACGAATATACATGTTAATTGGTCACCGATAGCCTTGTGAACCAGCACGGCAGCAACAGATGAATCAACGCCTCCGGAAAGCGCACATAAAACTTTCTTATCTCCAACTTTTTCCTTTATGTCTTTTATTGCCGTGTTTACAAAAGAAGTCATCTTCCAGTCGCCCGAGCAGTCGCATATATCATATAAAAACGATTTTAGCATTACATTTCCTTGGACGGTATGCTCAACTTCTGGGTGGAATTGAACAGCATAAAGATTTTTTGATTCGTTCGCCATGCAGGCAACAGGACAATTATTTGAAGTTGCTAAGATAGAAAATCCTTGTGGAATTTCAGAGATGCAGTCAGTATGACTCATCCAGCATTTACTAGTTTTATCTAAATTTCTTGTAAACACAGATAAATTAATAAAATTTACGCTTGTATTTCCGTACTCCTTGTTATCAGAGCTTTGTACTTTACCCCCAAGCAAGTGAGCCATTAGTTGAGCTCCGTAGCATATTCCGAGCACTGGAATACCCATTTCGAAAATTTCACGCTCACATTTAGGTGCATTTTCAGCGTAAACACTGTTTGGTCCGCCTGAGAATATAACCCCTTTATAATTACTGTTTTTTATTTCGGAGATTGGCGTTTTATACGACTTTATCTCACAATACACATTCAGATCACGCACTCTTCTTGCGATAAGCTGACTATACTGACCGCCAAAATCCATAATCAAGATTTTTTCATTACTAATATTCATTTATTTTTACACATCCTATTCAACTGTTACTGATTTTGCCAAATTACGAGGCTTATCTATATCGCACCCCCTGAACAATGCGACGTAGTAGGAGAAAAGCTGCAAAGGTATTATAGACAATGAAGGAGTCATTATATCGCATGTTTTTGGTATGAACACAGATAAATCCGACACTTCATTCATTTTGTCTTTATTATTTTCTGTGGTGATAGCTAAAATTGTTGCTCCTCTTGATTTAACCTCACGTATGTTACTTACCATTTTGTCAAATAATTCATCCTGAGTTGCGATTGATACAACTAACGTACCATTTTCTATTAAAGATATAGTTCCGTGTTTTAATTCACCGGCAGCGTAAGCCTCTGAATGAACATATGATATTTCTTTTAATTTAAGCGAGCCTTCCATACACACTGCATAATCCAGCGTTCTTCCTATGAAAAATACGTTATCTAAGTTACTATTTTTTTGTGCAATTTCTTTTATATTGTCGCTTTGCTCTAGTATACATTCAACTTGGCTTGGTAATTTTAGAAGAGCTTCTATATATTTTTGTCTTTCGTCTTGAGAGATTGTTTCTAAAACTTGGCTTATGTATAAAGCTAAAAGATATATAACTGAAAGCTGAGTACTGTATGCCTTGGTTGTTGCAACGGCTATTTCAGGACCGGCACACGTATATAACACGTAATCAGACTCACTTGCTATGGAGCTTCCAACAACATTTACGATTGATAAAACCTTAGCCTTTAACTTTTTAGCTTCTCTGAGAGCTGATAAAGTGTCTGCAGTTTCGCCTGATTGGCTTACAACTATTACTAATGTTTTATCATCTATAATAGGGGAGCGGTATCTAAATTCAGAAGCGAGGTCCACTTCAACTGGTATTTTTGCTATTTTTTCGATAACGTATTTTCCAACGCAGCCAACGTGATATGCCGACCCACACGCTACAATACATATTTTATTTAATCCTTTAAGGTAGTCCTCAGACAAATTTATTTCATCTAATTTAATTCTATTTCCGTCTATTCTTGGAGCTATGGTATTTTTCAAAGCCTTTGGCTGCTCCATTATTTCTTTAATCATAAAGTGTTCATAACCATTTTTTTCAGCAGAGTCAACATCCCAATTAACGTGGGTAATTTTATTTTCAAGTTTGTTTCCGTCTTCGTCGAAAACCTTAATTTCATCACTTGTAACCAAAGCGATTTGATTTTCTTCGAGTCTAATCACATCTCTTGTTTTACTCAACGTTGCAGGAATATCCGAAGCTATATAATTTTCTCCGTTTCCGATTCCTATGATTAACGGACTTGCTTGTTTAACTGCGACAAGTCTGTCTGGCTCATCCGAGCATGTTATAACCAAGGAATAAGAGCCTTCGAGCATTTTTACTACTTTTAAAACGGTATCAAGGATATCTCCGTTATACATAGAATCAATAAGCTGAGCAATTACTTCTGTATCTGTTTCAGATTTAAAGCTATATCCTTTTTCGATTAAAGATTTTTTTAATGATATGTAATTTTCTATTATTCCATTATGCACAACAGCAACTTTTCCAGATTCAGACACATGAGGATGAGCATTAACATCACATGGTTTTCCGTGTGTTGCCCAACGAGTGTGTCCTATTCCGACTGTGCTAGCCGGAAGGGGAGAGGCTTTTAAAGCTTCCCTTAAATTTTTTAGACGTCCTTTTTTCTTTTCAATTGCTATTTTTCCGTTGCTACAAACGGCAATTCCGGCGGAATCATAGCCTCTGTACTCTAACTTTTCAAGACCGTCTAACAAAAACGGAACGGCTTGATTTTTCCCGATATATCCAACTATTCCACACATAATTCTAACACTCCTTGTGAAACTATTTAATCCTTTTAAATTAAATAGTAAGCCTAATTTTTATAGTTTGGTTTTTAAGTACGGCGCTTGTTTAGCGCTATTATAAAAATATTTATCGTTCCTAAATTTTATTTTCGCCTTTGATTGACTTTAATAAATTATTTATATGAGCTGCAATGCCTATAAAAGAACTGATTTTATAAGCAATGCAAAGTTTACTTAATTAAAGCGTACGGCTACTCATACATCAGTTTAAAATTTATTTGTATATTATGTGATCTCTTGAAGGACCGTTAGATACAATGCTAATTGGAATACCTATTTTACTTTCAACAAATTCAATGTATTTACGACAATTAACAGGCAAATCTTCATACTTGCGGATATCCTTAATATCACATTTCCAACCTGGAAGAGTTTCGTAAACAGGTTCTGCTATCTTGAGCTCTGATGAATTAGGGAAGTCCTCGGTGACTTTACCGTTTATTTTATATCCAACACAAACTTTAATTTCGTCTAAGTATCCTAAAACGTCAAGCACGGTAAATGCTATGCTTGTTGCGCCCTGTACTCTACAGCCGTAGCGTGTTGCAACTAAGTCTAACCAACCCATTCTTCTTGGTCTTCCTGTCGTTGCGCCAAATTCTCCGCAGTCACCCCCGCGACGTCTTAATTCGTCTGCTTCATCTCCGAATATTTCGCTTACGAATTCTCCGCCTCCAACAGCGCTTGAATAAGCTTTGACAACAGCGATTATTTCTTTTATTTCGTAAGGAGGGATACCTGCTCCGATAGCGCCGTAACCTGCGATTGTGTTAGAGGACGTTACCATTGGGTATATACCAAAATCTGTATCTTTCAAAGCGCCAAGCTGACCTTCTAACAAAATACGTTTATTTTCTTTTATGCAGTTATACATAAATTTGAAAGTATCGCCAACATAAGGCTCAAGAATTTTTTTGTATTCACGTAACTTATCCATCATTTCATCAACGGAAATTTTTGGTTTATGATACAAATTTTCTAAAATTACGTTTTTAACTTCCAACACAGAAGCAACGTGATTTTTTAAGTCTTCTTCATTGCCGAACAACTCATGAATTTGAATACCTATTTTTGCAAATTTATCAGAGTAAAAAGGAGCGATTCCTGACTTTGTTGAACCGAATTTTTTAGAGAACAATCTTTCTTCTTCGTAAACATCAAAAAGTATGTGATAAGGCATAACAATTTGAGCTCGGTCCGAAACCATTAATTTAGGAGCCGGAACGCCTGCCTCTTTAAGCATTTTAAGTTCTTTTTCTAAATTTTCTACGCTAACAGCAACTCCGTTTCCGATAACGTTTGTAACATTATCGCAAAACATTCCGGACGGAAGTTGATGAAGTGCAAATTTTCCGTATTCGTTAATAATTGTGTGACCTGCGTTACTTCCTCCTTGAAAGCGAACCACAACATCTGCATTTTTTGCCATGAAATCTGTAACTTTACCTTTACCTTCGTCGCCCCAATTGGCGCCAACTATAGCTTTAACCAAAATAATTCCTCCATTATACGTTTATTTTACTGTTATTTGAATTTTTTTCTACATTATATTTAGACAAAACCGGATTTACAACATTATAAATATAATTTTGAGTTTGTTCAATAGCCCTTCCTATATATTTATCAGCCGATGCAAGTTCCTTAACGTCATTATACGACATATTAAATATGTTGTCATCAGCAATACGTTTAAGTAAATCGTTGCTTTTGCCTTCTTCTTTTATTAATTTTGACACTTCCATCGACAGTACCCTGATATGTTCGTGAAGTTCCTGACGGTTTCCACCATTTTTAACGCAGTCCATCATTATATTTTCAGTACACATAAAAGGCATTTCGTCGTTTAAGTGCTTCTTAATTACCTCTTTATATACCACTAAGCCATCAGCTATGTTCATGTATAAATTCAATATCGCATCAACAGCTAAGAAAGCTTCGGATATACTTAATCTTTTATTGGCAGAATCGTCTAACGTGCGCTCAAACCATTGAGCAGAAGCCGTTAAACAAGGATTTAAGCATTGTACTATAACGAACCTTGAAAGAGCTGCCATTCTTTCGCAGCGCATAGGATTACGCTTGTAAGCCATAGCTGAAGAGCCGATTTGATTTTTTTCAAATGGTTCTTCGATTTCCTTTAGATGCTGTAGTAAGCGAATGTCATTTGAAAATTTAGCCGCACTTTGAGCTATTCCGCTTAAAACGTTTAAAACCTGACTGTCTAACTTTCTTGTGTATGTTTGCCCTGAAACATCAAAGCACTTTTCATATCCCATTTTAGCTGCGATTTTTTCTTCAAGTATGTCAACTTTTTTGCTGTCGCCGTTAAATAATTCAAGGAAACTTGCTTGAGTTCCGGTTGTTCCTTTACAGCCTAAGAGTCTTAGCTTAGATATTCTGTAACACACTTCTTCCAAATCCATCATTAAGTCTTGAATCCATAAGGTTGCTCGTTTTCCTACGGTAGTAGGTTGAGCGGGTTGAAAATGAGTGTAGGATAAAGTTGGGATGTCTTTATTCTTTATTGCGAAATCCGAGAGTATATTTATTATGGAAGCAAGCTTGGTTTCAACTAAACGTAAAGCCTTATCCATAACAATAACATCGGTGTTGTCCCCAACATAACAAGACGTTGCTCCAAGATGAATTATAGGCATGGCATTTGGACATTGCTTACCGTATGCATACACATGAGACATAACGTCATGCCTTATTTCTCTCTCTTTTTTTTCGGCATCTTCGTAATTAATGTCGTCTGCGAATTTTTTAAGCTCATCAATTTGTTCTTTTGATATATTAAGACCTAGCTCCATTTCTGACTCAGCAAGAGCAATCCAAAGTTTCCTCCATGTTTTAAATTTCATGTCTGGAGAAAAGATATAAGACATCTCTTTGCTTGCATAGCGTGAAGACAGCGGTGACTGATAACTTTGCTTCAAAATATGAGAACCTCCTAAGTTTTTAATACACAGGGCGATTTTAAAATAACAAATCCCCCACAACAATTATATATTATACACATATCAATAACTTTTTACAATCTTTTCTAAAATAACTTTTAATAATAAAGAAAGTGTTTTACTTATCATATAGATGTGTAGTATAATATATGTAATACATATAAGGAGGAGAAATTATGTTTGACAGACTGGATTCAACAGAAAAAAGATTTCAAGAAATTAACAGTGAATTATGTAATCCAGAAATAGTATCTAATCAAGAAAGCTATAAAAATTTAATGAAGGAATTAAAGGCTTTAACGCCTATTGTTGAAAAATACAGAGAATATAAAAAAGCTAAAGGTAACCTAAAAGAAGCAAAAGAAATATTGTCTGAATCGGGTAACGACAAAGAACTTCGTGAAATGGCTGAAATGGAAGCCGAAGGCGCAAAGCAAGACCTTGAAAAAATTTCAGAAGAACTTAAAATTTTGCTTTTGCCCAAAGACCCAAATGATGATAGAAACGTAATAATAGAAATAAGAGGCGGAGCTGGAGGTGATGAGGCTGCGCTGTTTTCCGGCGTATTGTTCAGAATGTATAATATGTATGCAGAGTCGAGAAGATGGAAAGTCGAACTGTTAAACTGTAATGAAACGCAGCTCGGCGGCTTTAAAGAAGTAAGCTTTATGATAAACGGCGAAGGAGCATATTCAAAACTTAAATTTGAAAGCGGTGTTCACAGGGTTCAGAGAGTACCGGAAACCGAAGCTCAGGGAAGGGTACATACTTCAACTGTTACCGTAGCTGTACTCCCTGAAGCGGAGGATGTGGAAATAGACATAAACCCAACAGACCTGCAAATAGACACATACCGCTCAGGTGGAGCCGGCGGTCAGCACGTTAATAAGACAGAGTCTGCTATAAGAATTACCCATATTCCAACAGGTGTTGTGGTTGAATGTCAAGACGAAAGAAGCCAATACAAAAACAAGGATAAGGCAATGAAAATACTTAAATCAAGGCTTCTTGAAGCTAAGAGGGAAGAACAAAATTCTGCAGTTGCAGAGGAAAGACGACTCCAAGTTGGAACCGGCGACCGCTCCGAAAGAATAAGAACATATAACTATCCTCAAAGCAGGGTAACAGACCACAGAATAGGTTTAACACTTTATAAGCTTGAAGATATTTTAAACGGAAACTTAGACGAAATAATTGACGCATTAATAACAGCAGACAGAGCTGCAAAATTGTCAGGTAATAATTAGGGAAAGTGATTTAATGAATACTGCTATTTTAAAAGAAAGTGAAATTTCAAAAGCTGCAAAAATTATACGTAGCGGCGGGCTAGTTGCGATACCAACGGAGACGGTTTATGGTCTTGCGGCAAACGCTCTTGACGGTAAAGCTGTAAGTAAAATATTTGTGGCAAAGGGTCGTCCTATGGATAATCCTTTGATAGTTCATATAGCAAGTGTAGACGACATTGAAAATCTTGTTTCGGAGTTCCCGGAAAAAGCACATCTACTTGCTAAATATTTTTGGCCCGGACCTCTTACAATGATACTCCCAAAATCAAAGATTATCCCCGATGAAGTAAGCGCTGGGCTTGAAACCGTTGCTGTGAGATTTCCGTCGAATAAAACAGCTCAAAAAATAATAGCTGAGTCGGGTGTTCCGCTAGCCGCACCGTCAGCTAATAGTTCGGGGTATCCGAGTCCAACGGAGGCTTCTCACGTTAAAGAGGATTTATTCGGAAAGATTGACGCTATAGTTGATGGCGGAAAATGTAATGTTGGGGTCGAATCTACTGTTATAACACTTGCAAGTGATGTTCCTAGACTCTTAAGACCTGGAGCGGTTACTTTAGAACAGATTAAAGATGTAATTGGAGAAGTTGAGGTGGATAAGGCTATTTGCAACCGTCTTGACGAAGGTGAAAAGGTGATATCTCCGGGAATGAAATATAAGCATTATTCTCCGCTGGCAAAGGTTATACTGGTTAAAGGAAGCGATGATGCTTACATCAAATATGTTAATAGTTTAAGAGATAAAAAGAATGTTTTTGCATTGTGTTTTGACGAAGACGTAAAATCTATTAAAATTCCGTGTGTTTCTTACGGGGAATCAGGAAATAGCGAGGAACAGGCAAATAAATTATTTTCTTGTTTGAGAGAGCTTGACAAATTAAATGCAAAATTAGTGTATGCCAGATGTCCAAAAGAGAACGGCGTTGGGCTGGCAGTTTATAATAGATTAATAAGGGCGGCTGGATTTGAAGTGATGATTGTTGAATAAAAGTATAGTAATTGGTATAACCGGACCAACTGGGTCGGGTAAAAGTACTATTGCAAAAATGATTGAACAAATGGGTTATGAATTGCTCGATGTTGATTGTATTGCTAAAAGCGTGATTCAAGACAGTGCATATTGTATTAATGATTTAAAAAATGAGTTTTCAAGTAACGTAATAAATGAAGACGGCAGTATAAACAGGGCTGAGTTGTTTGATAGAGCTTTTTCGTCTAAGGACAGCTTAAAAAGGCTTAATGAAATAGTTCACCCAGAGATAGTTAAAAAACTAGAGGGATTGATAGATAATATTAAAATGTCTGGTAAGAATGTGGTTGTGGATGCTGCTGTTCTCTTTGAAAGCGGAGCGGATAAGCTGTGTGATTTTACGATTTCGGTTCTAGCTCCTAAAAGAACACGAACATATAGAGTAATATATAGAGATGGTATATCAAGAACTGTGGCAAATAAAAGAATTAATGCTCAGCAAAAGGATAGTTTTTATAAGGAAAATGCAGATTACATATTAGACGGAAGCAAAAATGTGCTTTCTTTGTACAGCGACATAAAGAAAATTATTTTGAATCACACGCCTGATTTAAATGAAAATTAGTTCTAATAGTAAGAGTAA
>ERZ827156.4932-NODE-4932-length-10435-cov-4.505395_pt1 | contig 10435 bp, 6 predicted proteins | sample MGYA00519919_ERZ827156 | MGnify/ENA primary metagenome ERZ827156 (study PRJEB31778, sample SAMEA3449269) | human gut metagenome | biome: human gut; feature: human-associated habitat; material: faeces | place: United Kingdom | collected 2010/2012 ... | reverse complement strand
TGATCTGACATGTACGGTGGAACCGGGAGAATATCGCGTGGTATATGAGGCTAACAGCAAAGCAGGTGTAATTAATCTGACAGCAACTGTATATACCCGGGCCTGCTATGTACCTGAGAAATACGGTACCAAAAAATCTAAAGCGGTAGAACTGGGAGAAAAAGAATCTGAAGTAGATACTTCTGAAACACCACAGTATTACCGCCAGGGTTATATGACCTACAGTGATGCAAACACAAAATGGTTTAAGTTTACCAAGAAGAAAAAGACATCCGGCAAATTCAAGATTATCAACCAGAACGTAGGATACAAAGGTAAAATGACCATCAGCATTTACAAAAAAGGAAAGAAAAAGGCCGTAAAAACTATTAAATGTAAGAGCATTGACCGCAAGGTAAACAGCCTTAAGGTAAAAGGAAAAGGAACCTATTATGTAAAAATTTACCGTACTTCAAAGTCAACAGTCGGTGAATACACCATCGGTTTTAACTATGGCAAGAAATAAGACGGATGATTGCGGAGGAGTAGAAATTGTGATAAAATGATACCAAATCTGTAAAGTACAGGAGGTATTGTTTTATGAGTAAAAAGTACGCAATAATAGCATTAACAGGAATTGCCGCTGTGCTGGCTGCCGCACCTTCGAGTAAAGCAGCTGTTACAGCGGCAAACAACTATAAACAGGGGAAAGTGTACAAGATCACCCCTAAGTCAAAGCCGTTTAAGAACAAGTATGTAAAGGCTCCTACTTATAACAAAAAGACCAGAACATATTTTACCATCCGCTCCTATATGGAGAAGTTTCAGAAGGCAAAAAAGGGTACTTTGGTCTTGAAAAAAGGAACTTATAAGATCACAAATACGATTCAGGTCCCATCTAATGTAACCATTATTTTGGAAAAAGGCGCCAAGATCGTGAAATCTAATCAGACCGGTACAAAGAAGATGAAGGCAGCTACTACTATTTTTCAGTTGATCAAACCTTCCAATCGGGAAAAATCCAATGTATACGGCGGCCACAATGGAGAGAAAAACATTCATTTCGTAGGAAAAGGCAGCAACGTGATGGATCTGAAGTATCTTAAGGCGAACATTGCTATTGTAATGGGGCACAACAAGGACATTACGGTCTCAGGCATTACATTCCAGAATGTGAATACAGGACATTTTATTGAGATGGATGCTTCTCAGAATGTAACTATTTCCAAGTGCAAGTTTAAAAATGTAAAAAGCGGGTCAGATTATGTGAAAGAAGCCATCAATATTGATACTCCGGATAAGGAGACTAATGGTTTTAACAACATCTGGTCCAAACATGATAAAACACCAAATGAAAATGTAACGATTTCGGGATGCCAGTTTACCAATCTTGGAAGAGCCATCGGTACCCACAAATACAGTGCCAGCGGTGATACACAGATTTATCATAGAAACATTCAGATCTTGAATTGCAAGATTTCCAATATGCGCTGGGATTCGCCGATCCGTGTTATGAACTGGAAAGATTCTGCTATCCAAAATACAGTGATCCAGAATGTAAAACAGCCGGGGAAAAGCGATACACGGGGTGTGTTAGTAAGCGGTGCTGTGAATTTTACCATGGCGGAAAATACATTTATAGGAATGGGGCGTCCGGCGCAGTGTATTGCCTGGAAAAATGATGGCCCAGGATCTGCTTACCCGATTACCTATAATGATTTTACAGAACAAAATCTGGCAGATATGGCGACGAATAAAGGAAAAAAACTGACAGAGCGGTATATCCGCATCAGTCCGGAGTACAATGTATTTGAATATGCCCAGATCATAACAATCAAGAAAGCATGAGAAAAGGAAAGAGAGGTCTGAAATGCATACAGGGATTCCAGAAGAAAAACGGCCGGATTATTTTGATCGGTTGCAGGAACTGATCGGATGTGGAAGTTTGGAATTGATCCAGGAGGATGGAAAGTGCCGCCTGGTATATCTGATGAATGATGCGGCGGAAAGTTTCCTTGTCTTTGAAGAGGCTGTTGTGACCGGTTTTTGTGATAAGAAGATAATGGATAATCATGCCGTTTTGGATCTGTATAAAGAAGGATATATTTTATCGGTGAATCAAGGTGGCGAAAATGCTTTTACTATCCGGTTCCGGAATATGTCCTTTGAAATAAAACTGTATGATTATGGTGATATCGGGCATTTTTGGATCGAGGATGATGAAGATCTTAGGTGGCTTAATTACCATATTTTGATGCTCCGTGATAAAATGTTATATCTTGGCAGAGAAGCCGGCACAGAGGAAGAAGCTGCGCTGGCTTCTCTGGCTGATTTTGAGCCTCTTTACTTTTTCCCTAGTGTGCCAATCGAGTTTCAGCAGACTTGCGGGGCCGGAGCAGAGGAAAAAAAGGCAGCAGCCCAGGTAATGATAGAACTGGCAGCAGGTGATGAAAAACTGGTGCGGCAGTTGGAGAAATATAAGCAGGATCCCAGTTTGAAACAGGCGCGGAAAGTGGCCAGAATGATGCGGAAGAAGGAGCATTTTTATGTGATAGAGACGATCATAGAGCAGATGCGGATTCAGGGTTCCCAATATGAAAAGAGAAAGTATGAGCATCAGGTTAATGATGAGATTAAGAGAGCTGCCACCCGCAAGGATGAATTGCAGAAGGAGGGGTATAAGGTGTACTGGTTCTGGCAGGAACCGTTTATGATCGGAAAAAGGGATGTGCCGTTTTATGCGCAACTTATGATCGTGGATCTGCGGGGCTGGAAAAAGAAAGTGTGGGTGGAGATATATAAGGTGGGGTAAGGGAGAGTAAAAGAAGATATTGTTGTGGTATATTGGGGAAAATTTGATATAATAAAAGATACTATAAGGATGTATGTTTAGGAGGAAGAATAGTTATCAAGTTAATCCACATTGAGAAAGCCACTAGAAAGTTTTCGAGACCGTTTCAAGTTTTGTGTAAACTCAAAAAACTGACATAAGATTTTATTGATAGTTATACTAAGAGCAGAGACCAGATTTTGGTTCTCTGCTCTATCTGCATTATACATGTATAAAAATGCACATGTCAAATAGATTTCCCTAGAATTCTGCTTTTTCCAGCCGTTCTTCAAAGTAGATTTCCAGCTGGGCTCGTATCTGGGACCAGTCCCTGCGGCGTCCAGTCCATTTTTTAGTGATGTCCATGGTAGCCAGATAGAGCATTTTTAAGAGGCTGTCATCACTTGGAAAGACAGTCTTGCTTTTGGTGACTTTACGCAGCTGCCGGTTGAATCCTTCAATCGCATTAGTTGTATAAATGAGTTTCCGCACTTCATTGGGATATTTAAAATAAGTGGAAAGTGTAGCCCAGCGTTCGCTCCAGGATTTATAGATCTTCGGATATTTGCTGTTCCATTTTTCACCAAAAGATTCTAATTCCTCCAGGGCTGCAGCTTCATCAAGTGCTGCATAAACCATTTTTAAATCTGCCATAAGTTTTTTCAGATCTTTATAGGATACATAATTCGTGGTATTCCGGATCTGGTGGATGATACACTGCTGGATCTCGGTCTTTGGATAAACTGCTTCGATCGCCTGTGGAAATCCGTTCAGTCCATCCACACAAGCAATCAGAATGTCCTGCACACCACGGTTTTTCAATCCGTTAATAATAGACAGCCAGAATTTTGCGCCTTCATTTTCCCCGACATACATGCCGATCACATCCTTTTTCCCATCCATATCGATCCCGAGGGCAATGTATACCGCACGTTTCACAATACGCCCTTCGCTGCGGACGTGGTAGTGGATCGCATCCATGTAAACAACAGCATATATCTCCTGTAGTGGACGCTCCTGCCATTCCTTTACAAGTGGCATTATTTTATCGGTAATACGGCTGATCGTGCTGTCTGAAATATCCAGATCATAAAGCTCTTTTAAGTGTGCTTCAATATCTCCCGTGGTCATTCCTTTTGCATACATAGATATGATCTTTTCTTCCATGTCCTGAGTGACCGTATTCTGATATTTTGGTATCAGCTGCGGTTCATACTCCCCTTTGCGGTCCCTGGGTATTGCAATGTCCATATCCCCATAACTGGTACGCATTGTTTTCCTGGAATGTCCATTCCGGCTGTTATCGGTCTCTTTATTGCGATAATCGTATTTGGAATACCCCAGTTCCTCATTAAGCTCTTCGTCAAGAGCCCCTTCCAATAGAACAGACATCATGTCCCGCATGATGGAATTAACATCGTTTCCGCTTTTGATACTGATATCATTCTCCTTGAGATATCCCTGCATCATTTCGCGCATTGCTGCTTTTTGTGGTGAATCACTTTTTCTTCTTGCCATAATAAAAACCTCCAAACTGAGTAATGTTATCTTACATCAGTTTGAAGGTTTACACAAACTTTGGGACACTCCTCAAACGTGGTAACCACGCATATAATTGCAATATAGCAATGATAATAATCTTTAATATTTTTCACTATTGTCATCTTGACTATATGCAAGCACGATCATACTTTGAATTTTTTAATCAAGTACACGAGAATGGTTATACTAGAAAAGAGTCTTTTGATGATTTTTTAAATTCTTTTATAGTAACTTCCCTTTTCCACAATTTTTTCTGGGAATCATTTGATACTTTGATTGACGAAATTACAAAAACATTAGAAGATTCTATGGACAAGGAACTAATTAATGCCGCTCTATCTGAATATTGGCAAGTTGAAAAAAGACCACTTAATCAAGATATATTATTTTCCCAAAAAGTCCATTGCCCTGAATCCCTAAAAGACTTTGATATTATAACATAAACAGGATCGGGTAACCGGTCCTGTTTTTTAGGTAGGCACCTTGTTATAGAGCGCTTACTTTATGAAAATAGTATAACACATCTTCTACTTTTGTGTTATACTATTTTCTTTATAAATTTTTATCCAACAGCTAAAAAACACCCCTTAAGCAGATTTGGTTATTCACCTTTTCTACTTAAGGGGTAGTGTTTTACATCTTTGATAAATCTTTATTTGTTATTTCACAGTAATCTTTATTTTCTTGAAGAAACCATTCTGCGCATACACATATATATAACATTTTCCTTTTTTTAATGCTTTAATTTTACCTTTCTTGTTCACAGTAACAATTTTAGCATTTGATGATTCATATCTAAACTTAGAAATATGCGTCTTGGTTTTTTTTTTACATATTAATTTAGCACTTATTTTTTTCTTCTTGCCCTTCTTTAATTTCAAAGATTTTTTTGCATTTACTTTTTTCGGATTACCATATTTACCACCTGATGTAATCGCATGTACAGATTTTGAAGTATAAGCAATTCTCTTTTCTCCGGCAACATTATAATATGCCACAATGATATATTTATAGAATTTGCCCTTTTTCAACTTCTTATTTGTCCACTTATTTACCGTTCCCTTCGTTATTGTTTTCAGTTTTTTCATCTTGCTGCCACAAGCAGAACCGTAAATAATATAACCATCCGCATTTTTTACTTTTTTCCAAGACAATTTTACAGATTTCTTCTTTCCAGTAGCCTTCAATTGTAATTTAGCAAATAAACTACCTTTAGGATCTCCTTTATCTGTATTTGTTCCTTTTATAAGTTTCTCTACGTTTTTTTCGTTAACAGTTACCAAAAGAAGTTGTTGCTGCTCCGCTGTTAATGTTTGCTTATTTGGTGTTGGTGTCACTACTGGCGTTGGTGTTGGTGTCACTACTGGCGTTGGGGTTGGTGTCACTACTGGTTCTGGTGTTGGTGTCACTACTGGCGTTGGGGTTGGTGTTGCTTCCGGTCCACCACCGCCTTCTTCTTCAAATACAGCAACAAGCGTTATATCACCTGAAGGCGAAAAATTATATACTTCTGTATTCGTCAAAACAATACCTGCTTGAGTTGTCCAATTTATAAATCTGTACCCTGCATTTGGTCTTGCTATCACTGTTGCTTCATTTCCAATGATTACATCTCCTGCACCATACAAAGTACCTGCAGATTGTATATTAGAACTTATTGTAATTCTTGCTGTTACAAAATCACCATTATTGTAATTTCCACTATTCGCTAATATTGCAATCTCCGATTCAGAGAGGGCACCGTTGTATAAATATACTTCATCTAAAGCCGTGTAGAAATATTGTACCATGGCATCATCGGTTACACCTGTGTACATTGCATAATTGGAAGAGGTAAAAATATCTCCTACAGAAATATCTGTAATAGATTTATTACCATTGATATACAATGTTCCTGTTCCACTATCCACTGTCAGAATAATATTCATCCAAGTTCCGGAACTCGCAACAACTGTTGATGATTTGTTTGTTGTTGCCCCATCCACTTTGGAAATTGTTTGTATACAATTGTTACTGAATGCAGTACTATTCATAGCAATTGATAACTTATCTCCCGTTTCAAAATTGCATAAATGCATTACAGAAGCATTTGCCATGTTCATATTATTTGTCTTCATCCAGAAAGAAATCGTATAATCTTCTGTGCTATTAGGAACGTTTGCATTTTTCGCAAGTTCATATCCATATGTTCCCACTTGCAAATTTACAGAAGTTTTCATCACTCCATTTACAGTATAATTTTCATATTTGTTGTAATTTGCAGCTGATGCAACACCAGTTCCACCTGCTGATACTGTACCCGCATTTTGACCTGTTTTCACGTTTGTCAAACTTTCATTAAATGGATAATATGCCAACAACCTATCATCACTCTGAGGTAAAAATGATGTCGTCGAAATTTTATCTGTATCTAATTCAAATACTGCAGTATAGGAAGCATCTGCCTTGGCTTTAAATGTATAAACAGCATCTGTACTTACTATTTCACCATTTAAACGCCATCCCACAAATTTATAATATGTCGTCGGCGTAGCCTTAATTGTCACATCGTTTCCTATAATTACATCATTTATTGAACCTGTTACTGTTCCTTTAACAACATCCTCAGTATTTACGCTGATATCTACAAACGAGCTTTCTGGCAAGAAATTTGCCTGTAACGTGATATCTCTTGTCACCTTAAAAGTATAAATTGCATTAGTACTTACTTTATTACCCTGCTCATCTGTCCAATACGCGAATTTATATCCTATATTCGCCATTGCTGTTACTGTTGCTGTCTTTCCGGCATTCACATCTTCTTGTGGTGACGTAACAGTACCATTACCATCTGTAATTGCGCTTACTATGCACGGTTCACCACCATATATCATACTTCCAAACTCATGTTCTCCTATCTCTGCTTCTACAAAAAGGAGTTCACTTGTGGCAGTATTCGCATTTCCCCATGCCCAGCCACCATATTCATCAGTATATGTATCATTACCTGTTCCTAATGAAACATATTCACAACTTTTTATAAAAGATAATACATTAGAAGCACAATTATATTTATTGATCAATGTACTATCCTCATAAACAGAAATACTATTTTTCGTCACAACTAATGAATACAAATGTTGTTCTCCGTCTGGTGTCCATGTTTGCGAATCATCATCAAAATAGTTACCAGACCAATCATTAAAATGAATTCCGCCATTTGCAGTAATTGTCAAAAATCCAACATCTGTATAGAACGTATACAATGTCTTGTAGTCATATTCTTCGTTTTCGTGAATTGACATATATGCCACAAGAGAAACCGCATTCTCCTCTGAATTTTTAAACGGGTTTACCATTCTTACATAATCTTTTGGTGTAGCATCTCCAGCAGTTCCTTTTACAACAACTGTTTCATTTGTCACTTCTGCTTCCCCATCAAGATATGCTTTCGTTTGTCCCGTCGTATCCAATGCATCACTAAACGATGTCCCATCTGTCATATAATCTGCAACATAATAATCTGAAATTGCTTCAAAATATGCAGTAATTGTATCCGACTCATAAACTCTCGTAGTAAAGGTTTCCTCTTTACTGATTATCTGTCCTTTACTATTTTTCCATGAAACAAATCTTCCTAAACCTTTCGGTGTTGCAACTATTGTTATTTTCTCTCCTACATTTACCGTATTACCACCACTAACCGTGCCGTATTCCGAATTATTTGTTACCACTGTTATTACTGGTTTGCTCTCATTTGAGAACATAGCTGTCAAATCATCATTTCCAGTCGGCTGATACGTGTATGTAGCGTTTGTACTTACAACAGTGTCATTTTCATCCACCCAATGGACAAAATTGTAACCAACACTTGCATTTGCCGTAACAGTTACCGATTCACCGGCATTTACAGTTTGTCCACCAGATACTGTTCCGTAAGAATTATTATTCGCATTTACAGTCACTGTATAACCAGGTGCATCGTATACTTCTATTCTTTTTCCCCATCTCTGTAAACCGGTATTGGTACCACTCATATCATTTCCAGTAAGTACCATGGTAGATTTATTATTTTCTGCATCCCAACCTTCCATTAGGGTATATACTTCTTTTAAATCACCAATTGTAACCGTAACCGTGTTATCTCCGGTAAAATTCCAAGTTCCCGTTCCTGCCACACCTTCTATTGTAGCTGAGTAATCGGAATTTAAATTCATCTCTACCGATGTTAACGTATTGGCAAGGGTTTCCTTATTATCGTGAAAGGCAATTCTTTCATATTTTCCTGCCGCATCAGCGACTGTCATACTTTTAATTGTCTCACCCACATATGGCTCCGGGCTAATAATCGGCCAACCATCTTTATTCCAGAGCAACTGGTGTATATATGAGTATGGTGCATTCTGGTTTCCATTAACACGTGCATGGGATACATATTGCCACTTTCCATTCGTATCTTCAAAAATGTCACAATGTCCAACCGCCCACCAACCGGTAGCATTGTTAAATTTATAATTCGCCGTTAATTTATAACCTGTCGTTTCTGCCGCTTGAATCATAGAAACACCATCTTGGTCCACATAAGTACCATTGATAGTAGTACTTCTACCTACACGCACATGGTAACTTCCGCCGCCACCTCTCTCTACACCAAATAAGTTATCGTAAGATACAAAGAGATAATAGTAACCATCATGATATCGAATAATAGGTCCCTCCAGAGAACCATTATCAATGGAATAAGGTCGACTGGCTATCAAAGTACCCTCATCCGTTTGTGATTTGCGATATCCTGTTGTTGCATTCAACTCTACAACACGTATTCCGCCAAAGAAAGAACCATATGCCATCCACATTCTTCCTTCTTGATCATATTCGATACATGCATCAATTGCATTCATATTTGAAGCTGTAGAATTTGATGTTTGAATTACAATTCCATCATAAGTGAATGGTCCTTGAGGGTTACTTGCTTTTGCTAGCGCAATACAAGAATTTCTACTACCACTAGCAGAACAACTATAGAACATCCAATATTCATCGCCCACCTTTACAACATCCGGGGCCCATATATTGGTCATTCCATTTCCCGTTGCAGCCATTACCTCACTCGTTTTGAGCTCATCATCATGCTGAGTAGCAAAGGAACTTACATAATTCCAACTCACCATATCTGTTGATGTTCGTAACTCTACACCATGTCCTATAATACCTGTTGAGTACATATAATATGTACCATTTTCTTGCAAAATTACTGGGTCATGCACACTGGCATATGAAGAATTATTGACATAATTAATATTGGGATTAGCAATTTCTGCCTCCACGCGCAATGTTCTAAAATCCCCGCAAACATTTGCCATTAATAATGCAACAATAATTAGCATTGACCACAGTCTTTTACACATTCTTTTTTTTCTAGTCATTTTTTCCCCTTAATTTTTTACAATGTTTATTTTGACCATAAAGTAACACTTTCATATTAACATGGTATTTATATTTGCGCAAGTAATTTCTACTATATTTTTCTTTTTTCAGGTGTATATTTGTGAAATTTGCACAAAATAGTGTTTTGTAAATCAAAACAACGGTACATTACAGGGAGGACGTATGGGAAGACCAGGTTATATGTCGTTATATGCGGATGAGCGTACACAGCAAATTTTTGATGAGTATGTTAGAATTAAGGGTGTTAAAAAATCTGAGGCATTATCGGAAATGTTAGAAATTTATATGATGTGTCAGGATGAAACATTATATTGGAAACTGAAAAAGAAAGCTTTGGGAGTGGAGGTTGCAAAAGAAGTGTTAATACAGAGAGAATATGACAGGGAAGTCAATGATTATATTTTTCTGAAGTTAGCCACAACATATGATGTAGAAGGAAAACCAATGAATGGTTATGAAACAGTAGAGGCACAAATTTGTCCGGGCGAAAAAAACGAGAAGCTCCACGTTATTTAGGGGAGGACTCAACCTGCTCGTTGGGAATGAATGACAGAAAAACGACGAAATCAAAAAATTACAAGAATTAGAACGGCTGAAAACTTGGGAGTGTCCCAAAGTTTGTGTAAACCTTCAAACTGATGTAAGATAATATTACTC
>ERZ827156.4930-NODE-4930-length-10441-cov-2.948296_pt1 | contig 10441 bp, 3 predicted proteins | sample MGYA00519919_ERZ827156 | MGnify/ENA primary metagenome ERZ827156 (study PRJEB31778, sample SAMEA3449269) | human gut metagenome | biome: human gut; feature: human-associated habitat; material: faeces | place: United Kingdom | collected 2010/2012 ... | reverse complement strand
ATGTAATCGCCGAGATCAACCCGCGCGAGTATTCGCTGCAAATGGAGGCCGACAAGGCTACCTATCTGACGGCCCAGTCGCAGCTCGAGCGCAACAAGCGGCTGATCGAACGGCAGGCGATTTCGCGTCAGGACTACGAGACGGCCGAAGCCGCCTACGTCCGGGCGCGCACGGCTTACGACAACTCGAAAAGCATTCTGGCCGACACGAAGCTGGTCGCGCCGTTCTCGGGTGCCGTCGAGAAAGTCTATGCCGACAACTACCAGCGGGTTCAGGCGGGCGAGCCGGTTGTCCGGCTTGTCAATCCGCAGACGCGTTCGGTCAAGTTCACGATGCCCGAAAGCGGACTGCAAACCCTCAAACTGTCCGGCCTCGCGTTTACCGTCCGGTTCGACAACTATCCGAACGTCGTATTCGATGCCCTCCTCAAAGAGTATGTCCAGAGCTCGACGCAGGCTGCCGGCATTACCGTCGCGCTGACGCTCGACGGGCAGAACGTCGGGAAGTACGACATCGCGCCCGGCATGGCCTGCACGGTCAACCTGAGGGTGGATATCCCGGACCGGCGCGACATGACCGGCGTTCCGCTGACGGCCGTGTTCGACCGGGACGGCAAGGAGTATGTCTGGGTGGTAAGCGACCGCGCCGAGGCGGAGTTGCGCGAGGTGACTCTCGGCGATCTGTACGGCAGCGACATGGTCATGGTGACTCGGGGGCTCGTCCCCGGAGAGACGGTCGTGACGGCGGGCGTCTACCGGATCGAGCAGGGCGAGCGAGTCAAAATCCTGAAATAAGATGAAGATGAATCTGCCGCGATACTCGCTCGACAATCCGAAGGTGATCTGGTTCTTTCTGGCCGTGCTTTTCATCGGCGGTCTCGTCGCGTTCGGCCATCTCGGAAAGAAGGAAGACGCGCCGTTCGTGATCAAGAGCGCGTCGATCGTTACCCGCTATCCCGGCGCTACGCCCGAGGAGGTCGAGCAGTTGATTACCGAACCGATCGAGCGCGAGATTCAGTCGATGCGCCGGGTCTATAAAATCACCTCCGAGTCGTTCTACGGCATGTCGAAAATCATGATCGAGCTGTTGCCCTCGACTCCGGCCGACGAAATGCCGCAGATGTGGGACGAGCTTCGGCGGAAGATTCTCACCGTGCAGGCCGTCTTGCCCGAGGGGGCCTCGCCGATCTCGGTCGGGGACGATTACGGCGACGTGTTCGGCATCTACTACGGTCTGTCGGCCGATCCGGGTTTCACGTACGAGGAGATGCGCGACTGGGCGCAGCGGATCAAGACCGAGCTGGTGCCGGTCGACGGCGTGCAGAAAGTGACGCTTTTCGGCGAGCAGCAGGACGTGGTGAACGTCCGGGTCAGCATGGCGGCGCTCGCCAGCCTGTTCATCGCGCCCGACGAGATCATCCGGATTCTCGGCTCGCAGAACGCGCTGGTCGGAAGCAGCGAGAAGCTGGCCGGCGACATGCAGATACGGATCATCGAAACGGGAACCTATAAGAGTCTCGACGACATCCGGAACCAGCTGCTGACCTCCTCCCAAGGACTTCAGGTCCGCTTGGGCGACATCGCCCGGGTCGAGACGGGCTACGCGGAGCCTCCCTCGACGCTGATGCGCGTGAACGGGCAGCGGGCCATAGGTATCGGCATTTCGACCGATCCGGAGAAGGATGTCGTGCGTACGGGCAGGCTGATCGAGCAGAAGCTGGCGACGATCACGCCGATGATGCCGCTCGGCATCGCGCTTCAGACGCTCTATCCCGAGAACCGGATCGCCGCCGAGGCGAACCGCGCGTTCGTCGTGAATCTGCTCGAGTCGGTCGCGATCGTGATCCTGCTGATCATGGCGATCATGGGATTCCGCGCCGGCCTGCTGATCGGCAGCTCGCTGCTTTTCACTATCGGAGGCACGCTGCTGATCATGCAAGGGCTGGATGTCGGGCTGAACCGGACTTCGCTGGCCGGGTTCATCATTGCGATGGGCATGCTCGTCGATAATGCGATCGTCGTGACGGACAACGCGCAGAACGCGATGTTGCGCGGCGTACCGAGAGATCGGGCCCTGATCGGGGGGGCGACCGTGCCCCAATGGGGCCTGTTCGGCGCGACGCTGATCGCCGTCTTTTCGTTCCTGCCGCTCTATCTGGCGCCGTCGGCCGTGGCTGAGATCGTCAAGCCGCTGTTCGTCGTGCTCGCCATCTCGCTGACGCTGAGCTGGGTGCTTGCGCTGTCGCAGACGCCGCTGTTCGGTAGCTACATCCTCCGGGACCGCTCGGGAGCCGTTCCGCGCGACCCGTATGCCGGGAGATTCTACCGCCGCTTCGACCGTCTGCTCGGAGCGTTGATCCGTTGGCGCTATGCGGTGGCGGCCGTCGTGCTGGCGCTGTTCGCCGGCGCGTTGTACGCGATGAACGTCATGCCCCAGAACTTTTTTCCCAACCTCGACAAGCCCTATTTCCGCGCCGACTGCTTTCTGCCCGACGGCTATAATATCCGCGACATGGAGCGTCAGACGGCCCGGCTCGATCGGTGGCTCCGCGACCAGCCCTCGGTCCGGACCGTCTCGGTTACGATGGGCAGCTCGCCTCCCCGCTACTATTTGGCCAGTCCGTCGTTCGGACCGAAGCCGAATTTCGCGAACGTGCTGGTCGAACTGTCGAGCAAGGACTCGACGGACGCCGTCGAGGAGCGGTTCGACCGTTATGTCCGGGAGAATTGTCCCGATCTGCTCGTCCGCTCGTCGCTGTTCAAACTCTCGCCTGCCGTCGAGGCGGCTATCGAGATCGGCTTCATCGGTCCCGACATCGATACGCTGGCCGAGCTGACCGAGCAGGCGCAGCGGATCATGGCCTCGGTTCCCGAAGTGGGAGATATCCGCAGCAGCTGGGGAAACGCAGTCCCCGTATGGACTCCCGTCTACTCGCAGGAGAAGGGGCCCCGGCTGGGCATTACCCGCTCAGCGATGGCTCAGCAGATGAACATCGCCACGAGCGGGTACCGGCTCGGGGAGTTCCGCTACAAGGACCGTCTCATGCCGATTCTGCTCGTCGACGAGAATCTGACCGACTTCAGTCTGGACAATCTGCGCTCGATCCCGATCTACTCGCCGAGCGGCAAGGTGTATCCGCTGGAGCAGGTGACCGAGCGCTTCGATTTCGATTACCGGTACGGGGTCGTGAAGCGCTACAATCGCGAGCGGGTCATGATGGCGCAGTGCGACCCGGTTCGGGGGGCCAATACGAAACGGGCTTTCGCGGAGGTCTTTTCCCGAATCGAGTCCGAAGTCCGGCTGCCCGAGGGCTATACGATGAAAGTTTTCGGAGAGCAGCAGAGTCAGGAGGACTCGAACGCTGCCTTGGCCGAGGGTATGCCGCTCACGCTGCTGCTGATCTTTGCGACGCTGCTGCTGCTGTTCCGGTCCTACAAGAAGCCGGTCGTCATTCTGCTGATGGTGCCTCTGATATTCATCGGAGTCGTGCTCGGCCTTTGGGTTACCGGCAAGCAGTTCGACTTTTTCGCGATGCTCGGGCTGCTCGGACTGGTGGGCATGAATGTCAAGAACGCGATCGTGCTCGTCGACCGGATCGGAGACGAGTCGGCAGGGGGAAAGTCGCCTTACGAGGCGGTCGTGTCGGCCACGCGGTCGAGAATCGTTCCCGTGCTGATGGCTTCCGGGACGACGATTCTGGGCATGCTGCCGTTGCTGTTCGACTCGATGTTCGGCGGCATGGCGGCAACGATCATGGGCGGGCTGCTCGTCGCATCGCTGCTTACGATTCTCGTCCTGCCGGTCGCTTACTGCATATTCTTCCGCATACGGTCCCCGAGAGCGGCCGGACTGCAGGTGTCCGGTCCGGATACCGTCGATTCCTAAACGAATGAAATCATGAAAACTTTTGTCATGCTTTTGACGGCGACTTGCTGCATCGGGCCGTGCCTGCGTGCGCAGACTCCCGTAACGCTTCAGGATTACCGGCGTCAGGTGCTCGAGTACAGTTACCGGCTGAAACAGGCGGCCGAGAACGCGGAAGCGGCCTACCAGTCCGCACGCGGTCTGCATACGGGTTTTCTGCCGCAGCTGAGCGCCGACGGCGACTTCTCGATCCATTTCAAGAACCGTTACGGTACGCAGGACGGGCAGGAAAAGCTGTTGAGGCCCTATTCGTTCAGCCTGCAGCCCGCCGTCGTCCAGCAGATATACGGCGGGGGAAGCGTTCGTAACGGTTACCGGCAGGCATTGGTCGGATACGATATGGCGACCCTCGAACAGCAGCTCACGGAACTGGACGTGACCTATCTGGCCGAGTACAACTACTGGAATCTGGCGTCGAACGCTGCGTTGTTAGAGGCCTCGGTACGCTATGAGCAGATCGTCCGGACGATGTACGATGTGATTCGCACGCGCTTCGAGGACGGGTATGTGGCCAAGAACGATCTGCTGATGATCCAGACGCGGCTCCGAAGCGCCGAGTTCTACCGGATTCAGGTCGAGAATCTCTACCGGGTGGCATTGCAGAACTTCAACGTTCTGTCGGGCGTCGAGCCGGACATGCCCCGGCGCATCGCCGATTCGATCACGGAGCCGAGCCCGCTGCCCCAGCCGGTCGATCTGGAGAGGGCGCTCGGAGAGCATCCCGACTACCTGATCGCCTCGCGCCGGATCGAATACGAGCGCTACGGCGTCAAGCTGGCTTCGGCCCGCTTCATGCCCCGTCTGTCGGCCGGCGTGCAGGGCGTCTGGAACAGTCTGTCGCCTAATTTCAGCGGAGAGACCGAGGTGGACGGGCTGACCTTTCTCCGGCTGAGCGTCCCGATTTTCCATTGGGGGGAGCGTCGTCGGGCGGTGGCGGTGTCGCAGGCCGCTTTCCGCTCGGCCCAGTATGCCGAGCGACAGAAGGTCGACGACCTGACGCTGGCTATCTCGTCGGCATGGACCAACATCACCGAGGCGGCCATCCAGATCGAGATCGCGCAGGCCAATCTGGACGTCGCCGGCGAAAACCTGTCGCTCAATACGTTCAGCTACAACGAAGGACAATTGGCCGTTCTCGATGTGATCTCTTCCCAGATATCGTGGATTCAAGCTTATACGAACGTCATCACGGCTCACTTTAACGAGAAGGTCGCTATTTCGGCCTATCGCAAGGCGGCCAATATCCGGCCCTGACGGGATAGAACGTATGGCGGAATCCTCCGTTTCCGGGCAGGGCTCGCTTTCGGGCGACGGCGTTCCGCGCCGGGTCGTTTTTCCGGAGAGAATGTCTTTTTGGAGGACCATATGCCTTGTATTCCCCCTTCTGAAATGCGGACAGATAAAGAAGACATGGACCCCGATTCTTGTCCCTGTTTATTCCTGTTGAAATAAACGGCGATCATAATCGACAGGCCCATGCCGGTAACGGACAAAGACCGTTATCGCTTCGCACCGAGAGAAGCGGTTCCCGGAAATAAATGCCCGTATTCCTACCTTATTGTCAGGTAAATAACATTCTTCTGAAACAAATATAGTAAAAAAATGTTCATCGGAATATCTTGACATAGATTATTTGCAGTAAAACCTTTCGGTCGGTTGTCTTATCAATACGTTTCATGATTTTGTCCCGTTTTTTCGCTCGTTTCCGGCGCTTTTCAGGGATTAGAAACATGGACAAAAGGTCGGCCGATGTGTCGCCGTCTCTTTCCTTGAATGCCGGCGTACCGCTTTGCGGGAAAAGCGCCGGCCCTCCGATCGGACCGGCATGCGGGTGACGATCGGAGGGCCGGGAAAGGACGGCGCCCCTCGGGATCAGGCGCGTTGTCGGCGCTTGATCCAGCGCGACAGCTCGCCGGCCCACATGACGAGCGAGGTTCCCCCGACGATGATCGCCCAGTCGCGCAGCGTAATCGGAACCGTGCGGAACACATCGCCGCCCCATGTGACGATCGCGATCTGTCCGACGAGGATCAGCAACAGCACTCCGTAGAAAGCCGAGCATCCCTTCATATGGGTGCATACGGTCGATCGGCTCCCGAAGCCTTTGGCGTTGAACATGTTCCAGAATTGCAGCATGACGAAGACGGTGAAGAATACCGAGAGCTCGTACGGCGTAATGCCTTGCCCGAACCAGGCGAGCATGCCCAGAAGCGCAGCGACGAATACGATGCCCACGCCCACAATGGAGCGTATCATCGGTCGCGTGATGATGAAATCGCTGTTCTTACGCGGCTTTTCGCGCATGACGCTGCGGCTCGGCGGCAGCGAAGCCAGCGCCAGCGCGGCGAACGTGTCCATGATCAGGTTGACCCACAGCATCTGCGTGACGGTCAGCGGCAGCTGGCTGCCGAATATCGATCCGAGCAGCACGATGACGATCGCGACGAAGTTGATCGTCAGCTGGAACAGGACGAAGCGCTGAATGTTCTTGTACAGCGAGCGGCCCCACATGACGGCCGTCGCGATGCTGCTGAACGAGTCGTCCATCAGCGTGATGTCGCTCGCCTCCTTCGCAACCGACGTGCCCGAGCCCATGGACAGGCCGACCTGCGCGAAATTCAGCGCCGGAGCGTCGTTCGTCCCGTCGCCCGTCACGGCCACGACCTCGCCCCGCTGCTGAAGCAGGCGGACAAGCCGCTGCTTGTCGAGCGGCCGGGCGCGCGACATGATCTTGAGCGCCTGTACGCGACCGAGCAGCTCTTCGTCGCTCATGGCGGCGAATTCGGTGCCGGTCAGATGATTGTAGTCGGTGTCCTCGGCCGTCCACAGGCCGATCTGCCGTCCGATTTCCCGGGCGGTTGCCGGAGTATCTCCGGTGACAATCTTTACATCGATTCCCGCATTCAAACATTTGGCTACTGCAGCGGGGACATCCGGACGTACCGGATCGGAAATCGCCGCAATTCCTAAAAAGATAAAATCTTCCTGAGCGATAGCTTCGATCTCGCCTTCTGAAGCAGAATCTACTAGCTTATAGGCAAATCCCAATGTACGCATCGCCTGATTCTGAAAGTCCAGCAATTCTTTTTCTACAGTAGCATGATATTCTTGTGCAGGAACTAAACCTGCGGGGGTTTCTACCTGTTTACATTTGGCGAATACAATTTCGGGAGCTCCCTTCAGATAGAGAATAAGCTTTCCCTCCAGCACGGAGCGGACCAGGGTTGCCATGTATTTCCGTTCGGTAGAAAAGGTCAATTGTTCCAAAATTTCAGTATTATCCCGGTAATCCATATAATTGACCTTCTGCTGATGCAGCCAAAGTAATAAAGCGGCTTCGGTCGGATTTCCCAAGGTCTTGATCTGATCGTTACCGTATTCCAGATAGGCCGTTGAATTGATGGAAATCCCTTCCTTGATCAATACCTGAAGGCGATTATCCTGTTGCAGTTCTTGGTCCGGCAAACCGTAAAACCGGGTTTGATAAACCTGCATTTGATTTTGAGTCAGGGTTCCTGTCTTATCTGTACAGATAACGGTTGTGGCTCCCATCGTTTCGCAGGCATGCATCTTACGTACCAAATTGTTCGTCTTTAGCATTTTACGCATGCTTAATGCAAGACTTAGTGTAACACTCATCGGTAAGCCTTCCGGGACGGATACAACGATAAGAGTGACTGCAACCATGAAATATTTCAAAATCCTTCCTGCCGTTTCTAAAGTGAAGATCGTATCGGCAGTGAAAATTCCGGCTATAATATCTTTTGTAAGTAATCCGACAAAAGTAACCCCGGCAACTGTAAAACCGATAATACTGATAAACTTGGCCAGGCCTTCCAGTTGTTTGCTGAGCGGAGTTTTATCGTGATTGATCTCTGTAGATTTTTGGGCCACTTTTCCGAATTCTGTAGCGTCACCTACTTTTTCTACTTTGTAGACACAATGCCCGTTGACTATAGTGGTACCCCTCATGATTTTGTTGGAAGGGTAGGTAGCCTCCGGATCGAAATCGGCAGGATCGGTAGTCTTATCGATGACCGGTTCGCCCGTTAGGGTAGATTCGTTCACTTGCAAAGAAATAGCTTCGATCAATTCTCCGTCAGCGGGAATTTCTTCTCCGGTCTCGAGTACGACAATATCGCCGACTACAATTTCACGTTTAGGTATTTCGTGTATGTTTCCATTGCGAAGAACCTTTATGTGTATATCATCATTGACCTGGTTCAATAATTCGAATTTTTTATTGGCATCCATTTCGAACCAGAAACCGACTCCGGTAGCCAGAAATATAGCGAAGAAAATACCGATCGTCTCTGCATATTCATTGTGCATGATAGAAATAATCAGCGACAAGACGGCTGCTACCAACAATATACGGATAATCGGATCTTTAAATTTCTCAAGGAAAAGTTTCCACAAAGGAGTATGCGGAGGTGGAGTGATGATATTTTCTCCAAATTGTTTGCGGCTTTGCTGCACTTCTGAATCGTTCAAGCCGGAATAATGTTTTGTTTCCATTTTAGCTGTGTGTAGTATATTTTAATTCTTCCATTCGTAAATAATCTTTTTGATTGCATTGGCTGACTTCAAATTCTATAAACGCATAAAAAAGAACGCAATATGGGAATAGGGCAGAAACGTGTAAAAACTATTTTCCTTTCTCCCGCAGGAGAAAAGCAAGTTGAAAAATGATATTTTTCAGCAACAGAGTGTAATAGATTTTTCCGGTTGCGCGAACTGGATGGACAGATACAATTTTCGTCGTCCTCCCCATACAGGGTATAATCTGCAATAAATTCAGTCTCGATTCCGGGATACTGGCCGGCAAAAGAGATCGGTTCCTGATCGGCTCCTTGCTGGAAAACAGTAAGGATAACGACCAGTATCCCCCCAAAGAAGTACCTTTTCCAATGACAACAGTCACAACGGTTAATTTCTGAAACCCTTGTTATCCCTGAAATCTCTCTAACTATTAAATTCTGCTTTGTCATACGTACGCAAAGATAAAGCAAAACCCCCGATATTTTATCCTGCTATCCGGAAAAATCGATCGAAAGTAAGAAAGTCTGTGATAAAAAAAGCAAATCGTTTAACCGGTGGCCCGGCTAAACGATTTTATATAACATAGCAATAGATCGGGAACTTAGATTTTTGAATTTACAATCTTCAAAATTTCAGCTTCCAGTTCATTGGCTTTTTCCACGATAGCTTCACCTTCGCGTATGATTTGAGCTGCAAATTCCTTATCTTCCAATCCGGCTGCATTGATTTTTACATTCAGAAATGCTCCCATGACTCCGGCGCGTGCTGCCAATGCACCTACGCCGGCATCCGTTACGGAATTCGGGTTACCTATTTCAGCCATAGCTTTGGCTACAGACATACATTCGTAACATTGTTTCATCGTTTTGAACGGTACTTCGGTAGCATAGCGGGTGGCATCCTGAACAGCTTTCTGCCGGGCAGCTTTTTCTTCTTCGGATTTTTTAGGCAAACTGAAAGCATCCATGATCTTATTGAAAGCATTGGTGTCTTCGTCCACCAGTTTGATCAATTCAGTCTGATATACTTTTCCTTTTTCAGCCCAATCGCTAAATTCTTCCCAACGGTCGTCCCATCCCCGTTTGTGTGAGGAGAGGTTGGCGACCATCGAACCGAGAGCGGCACCCAAGGCCCCCATATAGGCAGAGATCGACCCCCCACCGGGAGCCGGAGATTCAGAAGCCGTTTCGTCGGCAAAATCGGTTAAAGTCATGTCTACCAGTTTTTTCTTACCTTTCGAAGCTTCTTCCTCGAGAATATATTCGATGATCTTCTTTTTCGGATCGAAAGGATATAATTCGTCCAATCCCAATGATTTGACGGCTATTTTGATCAGCTCTTTGTCGGATACCCCCGTAGAACGTTGTTGTTTACGCAGGAAATACCGACCGGCGTCCAACATCGCTTTTAACGGAAGTACACCGACAAGTTCGGAACCGGTAACCCGAATGCCCCGGTCGGCAGCCTTACGGCAAACTTCGTCGAAGGCTTCATGCATGGAAGTCACGGAAATATCCGTCAGGTTCATAGAGATCTGAGCTATTCCATATTCTTCTATAAACCAGCCGATCGCTTTTACAGATTTCAGGCTCCCCGGAATCATCACCGGCTTTCCTTTTTCATCCAATACTTTTTTACCGGTGATCGGGTTGCCTTCCCGTTTCACCCTTCCGCGTTCGCGTACATCGAAAGCGATCGAGTTGGCCCGGCGAGTAGAGGTGGTATTCAGGTTAACATTATAAGCGACCAGAAAATTACGGGCACCGACTGCTGTAGCTCCGGTCTTGGCAGTCCAGCTATTCAGTTCACGGGGACCGAAATCCGGATGCCACTGTTCACTGGAAAGACGTTCTCCCAAAGCTTCATATTCTCCGGCCCGGCAAGTAGCTAAATTTCTCCGTTCCGGAACAAAAGCAGCACTTTCGTAACAATATACCGGGATATTCAGCTCTTTGCCGATACGCTCGGCTAATTT
>ERZ827156.4919-NODE-4919-length-10458-cov-3.213015_pt1 | contig 10458 bp, 8 predicted proteins | sample MGYA00519919_ERZ827156 | MGnify/ENA primary metagenome ERZ827156 (study PRJEB31778, sample SAMEA3449269) | human gut metagenome | biome: human gut; feature: human-associated habitat; material: faeces | place: United Kingdom | collected 2010/2012 ... | reverse complement strand
TCGACGCGATCGTCGGTGAGATCAACGACACCCCGATGAAGCTCCTCGGCTACAAAACGCCCAACGAGGTATGGGACGAGGAGATCGCCAAGCTACAATCGAAGGCAGCCAGCCCGAACACAAGCGTTGCGCTTACAAATTGAATCCGGCCCGCCGAGGCATTCGCCGACGAACTGCTATAATTGCAGGACCAACAGGGGGTGTTGCACCTCTAAATAGACATCGGGCACACGGTTTGCGCGGTGGTGAGCAGTGAGCGGTGAGTACTGAGCGACGTACGGCGACTCACGTGCGCTCACACAGTGGTGAGTAATCCGCCAAACAACACCACGAGCAGGGCGATGGTTTCAATCACGAAGTACAGAATGAAACTCGCCCAGCTTTTGGTCAGTACGTTCAGCGGCGAGGTCTTCCGGATAATCACCAGCAGACCAACAAACACCAGGGCATATACGGCGATGCCGATCGCCGCCCCCATAATGCCGAGGTTCGCGGCATTCGCCAGACCGGCCTGCTTGCCGTAGACCACGTACGTGGAATACCAGAAGTTGAGATTGAGCATGGCAAGATTAGTACAAAGGCAGAGCATCTTGTTGGTGGTCATGTTTATTTTGATGTCGTGACAGTTGGTGCGACAATTAATCTTATGCTTGCAGCCTGTCTTGCAGAGGGTGATACAATTCTTGAAAATGCGGCAAAAGAGCCACATATAGTAGATGTTGCCAATTTCCTTAATGCCATGGGTGCCAATATAAAAGGTGCCGGTACAGATGTTATCAGAATTAAAGGTGTAAGTAAACTTCATGGAACAACGTATTCAATAATTCCTGACCAGATTGAGGCAGGAACATTTATGTTTGCATCAGCTGCAACACGCGGTGATGTTGTTGTAAGAGATGTAATACCTAAACATCTTGAATCATTATCTGCTAAACTTATTGAAGTTGGCTGTGAAGTTATAGAAGGTGATGACTGGGTAAGAGTTATAAGTAAAGGCAATCTTAAAAGCACTAATGTTAAGACATTACCATATCCGGGATTCCCTACAGATATGCAGCCACAGATGGCAGTTGTTCTTGCACTTGCACATGGAACAAGTATGGTAACAGAGAGCATATTTGAAAACAGATTCAAATATGTAGATGAGTTAAATCGTATGGGATGCCATATTAAGGTAGAGGGCAATACAGCATATATAGAAGGCGTTGATAAAATAACAGGTGCACAGATGTCTGCCCCTGATTTAAGAGCCGGTGCGGCGTTGGTTATTGCTGCTCTTTCGGCAGACGGTATATCTGAAATAGAAGACATTGAATATATACAGCGTGGTTATGAAGATTTTGAAGGTAAACTCAGAGGTCTTGGTGCCATGATAGAACGTGTTGACTCAGAGCGTGAGGCTTTAAAAGCACGCCTTAAAATAGGATAAAAATATTAAAGTGCATCATTCATGGATAAGACATGGATGATGCACTTGTGCAATGTGTTGGTTAAAGGAATTTATATGAAGTTAAGAAATAAGTTAAAAATATCATTTTGCATAATGGTTATATTGCCTGTAATAATGTGTTCGATATTTGCATATGCATTTTTTAAATATCAGGCAACAACAATACACCAGTTATATGAGGTTGACAGCGGTGAACTGCTTGATAACTTTTATTCTCCGGTTGTTCTTATGGGAAGGATGACAGAAAATATCTACAATGAAATGAAAGAAGTTGCTGAGACGTCACCATGGCAGTATAATTCGGTGGATTTTGTGAAACAGCTTGATGAGGAATTACAATGCAAACTTTCGAGTATTGTTGTCAGACGTAACGGTCTTTATACATATGTATCTGATAATCTTGATATAGAAAAGCTTGATGTAGTTCTTCCTGATTATGAAGCGGGAGAAAATATATCAGATGAGGGTATTTATAAAGGTGGCGATTATCAATGTCTTGTAAAACAGATAGATTTTTGTGATTCATATGGAAATCAGTACAGTGTTTCGATTATAACACCTTTAAAGCAGGCTATACCTCAGATAAAGAAGTTTTTCATACAGGTTCTTATATCAGGTGTATTTATACTTATATTGACAAGTCTTCTGCTTAATGTATGGATTTATCGCTCAATTATAAAACCACTTGACAGATTAAAGCTTGCAACGCAAAATATAAAATATGGTAATTTTGATTTTGAAATGCCTAAAAGCTCCAATGATGAAATTGGAGATGTGTGCCGCGACTTTGAAGAAATGAGAGTTATTCTGAAAAAAACGGCAGAAGACAAGCTTAATTCTGATAAAGAAGAAAAAGAACTTATAAGAAATATATCACATGATTTAAAGACGCCGCTTACAGCAATAAAAGGATATGTTGAAGGAATTCTTGACGGAATTGCAGATACACCTGAAAAACAGCATAAATATCTTATGACAGTTGCAAATAAAGTTAATGATATGGATAAGCTTATAGATGAACTTACAATTTATTCAAAGCTTGACACTAACAGGGTTCCGTATTCATTTGCAAAAATTAATTTGAAAAATTATTTTGATGACTGTTGCGAAGAGATAGGAATGGATTTGGAAACCCAGGACATAGATTTGGAATACAGATTTCATGCAACTTCAGATTGTACTGTTGTGGCTGATGCAGAACAGCTTAAAAGAGTTGTTAATAACATTGTCAGTAATTCTGTAAAATATATGCAGCCGGGAAGAAAAGGTAAAATAAGCATAGATATTTATGATGAAGGAGATTATGTTCATATAATTATCGCAGATAACGGCAAAGGAATTGGCATGGATGAGATTCCACATATTTTTGACAGATTTTACCGTACTGATTCATCCAGAAACAGCAAACAAGGCGGAAGTGGAATCGGACTTGCTATTGTAAAGAAGATTATAGAGGATCATAAGGGAAAGATATGGGCAGAAAGCGTTGAAGGAGAAGGTACTACAATGCATATTAATCTTTTGAAAGATATGGATAAACGCAACTACATTTGCATAGAAGATAACAGAAAAAAGGAGAAAAAATAGTATGAGCAGAGTATTAATTGTTGAAGATGAAGATGCAATTGCAGAAATTGAAAAGGATTACCTTGAACTTAGTGGATTTGAAGTGGTAATTAAATCAGATGGAACAAGTGGTCTGGCAACAGCACTTGAGGAAGAGTTTGATATTATGATTCTTGATGTTATGCTTCCGGGTGTTGATGGATATGAAATCTGCAAACAGGTAAGAGAAAAGAAAAATACACCTATTATCATGGTATCAGCGAAGAAAGAAGATATTGATAAGATAAGAGGTCTCGGCGTTGGAGCTGATGATTATATGACTAAGCCATTCAGCCCAAGTGAGCTTGTTGCAAGAGTAAAAGCACATCTTGCAAGATATGAAAGACTTGTAAGCAGTGCAAAAGAAGCTAATGACATTATAGAAATAAGAGGTCTCAAAATTGACAAGACAGCAAGGCGTGTATTTGTTAATGGCGAAGAAAAAGTATTTACAACAAAAGAGTTTGATCTGCTTACATTCCTCGCAGAGCATCCGAATCATGTATTTACAAAGGATGAACTTTTTAAGGAAATATGGGATATGGATTCAATTGGAGATATTGCAACTGTAACTGTTCATATCAAGAAAATCCGTGAAAAAATAGAGTATGATACATCTAAACCTCAGTATATTGAGACAATCTGGGGTGTTGGATACAGATTTAAAGTATAAGGAAGTGCTTAATAATGAGACTTGAAAAAGATAATGCAATAAGACTTTTTAATTGTGAGGCTCCCGGCTCTGAAGGTATTAAACTTGAGGAGATATTTTATGAGGAGAAAATGGAAGATGGCAGGATAAAGAAGGTTGTACAACATGTCCTTAATCCTGAGATGGTTCCATATATTCCATCTTCATCTAAAGATAAAAAAATTCCGGCGGTACTTATAATTCCGGGCGGTGCATTTAGAAGGCTTGTATACAATTTTGAAGGTGAAGAAGTTGCAAAATGGCTCAACAGTCTTGGAATAGCAGCATTTGTATTAAAGTGCAGACTTCCGGCAGATGAGCATAATGACTCATATAATGTTTCTTTGATTGATGCACAGAGAAGTATGAGAATAATACGTGCACGAGCTGATGAATTTAACATAGATGCAAATAAGATTGGTGTTATGGGATTTTCAGCAGGAGGATACTTTGCGGCACTTTTATCTACAGCATTTGATAAAAATGTATATGACAAAAAAGACGATATTGACGAATTATCGGCAAGACCTGATTTTTGCATATGCGGTTATCCAGTGATAAGTTATGATAAATGTATAGAAGCCGGACAGAGGTATTTTCCAAAAGAAGTGATAATTGCAAATGTGCGTTCATATGAGGAAAATATGTTGAAAAAATACAATCCGGAGGAGCTGGCATCACCGGAAATGCCACCGGTATTTGTATTTGAAACAGATGATGACAGGACAACACTGGCAGAAAACAGTATTGGATTTTACATGGCTGCCAGAAAAGCAGGAGTGCCTGCTGAGTTGCACATTTTCAGAGAAGGCGGACATGGTTTCGGTTGTGGAGATGATAACGGACAGACCGGAGAATGGAAACAGCTTTTTGTAAACTGGGCTAAAAGCCTGAATATAATTTAAGACAATAAACAGAGCGGGATATGGTTTATCAATTATATCCCGCTCTGTTGTTATGTGCATGAAGCACTGCATATAACACAGGGGATGCTTCTTATGGTTATGGCTTGGCAGCCAGAGCAGCCTCAGCTTTTGCGAGTTCTTCTTTTGAATATTTTGTTAATATTTGTTCTTTGCTTACTCCGAATTCGAGCATTGAAATGATTGACGATATTTTTTCTTGCTGTTTACCGGCCTGCAATCCTTCTTCCGCCCACTCGGCTTTAAGTTCCTGAAATGCTTTACACATCATATTATCAATTCCTCCTTTTTCCTGTCCGTTATACAAATCTATAAGCTGTGGATTATCTGTAATTGCACTTACAAGTTCAATTATTTCTGTATCGACATTTTTATATTGATACAGTGATTGTAAGTTTTTATTATATATGTCTTTTGTAATATTAAATAAATTTTTTACATCTTTATTATAAAATGTATATTTATCAGAATCAAGTATCTGTATAAGATTTAACTTGTAGTCGGAAAAAAAGGGTTTTATGTTGTCGGGAACAGATGTCATCATGTCGGAAAGACATGTAGGACCGTCCCAATAGGATTCGCCATAATAAAGAACAACTGTTATTATGGGATGGAATCTGTCTGTTTTGTTGATTCCCGAAAGAAAGCTTTCAGATGTGTGACAAAGGTCATTATTTTGCTTATGACGATTTCTTATATCATTATATTCTTTTATGTACCCGAGGGTGTCATATGTCATTGTCCTAAGTGGCATGCCATAATGAATCTTATCCTGTATTTCCAGTCCGAGAATGTTATATTCAATGCCTTGCGACATCTTTTTTACAATGTCGCGACTGCGTCGTATGGATTCGCGATAATTTTTAGAGTAAATTGCGGCCGAAGATTCGGTATCCATTTCAATAAGATTACCGGGGGATAAAACTTGTTTTCCGTTAAAAACAGTGGCATTAAAAAGGTCGGCAAAATGTGCATTATCACGCCAGAATGATTTTAGAACAGTATCTTTATTATTAGAGATGGAGGTATTTAATTTTCTCATTAATCGCCTTTCTGTATAAAATATAAAAATCAAATTGTAAAAACATACAAACGTCAGTGTCTTAATTATGATACAACGAGCACAAGAGAGCTATAGGGAGTTTGCTCACTTTTGGAAAACAGCTAAGTGATTGAGTAATGAAAATGAGGTATATTAAAAATACTAACACTATATAAAAAGATTGTCAATAGTTTTATATAAAAATATATTGCATTAAAATACAAAATAAGAATATAAAAAAATATAAATATAAAACTGATTCTACATAATATTTGCAATGATAAATTTTAAATTTATGACAATGAATTTTTCCTGTATTGCAGGGGACTCATACCGTTTATTTGTTTAAAAAGAGTGCAGAAATAATTGGAATTGCAAAAGCCAAGCTCGTTGGATATTTCCTGGATACTTTTTGGCGATTCGGTGAGCATTGTCTGTGCAATTTTGTTTTTGTATCTGTTGACGTAAGTTTTGTATGAACAGCCTGTTGCGTCGCGGAAACGCTTCATAAAATGAGATTCGGATAATCCTGCCTTTTTTGCAAGCTCGGAGACTGAAGGATTATTCATAAAATTCGTGTCTATATAAGAAAGAATGTCCATTATTTCGGTGTCTGCCGTCGAAATGTGGATTTCGGACGTTTCTGCTACGGTACCGTATCGGTACATTATAAGTATGAGCTGTTCGAGCAGATTTTGCAGGGCGAATTCCGCAACGCTGTCGTAATTATCATATTCAATAAGCATCTGTTCATAAATATCAATAATTTTTGGCTTTATTTCGTCGGGAACAGATAAAGCAGTGTGCAGCATTAAATCGTTAAATTCGTTCTCGCCTATTATTTCTTTTATTCTTGTTGTTACCGAGCTGACAAAACGCACCGCATAAACCTCGTAATTTCTGTCCGATAAAGGTGATGATTTATGATATACGCCCATGCTGACAGGTGAGAGGTATCCGTCATGGACGAAAAAAGTACGCTCGGGAGTCGAGACCTGTCGGTCGCCTTTTACCAGATAACCTATTCCGTAATATTTTTCATATATGTCAAAAGAAGGCATGTAATTGGAAGCGGGTTTTGTTACATGCTCAACTCTGAACTTGTAGCCTTTTTTAAGAGGAATTGCCATAAAAATCTCCTTGTAAAATAATAGAAAATTGTAATAATTTAATTGGATTAATAATATAATGAATGTTTTTTATATAATTATATTATAAAATGTTATTAAAGAACAATGCAAGGAGAATAACATAAGATGAAGAATAAAAATATTTTTACAAAAATTTTTATAAAAAATATTCCGCTGTTTTTTATTGAAATATTAAGTGCGTATATTGCAACAAAAGTATTGGTTTTGGGAAATACAAAAATATCGCAGGCGATAGACGCATTGTTTAATAATAAAATTTCGGAGTATATCAATAAACAATTCTGGATATATGTTGCCGTTCTTGTTGCGGCGGGATTTATTTTTACATATATTCAGACATATGCGACAAAAGTATTTGCGGTAAATATGCAGACTGATTTCAGAAGAGAGGCGGGAAAGAAGCTGCCGGAGCTTCAGTTTAAATATTTCGACTCGCATTTGTCGGCGAGAGTGCTTAATAATTTTATTGATGATGTGGCTAAAATTTCGGAATATTATTCTGAGCTTCTTCCTGATATAGTAAAAACAATAATAACAAGCGTGACGATTTTTATTACACTTATAAAAGTTGACCGAGTGACGGCACTTCTGCTTCTTGTTATTATACCCGTAATGGCGGTTATCACAAGTTTTACGGGAAATATGGTGTCAAAGCTTACGAGAAAACACACGGAATATAACGATGAAGTAAATGAACTTGCATACGACGCGATAAACGGTATCGGTGTTGTAAAAAGTTTTAACCTTGAAAATTATTTTAAAAATAAGATAAAAAATACGTTAAAAACAATATTAAAATTTGAATACAGAAGAAATGCAATTTCGTCAATAGGCTGGGCTACGGGAAGCCTTGTATCTACGGCACCTTATATTATTTTGAGTATATTTGCGTTACACAGAGTTTTGTCGGGAAATCTGACTGTGGGCGGGATGACATATTTCATACTTTTTATGGACAGGCTTTTGCAGCCTCTTGGAAATCTTCCGTATATGATTATTGACGCAAAAATTGATTTGGTTTCAAAAAACAGGCTCAAAGAGCTGATGAATTATCCTGTTGAAACAAATATGGAAAATTCCGAGGATAACACAGGAGATTTTTCTAAAAAATCCGATAACATCGGGAAGAACAGTAATATTGTAAACGCTGACAAAATCGGGAAGAACAATAACGTGGCAGTAGTATTTAAAGACGTTACATTTTCGTATGTTAAGGGAAATAATGTTTTAAAAAATTTCAATGTTAATATAGAAGCGGGAAAAAATGTTGCTTTTGTCGGTTCATCGGGCGGCGGAAAGAGCACGATTTTTAAGCTGATTTGCGGTTTGTATGAAGTAAACGGCGGTACAGTGGAGATTTTTGGAAAGAGAATCGGAGAAGAAAATATTGATTTAATAAGAAAAGATATAGCACTTGTTTCGCAGGATACTTATCTGTTTCCAGAGACGATTGCGTGGAATGTTGCCTGCGGAGACGAATCGGTAAGTATGGAACGCATTATCGAATGTTGCAAAAAAGCAAGAATTCACGATGATATTATGAAAATGCCTAAGGGTTACAATACCGATGCAGGGGAACGCGGAAATATGCTTTCGGGCGGACAGAAGCAGAGAATAGCGATCGCAAGGGCTTTGCTTAAAGATGCCAGGCTTATATTATTCGATGAGCCGACAGCGTCCGTGGATATTGAAAATGAAGAAAAAATAAAACAGGCAATAGAAGAAATTAAAGAAAATCATACAATAATTACGATAGCACACAGACTTAATACAATAGAAAATGCAGACTGCATATATGTTGTGGATAACGGTGTTATAGCCGAAAGCGGTACGCATGATGAATTGATAGCCGGAAACGGAATATATAAAAGGCTGTACGATACGAAAGATGAGGTGTCCTATGAATAATTTTAAAATATTAAAAGAGCTGATAAAAAGATTTCAGGGAGTTCGTGCAGTTCTTTATTTTGCGGAAATAATAGGAATGGGAGTAGCAGATGGAATTTCGGTAGTTCTGGTTTCAAGAATTATAGGCATAATTACGGACACTGCCGTGTCAAAAGGAAATTTACGCGACACCCAACTGGTAAAATATATAATTCTTACAATAATATTTAAAATTATTATACAGACATTGCTGGCTGTTTTGTATAACGACGAAGCAAAGCGGACAGGTGCGAATATGCGTAATACTGTATACGGAAAGGCTCTGTCGCTTTCTATGGAATTCTATGACAATCATCATACGGGAGAATTTATGTCGAAACTTACATATGATACAAACATGGCATCTGGAGTGTTCGGTTCAAGAATAAGGCGTGTCATGATGCCTGTTATTATGGTTATTGTCTGCATAATACCTATGTTTGTTCTTTGCCCTCCTGTTACGGCGGGTCTGCTTGTTTTATGTATAATTTCGCTTACATTAAATTTTGTGATGATACCTGTGCTTGAAAAATACAGCCGTAAAATTTCAGATGCAAATAAAGAAATAAGCAAATCCGTAACAAATATGCTTCAGGGAATGGAAACAATAAGAATGTTTCCGCTTAAAAAAGTTATAAGCGATTCTTATAATAATGCCAATGAAAATTGCGGTAAAAACATGAAAATCCAGGGACGGACAGAGGCTTTGATTTCGGCGTTGAGAGCGGCATTTGACCTTATAGGGGCATTGGTTTTTCTTGCACTTGGAATATTATATACAACCAAAACAGGGGGAAAACTGGGAAACCTTATAAGCCTGTACTCAATATACGGAGCGTTTCAGTATAATTTTCTGCTCATGGGCGTGTATATACCGAGTCTGTCAAGCTGGCTTGTAAATGCACAGCGTGTTCTCGAGTTTCTTGATACTCCGAACGAGAATTTTTACGTCGAAAATAAAGAAAATACAAAAAATAATATTTGTCAAAAAAACAGCAAAGCTTACCATACGGTAGAATTTAAAAATATAACATTCGGTTACGCGGGTAAAAATACAAATATATTTGAAGATTACAGTGCGTTTTTTGACAGCGGAAAAAGTTATGCACTGGTCGGGGAATCAGGCCGCGGAAAGAGTACGCTTACAAAACTTCTGCTTGGATTTTATAGGCCTAAGAAAGGCTGCATATTTATTGACGGAACTGATATAACGGAGCTCGGGCTTGTAAATGTGCGTGATAAAATCGCATATATACCGCAGGAACCGTATTTATTTAACTGTTCAATTAAGGAAAATATAAGAATGGGGAAATTAAATGCTTCAGATGAAGAAATTTACAACGCGGCAAAACAGGCGGGAGCACACGATTTCATATCGGGGCTTGAAAACGGATACGAAACACCCGCGGGCGAACGAGGAAATACACTTTCTGGAGGTCAGAAGCAACGAATAGCAATAGCCAGAGCGATTCTCAAAGATGCACCTGTAATCATATTTGACGAGGCGACATCGGCGTTGGACAATGAGACGGAAAAATATATAAACAAAACTGTTATGTCGGTGAAAAAGGATAAGCTTATCCTTATGATAGCACACCGCCCGTCTACGATAGAGATGGCAGATTGCAGATTTGAGGTGTAAAAGAGCTTCCTGATATGTAATGTGGCTA
>ERZ827156.4918-NODE-4918-length-10458-cov-25.675670_pt1 | contig 10458 bp, 12 predicted proteins | sample MGYA00519919_ERZ827156 | MGnify/ENA primary metagenome ERZ827156 (study PRJEB31778, sample SAMEA3449269) | human gut metagenome | biome: human gut; feature: human-associated habitat; material: faeces | place: United Kingdom | collected 2010/2012 ... | reverse complement strand
GGCAGGCGGCGGATCATCTCGCCGAAGAGCCGGGCGTTGAGCACGATGCGCCCGGGCTGGGACACGGCGGCCTCCACCGTGGTGCGGATGCCGGTCTGCATGTTGTAGCCGGACAGCCGCAGCCCGTCCTCGCACTCCATCAGGATGCCCTCCAGCGCCGGGATGGAGCTCTTGGCCGCTACGGCGCGGGACACAGCCGCCACCGCCTGCTGCAGCAGCGCCTTCTCGCAGGAAAATCTAACCATATCCGTCGTTCCTTTCTTTCCGAGGTCCGCCCGCCGCGAAATTTTTCTCTCCGGCAAAAATGCGGTTCTTTTTCTCAGAATCAAATCATAAACTAATCTTTTATTCAGTAGTCTTAGGAGTAGGCAAATTTTTTGTGGACATCAGCCCCCACCCCTTGCCATTGCTGGCTTTTTTTCCCACACGCCGTTCAGGAAAACCTCCCTGCTTTCCCACAGGAGCTGTGTGAAAGGGTCTCTGGCTCCGGTTTTGCGTGTGGATTCCACAGGAAATGCGGAAAACCTTGCTTCTTTTACAGGGCTCGTTTTTTTACTTCTTGCTGTTGATGTTGGTGGTGATCTCCTTGACCTTCTCGGCAAAGGCCGGGTCGGAGCGCATCAGGCTCTCCACCTTCTCCAGCGAGTGCATGATGGTGGAGTGATCCCGGTCGCCGAACTCCTTGCCGATGTCGTTGAGGCTCAGCGACGTCATGCGCCGGATCAGGTAAATGGCGATCTGCCGGGCGGCCACCACGTCGCGGCTGCGGCTCTGGCCCCGCAAGGTGTCCTCGTCCACGTGGAAATAGCTGCAGATGTAGCCCACGATGACCTTAGGCGTGGGAGCGAAGTCGTTGCTCTTCTTCAGCATATCCCGAATGGCCCGGCTGACGGTCTCCTCGTTGACCTGATCGTCCAGCAGGTCGCGATAGGCCAGTATCTTATTCAAGGTGCCCTCGATCTGCCGCACGTTAGAGGTGATGTTCTCGGCGATGTAGTCGGTGACCTCGTTGGGCAGCTTCACGCCCAGCATGGCCGCCTTGTTCTGCACGATGGCGAACCGCGTCTCGAAATCCGGCGGCGCCACGTCCACCATCAGGCCCCACTCGAACCGGGTCCGCAGGCGGTCCTCCAGCTGGGTGATCTCCTTGGGCGGGCGGTCCGAGGTCAGCACGATCTGCCGTCCGGACTCATACAGCGTGTTGAAGGTATGGAAGAACTCCTCCTGGGTCTGTATCTTGCCGGCGATGAATTGTATATCGTCCATCAGCAGTATGTCGGTCTGGCGGTATTTCTCCCGGAACTCCGTGTTCCGGTTTTCCCGGATGGAGGTGATCAGCTCGTTGGTGAAGTCGTCGCCCTTGACGTATACGATCCTGGCCTCCGGCCGCTTCTTCCGCAGGGCGTTGGCGATGGCGTACAGCAGATGGGTCTTGCCCAGCCCGGAATCACCATAGATAAACAGCGGGTTGTAGTTCTCGCCGGGCTTCTCCGTCACCGCCTTGGCCGCGGCGAAGGCCAGCTTGTTCTGGGGCCCCACCACATAGGTTTCGAAGGTGAACGCCTCCGACTCCGACAGGTCGCCGGGCCGGTCCGGTGCCACGCCGTGATAGGCCGCCAGCTGCTGGTCGTCCAGGATCTTCACCTCCAGATCAGTGGAGAACAGGTCCCGCAGCGCCGCTTTGATGTGGGGCAGGAACCGGGCTTCGATGGTGTTCTTCTTGAACGTGTTGCTGCAGTGCAGCACGAAGGCGGAATCCTCCATCGTCACCACCGTCACCTCGTCGAACCAGGTGTTGATGGTGGTCTCGGACAGCTCGCCGCTCAGGCGTTTCAGCACGCTGTCCCACAGGTCCTTCATGGAATTCAAAGTAAAAGCTCCCCTTTCGGCGGGATGTGATATGTATGGTCCCGCGATAAAATGGCGGGGGGTGTACCGCCGCAAAATATCCCGCTACAGTATAACAGAAAACCCCCGGAAAGTCTATACTTATTCTAAATATAAACTTCCGTTTTTCTCTGCCGTTTCCCGCAGAAACCGGGCGATACCGGGCAAATTTTTTGTTGACAGCGCCCCCCTACCCCTGTATAATATACTCCGCGTGGTTGCACACAAACGTGCAACACCCGTGGAAAAAGTTTACTGCGGCGGTGGAAAACCCACCGCTGTCGAGTAAGCGCGGGCGCGAAAGCCCCGCCGGATAATCTTAAAAATGGAGGTGTCATGCAATGTTCCGTACCTATCAGCCCAAGAAGCGCCAGCGCTCCAAGGAGCACGGCTTCCGCAAGAGAATGGCCACCCGCAACGGCCGCAAGGTGCTGGCCCGTCGTCGTGCCAAGGGTCGCGCTCGTCTGACCCATTGAGGTCACGGAAGGTGCATCGCACATACAGATAGACCCTGAGGGACGGAGGACTTGCTCCCCGTCCCTATCGGTGTATCTGGCGAAGCAGAGAAGAAAACGAGGGAACACATGGACGCAAGAGTAACGGTAAAGCAGAACGGCGACTTCCGCCGCATCTACCGCAGGGGCCGGTCCGCCGTCTCCGGCGGCGTGGTGGTCTACTGCCTGAAAAACAGGCAGGGACACAGCCGTCTGGGTGTCACCGTCTCCACCAAGCTGGGCCACGCCGTGGTCCGCAACCGTGTCCGCCGCCGCTTTCGCGAGCTGTACCGCCTGCACAAGGGCGACATGCTCCCCGGCTACGACATCATCATGGTGGCCCGCGTCCGCGCTGCCGACATGCCCTATCGCAAGCTGGAAAAGCAGTATCTCCGCTGCCTCTCCGACCTGGGATTGCTGCGGGAGGACGTATGAAAAGGTTCCTGCTTGCCCTGATCCGGTTTTACCGGCGGGCCATCTCCCCTCTGTTTCCGCCCCGCTGCCGCTACATCCCCACCTGCTCTCAATACGCCGTGGAGGCCATCGAGAAATACGGTGCGGCCAGGGGCGGCTGGCTGGCGCTCAAGCGCATCCTGCGGTGCCACCCCTTCCACCATCACAAGGGCGGCTGGTATGACCCGGTGCCCTGACCTACCCACAGCCCCTCAAAATCTTACGGAGGAATAAAGCCTATGTTCGCACAACTCGGCTACTACATCTGTGTGCCGTTCGCGTGGCTCACCCGCCTGTTCTATACATGGACAGGCTCCTACGGCGTCGCCCTGATCCTCTTCACCCTGATGGTCAAGCTGGTGCTGCTGCCCTTCCAGCTCAAGAGCAAGAAGAGCATGCTCCGCATGGGCCGCATGAACAGCAAGGTGCAGGAGATCCAGAAAAAGTACGCCAATAACAAAGAGCGTCAGCAGCAGGAGGTCGCCGACCTCTACGCCCGCGAGGGTGTCAACCCCATGTCCGGATGCCTGTGGTCCTTCATCCCCTTCCCCATCCTGATCGCGCTGTACTACATCATCCGCACTCCCCTGCGCTACTTCATGTCCCTGTCCAACGACGTCATCGCCAAGATCACCGAGCTGGCGGTGTCCCTGGGCTATGTCTCCGGCGCGCAGGGCCAGGCCTCGGCCTATGACCAGATCTATCTGGCCAAGTTCATCCACGACAACTGGTCCAGCTTCGACGGCAAGTTCGACGGGCTCATCGACCTGAACTATAACTTCTTGGGCATGGACCTGTCCGCCGTGGGCAAGGACCTGTTCAGCCAGTTCCCCTCCGGCGGCTGGCCCGTCATCGGCCTGCTTCTGCTGCCCCTGATCTCCGCCGCCCTGCAGTTCCTGATGACCCTCATCTCCATGAAGGCCAACGGCAACACCCAGATGAACGGCTCCGGCAAGGCCATGATGTACATGATGCCCCTGATGACGGTCTGGATGGGCTACATCCTCCCCGCCGCTCTGTGCGTCTACTGGATCGCCAACGCCGCCTTCTCCTGCATCCAGGAGCTGGTGCTGAACAAGCACTTCAACAAGCTGCTTGACCGGGAGGAGACCGACAAGGAGCGCCAGAAGCGCGAGGCCCGCTACGCCAAGATGCAGGCCGCCCGCGAGAACTACAACCGCCAGCTGGAGCAGCAACAGCAGTCCAAGAACGGCAAGAAGCCCCAGCCCCAGGCCAAGAAGAAAAAGTCCGGCACCCATGGTGATTCCACCACCGAGGCCGGCAAGGTGGGCAGCCGTCCCTATGCACGGGGCCGCGCCTACCGCGAGGATCATTACGACGAATAAGGAGTTTTGTCTATGAGTTATATCGACGTAACGGGCAAGACTGAGGACGAGGCGCTGCGCAAGGGCCTTGAGCAGCTGGGAATGGACCGCGACGACGTGTCCGTATCCATTTTAGAGCGTGCCAAGAGTGGCTTCCTGGGCATCGGCGCCACCCCCGCCCGTATCCGTATCACCTACGGTCCCGAGGAGGCGGACATCGCCCCCGCCCCGGCCGAGGTCAAGATCATCCCCGAAAAGCCCGCCGCGCCCAAGGCCGAGCCCAAGCCCGCCCCCAAGGCGCCGGAGAGCAAGCCCGCGCCCCGGCAGGAGCGTCCCCGCCCCGAGCGCAGCGAGCGCCCTGAGCGCGCCGACCGTCCGGAGCGTCAGCCCCGGCCCGAGCGCCGGGAGCAGCCCGCTCCCGCGGCCCCGGCCATCGACCTGCCCGAGTGTGACGACGACAACGCCAAGCGCATCATCGCCTTCGTCTCCGGCCTGCTGGAGCACATGGACAGCGCCGCCGAGGTCAAGGTCTACGAGATGGAAAAGGGCCGCTATAAGGTCCTGCTGGTGGGCAACCGCCTGGGCCAGCTGATCGGCCACCGGGGCGAGACCCTGGACGCCATCCAGCAGCTGACCAACTATGCCATCAACACCGGCAGCGAGAGCAAGCGCGTCCGCGTCCAGATGGATGCCGAGAACTACCGCGCCCGCCGGGAGCAGAGCCTGGAGAGCCTGGCCCGCAAGGTGGCCGCCAAGGTGCAGAAATACCGCCGCAGCGTGACCCTGGAGCCCATGAACGCCTACGAGCGCCATGTGATCCACGCCGCCCTGCAGGATGTCCCCGGTGTCACCACCTATTCCGTGGGTACCGAGCCCAACCGCCGCGTGGTGGTCTCCTACGACCGCGCCCAGGCCCGCTGAACCCAATAAAAAAAGACAGCCGCAAGGCTGTCTTTTTTTCAGGCTGTCAAAAAGCCTTTGGCTTTTTTGACAGCCTGAAAATGCCGTTATTTTCGCGCCGCGCAGCGGCACGAAAACCGCCGCGGCGTGCGGCGTGCCGACCATTTTCTGCCCGGCGCGCCGTGATTTCCCCTGTTCAAATGTCCGCCGGTATGCTACAATAGGTCTGCTTCACGACATGACCCTCCCATAGGAGCGGAGGGCGTTTTTATAAAAAGGGAGAACCGTTATGATGAACCGCGTCTACGTGGAGATCACGAATATCTGCAACCTCCACTGCGATTTCTGTCCCGGCACCACCCGGCCGCTGATGGCCATGCGCACCGATGATTTCGAGTCCGCAGCCCGGCAGCTGCGCCGTGTGTCGGAGTATATCTATCTCCACGTCATGGGCGAGCCGCTGCTGCACCCGGAGCTGGGCAAAATACTGGACACCTGCGCCCGGCTGGAGTTCAAGGTCTGCCTGACCACCAACGGCCTCCTGCTGCCCCGGCGGGTGGAGGTGCTGCGCGCCTGCCCGGCACTGGACCGGGTGGCCGTGTCGCTCCACGCCTATGAGGGCAACCGCCGCATGGACATGACGCTGGAGCAGTACGTCACCGGCTGCGCTGAGAGCTGCCTCACGCTGGCGGAGGGCGGCGTCAACTGCACCCTGCGCCTGTGGAACCGCGGCGCTCCTACCGCCCTGAACCCGGAGATCCAACGGATATTGGGCGGCGTTATCGGCTGCGACATGGACAACCTGCCCAAGGACAGGCTGGGCAACCGCCGCCTGGCTCCGCACCTGTATCTGCAGGAGGCGGACCGCTTTCTGTGGCCCGGCGACAGCAGCAACGACGGCCCGGACGCCCAGTCCTGCTACGGCCTGCGGCGGCAGCTGGCGGTGCTGTGCGACGGAACGGTGGTGCCCTGCTGTCTGGACAGCGAGGGGCGGCTGGCGCTGGGAAATATCTATCGGCAGCCGCTGGAGGACATCCTCAGCTCCTCCCGGGCGCAGCGCATACGCAAGGGGTTTGAGAACCGCAGCCCTGCCGAGGTGCTGTGCCGCCGCTGCAACTACGCCATGCGCTTCAATGCGGAGTAGACCACAGCAAATGGTACAAAATCGGCATAGAATAGTGCAAAAAAGCAAAGAAAAAGACGAATATGGTGCAGAAAAGTGAGATGAACAGAGCAGATCAGACAGGGGCGCACAGCGCCGGCCTGACGGCGCTGCCGGAGGTGCTGCTGCCCTGGTACGATGGGGAGAAGCGCACCCTGCCTTGGCGAAGTATCGTCAGTCCCTATCGGACGTGGGTGTCGGAGATCATGCTGCAGCAGACCAGGGTGCAGGCGGTATTGCCCTATTTTCAACGGTTTATGGACGCAGCGCCGGACATAGCCGCCCTGGCGGAATTATCGGAAGAGCGTTTATTGTCCCTGTGGCAGGGGCTGGGGTACTATAGCCGCGCCCGGAATTTGCAGAAGGCCGCCCGCGTCGTGCAGGAGAAATACGGCGGGTGTCTCCCGGACGTGTACAGCCAGCTGATCCAGCTGCCGGGCATCGGGGACTATACGGCGGGGGCGATACTCTCTATCGCCTTTGGTCAGGCCGTTCCGGCGGTGGACGGGAATGTGCTGCGCATCGTATCGCGGCTGACCGCCTGCCGGGAGAATGTCCTTGATCCGCGGACAAAACAGCGCGTGCGGGATGCGCTGGCGGCGGTGATGCCGGCGGAGCGGCCCGGCGACATGAACCAGGCGCTGATGGATCTGGGGGCCATGATCTGCCTGCCGAAGCGCCCGAAATGTGAGAGCTGCCCGGCCGCAAACCGTTGTGCCGCAAGGGCTGCGGGCATTCAGGAGGAGCTGCCGGTGCGGGAGAGGCGGGGCGAAAAGCCCGTGAAGGAGCGGACGGTGTTCCTGCTGACCGACGGCCAGGGGCGTATGGCCCTGCGACGCCGCCCGGAAAAGGGGCTGCTGGCCGGGCTGTGGGAGTATCCCAACGTGGAGGGTAAGCTGACGGAAAGCCTTGCGGCACAACAGCTTCAGGACTGGGGCGTCCTGCCGCGGCAGTGGCGGGAGCGCTTTTCGGACAGACATATTTTCACCCATCAGATATGGGAAATGACGGTATATCGGCTGGAAGTCACCGGCGGCGGAGCGCCGGACTGGGTCTGGGCCAGGCCGTCGGAGCGGGAAAACCACCCCATGCCCACGGCCTTTTCCAAGTTGACAGCAACATAGAACGCATAAGAACGACATAGAAAACAGCCAGAACGAAGGAGAATGAGGGAATGGCACAGTTGTACTTCAAATACGGGGCCATGGGCTCCAGCAAGACCGCCAATGCGCTGATGGCGCGGTTCAATTATGAGGAGCGGGGACAGGAGACGCTGCTGGTGAAGCCCCGGATGGATACCCGGGACGGCGACCACATGGTCTACTCCCGCATCGGGCTGAAGCACCCCTGCATTTATTTCGACGAGATGCGCGCCACGCCGGAGGAGCAGCTGAAAAAGTACGCCTGCATCATCATCGACGAGGCGCAGTTCCTGACCAAGGAGGAGGTATACTATCTGGTACACCTGGTGGACGACTGCGGCATCCCGGTGATCTGCTACGGGCTGCGGGCGGACTTCAAGGGCGACCTGTTCCCCGGCAGCTACCACCTGCTGGTGCTGGCGGACAAGCTGGAGGAGGTCAAGACCATCTGCTGGTGCGGCAAGAAGGCGGCCTTCAACGCCCGGTTCGATGAGAAGGGCCGGGTGGTCAAGGAGGGCGCGCAGGTGGTGCTGGGCGCCAACGACAAGTATATCGGCCTGTGCCGCCGCCACTGGATGGCCGGAGACCTGGGGCCGGACTTCGACATCCACAGGGTGTGAGCTATGAGGTGCACACTGTGTCCCCGCCGCTGCGGCGCAGAGCGCACGGCGACGGCCGGGCCAGGCTTCTGCGCCATGCCGGCGGGGCTGCGGGTGGCCCGGGCCATGCTGCACCACTGGGAGGAGCCGCCCATCTCCGGAACGAGAGGGGCCGGGACGGTGTTTTTCTCCGGCTGCACCCTGCGGTGCTGCTACTGCCAGAACGGCAGTATCTCCGCCGGGGGACAGGGCAGGGACATCTCTCCGGCGCGGCTGCGGGAGATCTTTGAGGAGCTGATCGCCCAGGGCGCCCACAATATCGAGCTGGTGACCCCCACCCACTTTTTGCCCTGGATCCTGCCGGCGCTGGAACCCAAGCTGCCGGTGCCCGTGGTCTATAACTGCGGCGGCTATGAGCGCGTGGAGACGCTGCGGCGGCTGGAGGGGCTGGTGGACGTCTACCTGCCCGACCTGAAGTACGCCGACCCCGCGCTGGCCGGGAAGCTCTCCGCCGCGGAGGACTACTTCCCCGTGGCCTGCGACGCCATCCTTGAGATGCTCCGTCAGGTGGGGCGGCCCGTCTATGACGAAAACGGCCTGATGCGGCGGGGCGTGATCCTGCGGCACCTGGTGCTGCCCGGCTATCTGGACAACACCCGGGGTGTGCTGGACTGGATCGCCCGGACCTTCGCGCCCGGCGATGTGGTGGTCTCCCTCATGAGCCAGTACACGCCCCAGCCCGGCATAACCGGGCGTCTGGCCCGGCGTGTGACCGCCGCGGAGTACCGCGCCGCCGTTACCTACATGCGCAACTGCGGCATCGAGGATGGATTTGTGCAGGAACGGACGTCGGCAGAGGAGGCGTACACGCCCCTCTTCGACGGCTCCGGGGTGTAAAACCGCCGTCTTTTCCACCAATATTTCGTTGCGGCTCCTCGACGTACACACGGTACGCCGTCGTCGCCGCGCCTCGTCTTGGCGGAAAATCCGGCGGTTTTACAAAGATACTGGTCCGTCATCGGCAGAACGAAAAATCCGGCGGTTTTAGAGAGTGCCGCGCCTCGTCTTGGCGGAAAAGACGGGAGCTTCGGAGGACAGGGATGTCATTGCGAGGAGGGCGAAGCCCGACATGGCAATCCGTTTTCCTCCGTAGGGGCCGACGACTCTGTCGGCCCGTTTGTAAAGCCCTCCGGAAAACGGCCCGAAACGGTAGAACGACAAGACCGGAACGTGGCACCGGGCAGCGGCAGCGGAGCGGTAGCGGAAAGAGGACGGGGCACAGTCCTTTGGACCGGGAAAAACCGGGAAATCTCCGTGGTCGCGAGGGGAAAAGCAACAATGACGGAACAATTGCCCCGCGCAAAGGGGTTCTTAGACCGTAGGTCTGAGTGGTTTTCTTTGGTGTCTTTCTTTTGACAACAAAAGAAAGACACTCGCGCCGGGGCGCGAAATACCCCTATGACACCTCATCCGGCGCTGCGCGCCACCTGTCTCCCTGCGGGTCGGTCGGTTCGCGGGTCTGACACGCCACCGGCGTGTCATTCAACACCGCGAACCCCTCAAGGGGAAGGCAATTTGGTGCGTACGGCAGCGACAGGGCGGACCCCTCAAAGGGAAGGCAGGGGGATGATCTGCTGCGTTCAATATGTTTGGTACATTTGGCATAAGAAAATGGCTCATTTTCGTGAAAATGGGCCGTTTTTTCGTATAAATAGCGGTGGAAGATATTGCAATTCGCGGCGGGGTGTGGTACGGTAGTGACGGAACAAAAAGAGCGCCTTAGGGGCGAATAAGGAAAATCAGGAGGAACGTCATGAAGTATCCGAAAACCGGCAACGAGGTCTATGTGAGCCTGAATCTGTCCAACACCATGCTCACCGGCATCGGCAAGGGCACCATCACCCGGGAGGATGTATCCGCCAGCTATCTGAAGCGGCTGTTTGCCGAGCACGGCGTGATCGTGTCCGCCAAGCCGGAGCAGCGGCGGCTGCTGGAGATCGTCAACGAGCGCTGCGAGCTGGAGCTGGAGGTGCCGGAGCAGCTGAAGCTGTTCCAGCTCAGCGAGGAGCATCGCCGGCTGGTGGTCATCGAGGTGGCGGGGCTGCGGCGGAAGAACGGCTCGCTGCTGCCGGAGTACACCGAGGAGGAATTCGAGGAGGCCACCTTCGCCTTTGTGAAGTACTATGTGCAGGGCACTCACTACGACGCGCTGGTGGAGGAGAACAAGAAGCTGAAGTACGAGCTGGAGCAGGAGCTGGAGTGGCGCAACCGCACCGACAACTGAGAATGGGACAAAAAAACGCACCCCGGTGGGGTGCGTTTTTTCAGGCTGTCAAAAAAGCCTTTGGCTTTTTCGACAGCCTGAAAAATGCCGTTATTTTTGCGCCGGAAAACGGCACAAAAATATTCGCTCTGCTCAACGCACGCCTTGCCAAGCAAGGCTTAGCGCGGCATTTGATCTGATTCGAGGCGGGCTCCGCCCCCTCGAGCTCCCCC
>ERZ827156.4913-NODE-4913-length-10465-cov-4.199135_pt1 | contig 10465 bp, 16 predicted proteins | sample MGYA00519919_ERZ827156 | MGnify/ENA primary metagenome ERZ827156 (study PRJEB31778, sample SAMEA3449269) | human gut metagenome | biome: human gut; feature: human-associated habitat; material: faeces | place: United Kingdom | collected 2010/2012 ... | reverse complement strand
CGCCCGCTGCGGTAACGGTTACGATTGAAAAGACCCGCTCCGGCGTCACCTATGCCGACACGGACGCGGCGACAGCCACCGCCGCGCAGGATCTGGCGGAGCAGGGGATATTCACCGGGGCGAAGATCGGGGAGAAGTGGTATTTTGAGCCGGATCGGACGGTCAGCCGCGGAGAATTTCTGGCCATGACGATGGAGACGGCCGGGATCGAGGTGACGGACGTCACCATGACCGGCTTCTGCGATGACGAGGCCATTCCCACATGGGCCAGAAGCTATGCCGCTGCCGGTGTGGCGGAGGGGATCGTGCAGGGAAAGCCCACGGAAAACGGCGCTGCATTTTCCTGCGGCGCGCCGATCTCCTACAGCGAAGCCGCCACGGTGCTGAACCGGGTGCTGGATCTGGGAGATGTGGAGCTGGCGGTCTGGTACGCCGACCGGGAAGCGATGCCCTCCTGGGCGGCGCAGGCCGTTGGGAATATGGAGGCGCTGAATGTCCTCAGCACAGGGAGCTTTGGCAGCGACCGTCTGGAAACGGCTGTGACCAGAGCGGACGCGGCGCGGATGCTCTCCGCCGCCGGGGTGCTGCTGCGGGGAGAGGAAAAAAGCGGCTTGCTGGACTGGCTGCAATAAAATCTGGTGTACGACCCGCCTGCGGCAGAGGAGAAAGCTCTGCCGCAGGCGGGTCTGTATCTCATTTGCGGAAAAGTTCACCAATTCATGTTGTATTCGGCGGCGGTTTGTGCTAAACTAACTCAGATTATAATAGTATCGATATGCTCATCAATCCGAATTGTAACAAGAAAGGTTCTGATTTTCTGTGAAAATCGTTGTTTTGGCCGGTGGCATCTCCACGGAGCGGACGGTTTCTCTGGTATCTGGCACCGGCGTGTGTCAAGCGCTGCGCCGCAAAGGGCATCAGGCGATTCTGGTGGATCTGTTTATGGGACTGGAAAATCCGCCTGCGGATCTGAACACCCTCTTTGACGCGCCGGACGGCCTTTGCCCGGACGCGAAGATCACCGTGCAGGCGCCGGATCTGGAGGCAGTCCGCCGCAGCCGCCCGGATCAGAGTGCCAGCCGCATCGGTCCCCATGTGCTGGATATCTGCCGTCTGGCAGATGTGGTATTTTTGGGGCTGCACGGTCAGGACGGCGAGGACGGCCGGATTCAGGCGGCACTGGATCTGCTGGGCGTTCCCTATACCGGCGCGGGGTACTTAGGCTCTGCCATTGCCATGGATAAGATCGCCTCCAAGCAGATGATGGATGCCAACGGCATCCCCAATCCCAAGTGGCAGGCGCTGACCTATACGGAGGAGGAGATCCCCCATCTGGCGGAGACCCTGCCCATGCCCTGCGTGGTCAAGGCCCCCACCGGCGGTTCCTCTCTGGGGGTGTATCTGCCCAAGGACCGGGCGGAGCTGGCGGATGCGCTGCATCAGGTGCGGGCCTACTGCGACCGGGTGCTGGTGGAACAGCGAGTCTATGGACGGGAGCTGACGGACGCGGTGCTGGGCCTGCCGTGCTGGCTGCTGGTGCTGGTGGCTGCTGCGGCGCTGTTCGTGCTGTTCTGGTTCACGACGCCGTTCGTGGGCCTGCCCAAGAAGGGCGTGTTCATCGTGATGCTGTTTGTTTCCTTCTTCATGTCGATCATGTGGATTGAGGCCATCGCCGACCAGCTCGTTCTCCTCATGAACGCGCTCGGCTCCATGATGGGCATCCAGCCCTTCGTCATGGGACTCACCATCCTCGCTGTCGGCAACTCCATCAGCGACCTCGTCGGCGACGTCACCATCACCAAGCAGGGCTACCCGCAGATGGCGATTGGCGGCATCTACGCCTGTGCGTGCAGGGAACAGGTTTGACGCGTAGCGCCCATGTTCTCGCTGCTGGTGGGTCTCGGCATTGCTCTCACCATCCTCATGATCAAGAAGCCGTGCGGGTGAGGACGGGGTGTAAAGCGTAGGGGAGACATCACGCTGGGAGAAGACACCATCGTCATCAATCTCACATTCATCTTCATTCTCATCACTCTCGTCTCTACGCTGATCGTGAGCGCGACGCGGCGTTCTCATCCCTAGGTTGTTCCGCTAAAGAAGTTCAAGTACACGAAGGGCTTTGGCATCTACCTGATTATTCTGTATCTTGTGTCTATGGTTATGAACGTCCTTGGAGCGTGTGGCATCCTGCATATCCCTTTTATTGACCCGCCTAAGCATTAATCTGTATGGTCTTGTCAAGTTGTTTCCTCAAACCACTCTTTCCTTTTGGCGGCGAGTGCGCACGGCGGCATATGGGGCAGTGCTCGTCATTTCTATCCGCGCTGTGGTCTCGAGGCTGTAGGATTGAGGAAGTCATCGATGATGCCTGCTTCCGTCCCCCCTGTCCCTGTCACTGTGCCGTGTGAGCATAAAGAATGAAGTATAGACATATTGAGTGAGGTAGCGAACCGCATTGTCGGTCAAGTGTTTGTGAAGGGAATGGCGATCCAGATTCCGAACAACGTGTTCATCTGCTATCTTCCCATCTCGGCGGATGTGCGAATTTGCTGTATGCACATTCACAATCCCGGTAGTCGGTAATCCTCCTTGCTCTTGGTGACTTCAGAGGTGTCATTCTGTACTCGCACGGAAACGCTACGGATTGCGGAGGGATGCTTCCTCGTTGCATGCAGATGGTGGAAGTGCTGCACGTGGATGTGATCGTCTACGACTACGAGGGTTATGGGTTCAGCGACGGATGCCACACGGAAGATGCGCTGTTTCGTGACATCGAAGCTGTTTTCGCCTATGCGTTGGGGTGCTACTACCCTGACAGCATCTTCCTCTATGGAGAGAGCAGTATGCTCTTTTCTCACTCATTATGTGTAGTTGGGAGTGTGGGAGTCTGCCATGTGGCAGCCAAGATCTCTCAAATGCAAAGGCAACTGCAAAGGCAATCGCATAGCAAATCGCATAGCAAATTGCATAGCAAATCGCATAGCAAATTGCATAGCAAATCGCATAGCAAAACGAGAAGGCGGAGAGCGCCCACTGCAATGGAGGAAGTGGAAGGTGGCATTGAACTGGATCCAACACCCTCGTGTGCTAGTGCGCAGAGGCAGGTAATGCGCGCATACCACATCTCCCATTTCCACGGCAATACAGAAGGGGACACGAGCCCCGCTCCAACCGAGTCATTGCTCTCTGTCATTTCCGATAGCGGCTCTACAGCCGCTTCTGGACCTCCAACACTGCACAGGACAGATTTGCTGGGCTTTTCGTTTTTCACTTCCGAACACATCAATCCTGCGTTGGTATCCGCACATGAAATTGCTGCGCTCTTCGTGGAAGAAGGAAGGAAACGGTTCAGGCAGGGCGGACTTCAAATCGGCGGTGTGATTCTTCACTCTGCCTTGTTGTCCGGAGCGAGGGCGGTGTTTTCCTGCAATCCGCTGCTCTGCATCGACCGGTTTGACAATTCCCATAACGCGAAGAAGATCACGGTGGGAGTAAAACGTGGGACTCATCCATAGTGTCCCGTATTCCATATTCATGGGATGAAGGACGGCATCGTTCCTTTTGAGTGCGGAAGGCAGCTCTATCGCCTCACCAAAAGCGCGTATGAACCATGGTATGTGTTGCATCGCGACTGAAGAGTAGGTGGATCTCAGATGCACACCATGGAGATATTGTGAAGAACCATGAGAGGGAGTACTACGAGCGTCTTGACCACTTTCTTGGCAGTTGTTTGCAGCATTCCTCTCCCTAGCTGTCGCCTTGCATGTAACGTTCTGTTTGTTGTATCCGTCGAATGGGGTGTCTGCACAGTACTATACACGAAGAATGCACAAACGCACGAACCGTTTTGTGGCGCACCAATTTCGTAGGGGTCCATTTGTGCCGCAGTGTGCCGAATACACTTTGGATACACTTTTTCAAGACTGCTAGACGGGCAATGAATAAGATAGAGATAAAGTGTTACATAAATGGGGAAAATGAACTCGGGAGCAGCAGTCTGTATCTCTCACGGACGGAATCCTGGGATCAAGTCCTCTACAAGATCTCCCTGAAAGTCAGCAAAGCGCTGGGATCGAACCCGCGTGTGTACAACGAAATGGGCGTCGAAGTGACGTGTATCGCCGACTTGGAAGATGGAGACAAGATCTACTTCGAACCGAACGGCGGACCGTTTGTGCCCCCCACCACGCGTATGCTCTTTGCACTGGCACTCATTTCCTAGCGACTGTGAAGCCTGTTGTCAACCAAGTGTCTCCCGTCGTCTCTTCTCCCATAACTGCGCCGGCAGAGGTGACCGCGGAGGTGCCCACTCCCGTGCCGTCGACGCCAGTCCCTATGGCTGTCCCGATGGCTGTCCCGCCGGCGTATGAGGCACAATCTGTCAAGCCCCAGGAGTCCCAGGAGCCCCGTGCCACGGTGGTGAAGCGCGCGACGGGCCCCGCGAAGTACGTAATGCGGTTCATCATCGTGGGCAGCATGTCGGTTGGCAAGTCGTGCCTGCTGCTGCAGTTCACGGACCACCGCTTCGCGGCGAACGCCGGCCCAACGATCGGCGTGGACTTCGGCGCGTCGACGATCAGCATCGACGGGGAGGTGGTGAAGCTGCAGATCTGGGACACGGCGGGCCAGGAGGACTTCCAGGCGATCACACGCGCGTACTACCGCGAGGCGGCGGCGGCGATCCTGGTGTACGACATGACGAACAAGCAGTCGTACGAGAAGTTGCAGTCATGGCTATCGGCGGTGCAGTGTAACAGCACCAACCCGAACATCGTGATCACGCTGGTGGGGTGAGTGCGGCGGCCGCGCGTGAGGGGTAGGAACAAGAGCGACGTGAAGGAGGAGGAGAAGGTGGTGTCGTACGCGGATGGCGAGCGGTTCGCGAAGGAGAACGGACTGCTGTTTATGGAGACGTCGGCGAAGACGGGGTACAACGTGGACAAGATCTTCATGGACACGGCGAGTGAGATCATCCGCCGAATCAAGTCCGGGAAGATGGCGCTGGGGGAGAAAGACGGAGTGAAGGTGACGGAGAATGCCGCATCGAGCACGACAAAGATCCAGAGTGGTGTTGGTGCCTCTCCTAAGAAGGGCTGCTGTTAGATACGTACTAGTTTGGGCTGCCGTCTTTGTAACAAACACTCCATTTCTTCTTTCCTTTCCCCTTCTTCGCCGCCTTTCTCGCCTCGGTGGCGACCTGCGCCTGCACCTGCTTCTCCTTCGCGGCACTCCGCAGAGACACAACCACCTTGCCGATCTCTCTGTACAGTTCTTTTCCTACGAATTCAACTGGCAAACCGCGCATACTCGAATTTATAGTTGACACGCACGGACTGCCATCGGCATTGTGAATGCGAATACGGCAGCGTCCAGGAACCCACCATCGCTTCGGGTATCTCTTATTCTATTTCATCATATGAAGAACCCCTAAAGCACCTCAATTAAGCACTGGAGGCCGAGTTTTTGACAGGCTTGGCCAACGTCGCGGATTTCAGGATCTTCGCCTATCAATTAGAATGAATGCGAGATGGAAGGGTACATGCATATTCCATGGTCACCTTGCGGCCATCTTTCGCAGACATGGACTTATCGATGTATGACGGGTACATAACGACCCATCCAGATCCCTTGAGTTGATCCAGCTTTGCACTGCTCGCTTGCTGCGTATCCATTTGGGAGAAATCGGATGAAGACCAAAATCGGTCCGCTTTATGGCATTGACAATGATCGATCATAGTTATTCTCATGGATCCAGTTGGTGATGGCTTTCCCTTCAACAATAACGACAATGCGTTAGCAAATGATATGGGTGCAAATGGACCCCAGCAACTAAACGGTAATCCCCAGTTACAGTTTGCTGCTTTTGGTGTATGCGATAGCCAGTGTGATGATGTGTAGCCAGACGATGTTATTGTTATGGAAGAAGAGTTGGAAACGACGCTAGGTCCGACAATGTCTGAAACAACAAATTCAAATCGAGCCATGCGGGAGTCTTTTTCTGAGGTGATCTCTATTCCATCCAGTGCCTCTATCTTTTCCATTTCATCTGGGGAACTGGCTCAACCGATAAGCTTGCTTTCTTCCTGCTCAAGCGATCTTAGCACGCAAGAGAAGAGAGTGAGAACAGAACTCTCTCCTGGGGAAGAGTTCCGTTTCCCGGTCATACCGAGGTTATTTCCGACTACGGATGCCTCTTCGAGTATTTCTGCTCCTACTTTTAGCACGTATCCTAGTTTCCCTCCACTTCAGGGAGATTACACGGTTCCTAATCCGCAGAACGTGCAGCCTTTTTCGCATCCTTTTCAGCAAATACAGTTTGGAGATAACGGACCGTACTGCCCTATCTGTCGTGAGCCTGTTCAGTGGAAGCCGAATCTTCTGACTTACTACTGTAACTGCGGAGCGCAGCTGATTAACCCTACTTCATATTAATCCTTACTGTACTATGATACTAGTTCGGTTGTTTGTTGAGAAACAGAAAAGGCGGGAAAGAGTGGGCGTTTCGCTCGTGAATTGCGGCGGGAGCGGCAGAACCAAGACTCATTATTTCCTACGGTCGTAGTTGCTGTCTTGCTCCATGCTTGCCCCTCTCTCCAATTCCAACTGCGTATTGCCGCAGAAGAAGAGCATCGAGAGTGCTCCCGAAGCGGAGCGTTTGACGCCGATTCCCTGCGCAGAGAAGTGCACGACGGATGCCAATGCGAAAGTGGGGAAGGAGAACAAGGAAAACCCCGCTGCTCCCCCATCTCAGGGAGTGAAGCAGTCGCGTCCTTCGTTTGCTCATGTGTTTGTGAAGCCGCCGACGAGAGATGAAATGGAGCGGCCGGATCGGTTTTGCAGCGAGGACAGGATAGGGAGTGAGAGTGGCTCCATGTAGCATTTGCTGTCTTCTGTGACTGCTAGTCCGTATGCGATTCCTCGGGTTATCCCGCCCTCCTACCAAAGCCTGATCAGCAATGCCAAGAGAGTCCTGTCGGTCACTGTGAGCGGAGACCTGTATTGGGCGCACTGTGGTGTTTCATGCCTAGATACTGTCTTGGAAAGGACTGCAGCTCCATCCATCTGCCGTTGACGAAACCAGTGAAGATCATTCCTGTTTGTGTGAGGGCGTGCGATAAGCGGTAGAATCGTCTGTACTTGAATGGGAGGCTGGAGGTCGTTCCCCGCCGCGTGATCCACAAGCGAGTCCGCGAATGTACCCTTCATCTGTATAGTCTGTAATTTTTCCTTTTCGATTTGGCATTTCTGTTTGCATCAAACCCGTCTACAAATAGGGCGACTCCTTTTGCGCCTGCTCCACATCCGCCACATCAATCGTCCCCTCCTCTCCATACCGCAGCTCGTGCTCCTTCTTGCACGCAGCAACCACGTTGCTCAAGTACTCCTACACCTCACACCCCGCTCCCAGCCCCACCTTCAGCGCCAGCGACAGCGTCTCCACCACCGCCTACTCTTCACCTCCCCACTCGCCCTTACGTCGCTCACGCCCACGCCCCTGTCCAGCAGACGGGTCACATCCTCCTTCTCTACCACATGTCGCAGCCGCCGCTCTCCCTCCTCGATCTGGCGGCACTCGAAGACGTGCTGCTCCATGTAGGACGGGGTCTCGTGCAATTGCTAATCATCATCACCATCACCCTCGCCCACCTTCACCAGATCCTGGTAGTCGGAACACTCGGCCACCTCGTTCTCGAAGGATAGCGGAATAATTCGCAAGTAGCCGTGATGCGTCGATTCCGCGCGTCCTTCGTCTGTGTAGAAAATGCCGCGGGGAAGAGGAATGCAATCATCCACAGAATCCATTTTCAGGTCGTCGCGCAGGTCCGGGCGGGGCATGGGCGGAGTCAGGAGGACGGCTGCACGTGAGGAGGAAAAACGGGGGGTACAAGGGGAGATGGGGCTCATGCGATGGAGGGAGTTCCTGCAGCACTTCCAGCATCCCTGTGTCGTGAGGCTGCGGAAGAAGACTCACCTGGCATTCCTTGAAGTGGTGAAGAATGAGCTCGGTGCTTTTGATGAGCTCCCTCTGCTGCTGTTTGAGTGCTTCCGGGCTACAGTTGATGCTCCATAGCATGCGTACGTGAAGAAGGAGCTGCAGATGGGGCAGAGAAGGGGATCGATCTTGTTGATGGTGTGACTGGAGAGACAGAAGAAGACGCTCGTCCGGTGAATGAGACAGTCCTTGGGTTCCGATAGGGTGCATTTCATGGAAGCATGGGCTTCTAGGAGTGAAAACAGAAATGGGGAGGTCACGCATCATATCGTTCACCGCCTTTTCTTCCTTGCTTGCGATTTGTTTGGATGTGAATGATACAGCCTAGAATAAAGCCGCCCCGCCCATTTCTACGTTGGAACGCAGATAGAAACTATAGATGAGTCGCTGCTTTGGCGTGAGTTTGCTTATATCTTTGGTCTTCACCGCTTCGTAGAGACGCCTCAGATCGTCGTCCGTTATTATCTGCGTGTGAATCAACGCTCTCCGATGACAACATTCGTTTGCATGGGTTCGAGGAAGCGGGAAACCGAAGAGAATGCGGAGATTGGAACTAAATCCAAAATCGGTTCGTTTTTCGACGAATGAGAACGAGCAGAATAACCCCAGATCTGCATCCATGGCAACGCTACCTACATTAGTCAGCTCTCCTCTCAACTTGGTTGCAATCCGAGATGACGAGCAAAAGAAGCTGAAGCAGTTGCTCACGGAAGTGCTGTTTTGTGTTTTCGCGTGACGGTCTAGATTGAGGGCGAGAAGTGCATCGTCATCGATCCTTTTTTGAGCAAGCCTCTGAACTTCATCACCGAGGGAGTCGCGCTGCTGAAGCAGTGCTGTGCGGCGCAGATCATGTCGCTGGTTCCGGTGCTCGGCTCCTTCACCCAGCCCAATCTCGTGTATTTCCTTATGCCGATCGCGAAACATGTAAATACGGCCATTTCCAGCATTCACAAGCTCCAGGAGCAGGAGGTTTCGTCCGGAGGGCTGTGTCAAGCGCAGATCAACGCCCGCGTGTTCCTGTTCTTCTTCCCCTACTGCACCCGCGTCGCCAAGGAGTTGCTGAAGGATAGCGGTGTGTCTGACGTCTGCACGGTGATGAACACCGATGTGAACATCTACCCGCTGGACGATGACATCCTGTCTCTGGAGATTAGCTCCTGCTACCCGTGGCGCCCTTCGCGCACTCTCACCCCTAGCGACCTGTACCTCCACAACGATCTCACTTCCCTCCAACTGGTGGCGGACGCCATCTGTTCGATGGAGCAGTTCTACGGCGTGATCCCCGAGATCACGGCCATCGGCGCCAACGCGCAAGCCGTGGTGGACATGGTGCTCCAGTCCCGCGTGGAGGGTCGTCTGAAGGAGGTTGACCTGCCGCCCGAGATCTCGCGCCTGGTGGTGATCGACCGCTCCGCCGACCCCGTGACGCCCTTCGTGACGCCGCTGACGTACGAGGGTCTGATCAACGAGGTGGACGTGGCGGGAAGAAGTGAAGACTAGTTGTTGGGGATCGAGTGTGGTTCGGTGACAGTGTCGGAGAAGGCGATGGGAAAGGTGCGTGAGTGTGGGGCGGTGTGAGTCGCAGCAGTCGGACAAGCCGGTGCTGATCCGCCTGAACAACAGCGACTCCTTCTTCCAAGAGCTGCGCGACGAGAACATCGCCCGCGTGGTGCGCTCGCTGAACGAGAAGGCGATCCAGGTGAAGGGTGGGTATGACGGTGGCGCGTGAGGCGCAGAGGAGTCCGAGGCGCGTCCGCAGGACGGTAACAGCACCATCAACGAGATCATTGACTTCCGGTACAAGCTCCCCGAGCTCATCCAGAAGAAGAAGTTCCTCGAGACGCACCTGGGCGTGGGCGCGCGCGCGGGCGTTGAAGCGTAGCTGTTGAACGCCGTCACGACGGTCACCAACTCCGACGCGTTCCACGCCGCCTGGGAGCTCGAGCACCAGGTGCTGGCGGGCGAGTGCACGCCGCAGGACATCGCGGCGCTGGCGGACGTGGGCGTGGGTGTGATGATGGCGCGTGAGGCGTAGACGCCGCTGGCGACGGTGGTGCGCCTGCTGGTGCTGTGGAGCCTCGTGAACAGCGGGCTGAAGCCGAAGGTGTTCGACGAGGCGCGCGCGTCCGTGACGCAATTCTTCGGGCTGCCGACGCTGCTACTGCTGCACAACCTGCAGAAGTTGGGTGGGCGTGTCGTGGCGCGGGCTGACGCGCAGGGCTGCTGGTGCCGCGCGAGGCGGCGGGCAACTTCGCGACGCTGCGGTCGCGCATGCGGCTGGTGCAGGACGGCGTGGACGGGCTGAGCATGGCGGACATGAGCTACGTCACCAGCGGCTATGCGCCGCTGAGCGGACGCCTGCTGCAGGCGCTGACGCTGCAGGGCAAGATCAGCGACGGTGGGCGCGCGGCGCGGGCGTGAGCGGTAGAGATCGCGCGGCTGCTGGCGGCGCCGGTGCGCGAGACGCGGCAG
>ERZ827156.4911-NODE-4911-length-10471-cov-4.613383_pt1 | contig 10471 bp, 8 predicted proteins | sample MGYA00519919_ERZ827156 | MGnify/ENA primary metagenome ERZ827156 (study PRJEB31778, sample SAMEA3449269) | human gut metagenome | biome: human gut; feature: human-associated habitat; material: faeces | place: United Kingdom | collected 2010/2012 ... | reverse complement strand
TCGATAAGAGACTGGAGGTGTGCTTCCACGACCTGAAGCCCGTCACCAGAAAGTGTTTGTTCCCTTCTTGCTACGCCTGTTTGTTCACAATCCTGTTGTCATGGGAGTCTCTCTCGTGGAATTGAGAATCGCCGTTCTCTTCATCATGAGTGTAGCGCTGCTGTTCCTGTACGGGGTCGCTGGGAGTGCTCATTCACAGTACTGTTGATTTGCGGCTGCTACGTGGTTCTCACTTCTTGACGAATCACAACACTGTTGATACGGTAGTGTATGCTGTCGAACTCTAAGCCGTAGAAGAAACTGGCGAGGAGAGGCTTCCTCTCTCCCTTTTTTATTCTATATTCTTCGGAAGAGGATGACAATGCCGGGATTTCCGCCGTGAACAGTGTTGAGGAGTTTGGAGCGCCCTCTCTCACCGACGCCCCGTTTGCAGCTGACTCGGATACTCCCGACATTACCATGACAGTCCATCTCACATACAACCGAATTATGTGTCTCTCCCAGTTGCTCCAAATGTGGAAGGGGTGAATCCTCCTCATGCGGCTAACGGGTAGTCCCAGTATCGCGGTGGTCTATCTATTTCGCCACGAGCTGCCTGCGTTTAGACGCGACTTATTCAAGGAGTATCTTCCCCACTACCAGCGCATCATTCCCTACATCTCGCGCGACTCCGATCGCTACCCTATTAACGAGCTGCGGAACATCGCAATCCAGCAAGTGAAAACCACGCACTTCTTCTCTTCGGACATTGATGTCTGGCCAAGCTGTTTCCGCTCTCTCCGTTGATAACACGAAGCTCATCTCTATGAGAACTTGCTTCTGCTGCCAAAGACCCGTCTTCTTCAAGAGAATCTCGCCATCATCATTCCTGTGTTCATGTTGCATGTGCGTGTGGAAAAGCCGATGTACAACGACTGCAAGGGAACGTAGTGCTCGTGTCTGGCGTCAAGAGAAGGTTGGTTGCCTACACACCGCGTGATTCCGTTTCCCTCCAGAACACCATCCGTTTTTCCTCCGTATCCCCGTACCAGCGCTTCAACGCCACAGTGATATCCTTTCCAGCCGTTTGGGAGCTTCCTTCACCATCAATCCTACATTCCCTCGGAATGGCTCATGGGAGTACAGGACCGTCCGCAGAACGACACCGCAAAGAAGGACAATGGAATGCTGCTGGATATCCCCTGCTTGAAGTCGGTCCGAGAGCTGTTGTATGTCGTTGTGCGTCGGACCGCCAACACGCCCCTGTTCGACACCCGCTTTTCCAATTACGGGTTTAACCGGCAAGAGTGGATCCAGCACTTGCGCTACGCTGGTTACGAATTCAGAGTCTTCCAGCATGGGTTCGGTGTTGAGATCTTCCACCCAATGTCTCCCCATTACATGCATTTTGTCGAAGAGATGGAGCAGGCAAAAGAGAGTGGCACAAAACCGCAGAATGAGGTTCTATTTGATGCGCACATGGAATCGTTGAAGGAACAGTCGAAGAAGGTGCTATATAATGATTGTACACTATGGCCCTGTTTGTTTGAAGACAATGCGCATTCGTTGTAGTTGAGACAATCCCATAGGGCGGTTGATTTATCTATTGTATTGTAAACAATTTAGTGGAAGAGGAAGGTGATTGGAATAGGAGTACGGAAGCAACGATGTGGATACTAGACCTGCGAGTTATGCAGGGAACAAAACGACAATACTACGGATGAGTAGACAATTGCACTATCCAAAAGGGATAGAAACAGGAACAAGAATAGAAACCGATGAAACTCCCCTGACTCGTTGAGCAGAAAGGGCATGTGTCCGAATGCTTCTTCAGCTTCTCCTTCTTTCGTTAGCATTGGGGGCACATTGGGCCGTCATTTACAGTACTGAGGATATCATCAGTGGCTGTAGGGACGCTTCCTCTTCCTGCCGACTCTATGACGTAATTACCATTGCGACTGGGGTAATCAATAGTATCTCGTAGCATCTGGCGTAAAACGAAGTCATATTATCTATATGACACCAAGTTTTACGTGGAGGGGGAGGGAGGCTGGGGAGGATTGCATACCAACGACAAGTGATAGTACTGTACAATATCCGCAGCACATTCCATTTGGTGAAGCGTGCTGGTCTCATGTAGATTTCGTCGGTGAGTTTGTGACTCTTCCGTTCCTTTTGCATGTACTGAGCGGAGATCTGTCGTACGTGAAAGAAGTTTCTGGAAACAAGAATGCAAAGGTCATTTCCGTTAGTAGCATGTGAATATCTTAACTCTAGCCTGATGCATCAAATCAGTTAGTGGTGTATTATGAAGACAGCTATCTTAGGGAGGGAGACGAGGTGTCGCGACTGTTCTCTTCTGGATTCTTTGCAAGTGTTCATCCTAGGTAAGATTCTTCCTTTGAATTGAATATAGTGCGCGTTCGATGGCTTGGTTTGTGAATTCTTACTGGTTTCCAAGGACCGTGTTCGATCCGTCTTTCTTTGTGGAGAAGTGCGTTGTTCTGCGTCTCTACCACCCATATCGCGATTATGGTTCGATTGCCTATCTCGGAAACACGCAGAACGACGACTCTGCCTTTGCCATTGAAGGCATCTGGGATTATTCGTGGGCCGACGTAATGATCGTTCCGTCTCGTCCTTCTCTTCACCTTAGATGATGAATTCGTTTTCCTTGAATCACATTCTCATGACCGCGGTAAGTGGAATGGTTCAGATGGGAGGCGGTCTCACCGTCAACGTGTCGGGAGACAGCTCCTTGCTCGATTCCTCTCTCGCTTCGCTACTACTAGAAAGGGGTTTGCATCGCGATTTCCGATCACCTTCAGGCTCTCTCCTCCAATCGCGCTTCAACACCTACCATGAGTTTTCTTTCCATGATCTCTACACGTACGTCCATCTTCTCGGGAAGAGGAATCGGAAGTCGTCATCATTGCGAAAGAAGGACTATGAGGCGAAGGTGCACTCGGCGATCAGGAAGAGAGACGCCATTTGGATGCGGTTATTCATGGGCATTTTACACGAGGATGAAAGCAGGGGAGTGTCGGAGGATGAATGCGAGCGGGAAATGTTGAGACGGTATTACCGATCTTGCGGTTATGACTATCCTCTGAGCTTTTCTATCTTCTCTATTGTGCAATCGCTGTGTCGGTTTAGAAAGCATAAGGGATTCTATGTGCTGAGTGATGAGCTATTCTGCGGCTTGCGGTATAATACCACACTTGTGACTTTTATGCGTTACCTCAATCGCTACTGAGGGTTTTCCATTTCGGTGTGTTTCTTCCAAACAGGGACTAAAGGATTCTCTCTAATGCCAGAAGGGAGTCGCTTCTCTCCTGAATGCTCTTCTTCATCTTGTGTACTTCCTCCGTTTCTCCCCTACGTATGATTCCCGCACTTCTCACTCACAGATTCGACAGCTCCGCATTCAACTTCGTCAATGAGGCCACCAGTCCCTTCACGACCTTCTTGTCGTTTTCCTCCTTCGAGTACAGCATCACGCCGAGATTGTTCGCTCCATCGCAGATCTTCCTCTCCTACGCTCTCAAACTCCAATGCTTCCCATACGCAGTCCGAAATCACGTTCAGGTGTTCAATCTCCTTCATCGGTACGCAATCCGGGATGGACGACGAGAACAATTTGAACAATTCCTCGAAGATGTGTTGAATGCCCTCCACCTCCTTCACAATCTGCTGGCGCACCTCCTCCGGCCAATCCTCCTCCATCTCTTCTTCTTCTCCATCGCCCAGCTCCATGTCATCGAAGAGTCCATCCCAGTCGTCGTCGTCCTCGCCGTTCAAGTACTCGTCACACTCCTTCTTCACGTCGCGCACGATGCGCACAAACTACACTTCAATCGCCATAATCACAAATGCCTTCATGGCCTCCTTCATCACGGCTCTCTTGTTGCTGTCGCTGATCGTGCTCAGGTGCTTGCAGGCATCCCACACAGCACCTGTCATAGACGGAGAGATCTTGGGCTTCTTCTACACATCATGCGGTCTATGAAAGATGCACATCCACGTAGCACTGCTTGCAGTGCTCCACGAGATTCGAGATCGATTCGAAGATCATACTATTCATTACCACGCCATCAGACAGCCACTCCATTCCGTCGAGAATCTCGCTCTTCGCCGCGTTACACATGCCGCAGCACATAAAAAGACGCTCGCTCTCCACGATCTCGATAAAAACGCCTTCCGTCTCCTTGAGAAGACTGATCAGGGAATCGACAGTCATGGCCGAAAAGAGGAGATGCAGCTTCGATACGTTGCGCTCCATTTTACTCGCTGCGTGTGAGAATCACACATGGCACTCACCCGAAGCGACCACAAGGGCCTTCAGCGCCGGATAGTCCTTTTCGCCGTACAAGTGATCGTGAATCTCGATGGGTTTGTGCAAATCGGCCATGTGTGCCTTCAGATGCTCGATAAACTCGTCAAACGACTTGAGAATCCCGTCCATTTGAATGCTGTTCAGAGGGAATCAGTTCTTGTGGCTGCGAACCAAGCACCCACTCCCGAAACCGAGCCTATTTCGGATGCCCCGCAAGATGATTGAAGGCAATCGATTTCTTCATAACTGTAATAGTATCTTGACTTTTATGAATCGTAACACGGATACATCGAAGAAACCGAATGATTCCAGTAGTTACTCTGCGAAAGCACAACATGATTCCCGAAATATCATAGGGAGACGTACCAAGCCCTCTAAAGGTAAGCGTATTGTTGTGCGCTTCGTTGTCTAACTGTATCCTAGTGAATTTCCATTCCAAAGGAGGAAATGGTCAAAGTCAGGGCAGACCGCACAGGCAGGGAAAAGGGATGGGATTGCCGCTCATTGTTCCTGTTCCCACGAAACCCAAGCCAATTGTGGAGGAAGTGAGAACGGTCTTGCCCTCTGACCGTACTCCCCCGCAGGATGTTACTCCGAGTGCTCCAGCTAGAAGCGCCAGAGTGCAGGATGTGAGGAAATTGGATGAAATGGACGGTGGCTTGTCTTCAACTGAGGAGAGGGAGTTGCTTCTTCCGTTCTGTTGTTATGCATAGCTATAGCCGTAGAAGCAGCGTTTCTTCCGTTCAGCGTATTCCCAGTGTCGGTGTTTCACATGAAGATGCCCAGCCTCAACCCGCTGATATCCCCCCGGAATCGAAGAAGGAGTATGACGACGACAATTCTGTTGATGATCCTTCTGTACAGATCATTTAAATCGGATGTTGCAAAACGTCCTCCGTCTAACTGTACCATCGGACGTAAGTCTGGCGGGATAACCGGGATCACGTCCATGATCATCCACTCCGGTTTGTTTCCGGACTCACGGAATGCTTCTACTACTTCAAGTCTCTTGATGATACGGGCACGTCTCTGTCCTGTTGCATCCTTTAAGCCTGCCTTTAACTCAGCAGCATCTTTCTCTAAGTCAATGGCCTCTAACAGCTCTTTGATCGCCTCAGCACCCATGCCCACACGGAAGCTGCTTCCATATTTTTCTCTTGCTTCCTGATATTCGTTCTCGGTCAATACCTGTTTGTATAAAAGCTCGGTATCGCCGGAATCCAATACGATGTAGGATGCAAAATATAATACTTTTTCAAGGGTTCTCGGAGATAGATCAAGGATCAATCCCATACGGCTCGGGATTCCCTTGAAATACCAGATATGGGAAACCGGAGCTGCAAGCTCTATATGTCCCATACGTTCCCTACGAACGGCTGCCTTCGTAATCTCTACGCCGCATCGGTCGCAGACAACACCCTTATAACGGATTTTCTTGTATTTTCCACAGTGACATTCCCAGTCTTTGCTCGGTCCGAAAATTCTTTCGCAGAACAGACCGTCTTTTTCCGGTTTCAGGGTTCTGTAGTTAATGGTTTCCGGTTTTTTTACTTCACCGCGGGACCATTCTCTGATTTTTTCCGGAGAGGCCAGACCAATCTTGATCGCATCAAATGTAATTGGCTGATACCCTTCGTTTGTCTTATTCTCTGGCATTTACGATACTCCCTTCCGTCTATTCTTCATCGAAATCCTCTGCTGATTCGCCAGCAAATACCGGCTCCTCCTCAGAAGGTTCTTCTTCAACATCTACAAGTTCCTCGCTCTCAGCATCGAACTCCTGCTTTGTGAATCCCATTTTTTCAAAGGACTCGCTGTCCTCAAATGCAAAATTCTTATCATTTCCGATAATCGCATTCAGATCCGTCTCACCGTACTCACTGGTCTCCATGATCTCAACTTCACTGTCATCATCACGAAGCACGCGTACGTCCAGTCCTAAAGACTGAAGCTCTTTTAAGAGTACCTTGAAGGACTCAGGAATTCCCGGCTCAGGAATATTAGTTCCCTTGATGATCGCTTCGTAGGTCTTCACACGTCCGATCACATCATCTGATTTTACAGTTAAAATCTCCTGTAAGGTGTATGCTGCACCATAAGCCTCGAGTGCCCATACCTCCATCTCTCCGAAACGCTGTCCACCGAACTGTGCTTTACCACCGAGCGGCTGCTGTGTTACTAAAGAGTAAGGACCGGTAGAACGTGCATGAATCTTATCATCTACCAGATGGTGGAGTTTCAGGTAATGCATGTGTCCGATGGTTACCGGGCTGTCGAAGAATTCTCCGGTACGTCCGTCACGCAGTCTTACTTTTCCATCGCGTGAAAGCGGTACGCCTTTCCAAAGTTCTCTGTGGTCTCTGTTTTCATACAGATAGTCTAAAACTTCCGGTAACAACTCTTCTTCATGTTTTGCCTTGAACTCTTCCCATTCCAAGTTTACATAATCATTTGCCAGATCCAGTGTATCCATGATGTCTGTCTCTTTTGCACCATCGAATACCGGAGTTGCAATGTTAAATCCTAATGCTTTTGCCGCAAGACTTAAGTGGATCTCAAGCACCTGTCCGATATTCATACGGGAAGGTACACCTAACGGATTCAGCACGATGTCTAACGGACGACCGTTTGGCAGATATGGCATATCCTCTACCGGTAATACGCGGGAAACGACACCCTTGTTACCATGACGACCAGCCATCTTATCTCCTACGGAAATCTTTCTCTTCTGTGCAATGTAAATACGCACAGACTGGTTTACTCCCGGTGAAAGCTCATCACCGTTTTCTCTTGTGAATACTTTTGTATCTACAACAATACCATACTCGCCGTGTGGTACTTTTAATGAGGTATCTCTTACCTCTCTTGCCTTTTCACCAAAGATCGCACGAAGCAGTCTCTCTTCCGCTGTCAGCTCTGTCTCTCCCTTTGGAGTTACTTTTCCGACTAAAATATCACCTGCACGGACTTCTGCACCGATACGGATGATTCCACGCTCGTCTAATGCCTTTAATGCATCATCACCAACACCCGGAACGTCTCTTGTGATCTCTTCCGGTCCTAATTTGGTATCACGCGCTTCTGCTTCATATTCTTCCATATGGATGGATGTATACACATCATCCTGTACTAAACGCTCGGATAATAATACAGCATCCTCGTAGTTATAACCTTCCCATGTCATAAATCCGATCAATGGATTCTTTCCAAGTGCTAATTCTCCGTTGGATGTAGATGGACCATCTGCAATGACTTCGCCTTCTTCTACACGGTCGCCCTTGAATACGATCGGACGCTGGTTGTAGCAGTTGGACTGGTTACTTCTTTTGAATTTCTGTAATTTATAGGTGTCTTTTGCCCCATCATCTGTCTTGATGATAATCTTGTCTGATTCAGAGCGTTCTACAACACCTGCATGTTTTGCCACTACGCAGACTCCGGAGTCTACGGCTGCTTTTGGCTCAATTCCCGTTCCAACTACCGGTGCCTCTGTATTTAAAAGCGGCACTGCCTGACGCTGCATGTTAGATCCCATCAGCGCACGGTTCGCATCGTCGTTCTGTAAGAACGGAATCAATGCTGTAGCGACAGAGAATACCATCTTCGGAGATACGTCCATGTAATCAAACATGGTCTTTTCGTATTCCTGTGTCTCATCTAAGTAACGTCCTGATACGGAGTTACGCACGAAATGTCCCTCTTCATCGAGAGCCTCATTCGCCTGTGCTACATGGTAGTTGTCCTCTTCATCTGCTGTCATGTATACTACTTCATCTGTGACACGCGGATTCTGAGGATCTGTTTTATCAATTTTACGGTATGGTGCTTCAATAAATCCATACTCGTTGATCCTTGCATAAGTTGCCAAAGAGTTGATCAATCCGATGTTCGGACCTTCAGGTGTCTCGATCGGGCACATTCTTCCGTAATGGGAATAATGAACGTCTCGTACCTCGAATCCCGCACGGTCTCTGGAAAGACCACCAGGTCCTAATGCGGATAAACGTCTCTTATGTGTCAGCTCACCCAGTGGGTTGTTCTGATCCATGAACTGTGATAACTGGGATGAACCAAAGAACTCTTTGACTGCCGCAGTTACCGGTTTGATATTGATTAAGCTCTGCGGAGAAATTCCCTCTAAATCCTGTGTGGTCATTCTCTCACGGACTACTCTCTCTAAACGGGAAAGACCGATACGATACTGGTTCTGTAATAATTCACCTACAGAACGGATACGTCTGTTACCCAAATGGTCGATATCGTCATCGTGTCCTACACCATACTCTAAATGCATATTATAGTTAATAGAAGCAAAAATATCTTCTTTTGTAATATGCTTTGGTATTAATTCGGAGATATTTCTGCGAATTTCCTGCTTAATATCTTCGATATCTTCATTTTCTTCTAAGATTTTTGCAAGTACCGGATAATATACGGCCTCTGTCACGCCAAGCTCTTTGGCATCAATACCCTCGATCTGTGCATTGATATCTACCATTAAGTTTGATAAAATCTTAACATTGCGTTCTTCTGCCTGAACCCACACAAAAGGAACACCTGCATTCTGGATAGCATCCGCTAACTCTCTGGTTACAGTGGTGCCTTTTTCTGCAATGATCTCACCTGTTGTAACATCTACAACATCTTCAGCGAGAACCTGTCCGTTGATGCGGTTTCTTAACGCTAATTTTTTATTGAATTTATAACGTCCGACTTTTGCAAGATCATATCTTCTTGGGTCGAAGAACATCGCTGTGATGAGGCTCTGTGCACTCTCTACGGTCAGCGGTTCACCCGGACGGATTTTCTTATATAATTCTAAAAGACCTTCTTCGTAGCTGTTTGCAACGTCTTTTCCAAAACTTGCCACGATCTTTGGTTCTTCACCAAAGTAGTCGATAATCTCCTGATTTGTTCCTATTCCAAGCGCACGGATCAATACGGTGATCGGCACTTTTCTGGTTCTGTCCACACGGACATAGAACACATCATTAGAGTCTGTCTCATATTCTAACCATGCACCACGGTTCGGGATTACGGTACAGGAAAATAATTCCTTGCCTACTTTATCGTGATCTATGCCATAATAGATACCAGGGGAACGTACTAACTGGCTTACGATAACACGCTCCGCACCATTAATAACGAAGGTTCCCGTCTCTGTCATAAGCGGAAGGTCGCCCATGAAGATTTCGTGCTCGTTAATTTCATCGTTTTCTTTGTTATAGAGTCTTACTTTTACTTTTAACGGTGCTGCATATGTGGCATCCCGCTCCTTGCATTCTGAAATGGAATACTTTACATCATCTTCGCACAATGTAAAATCCACGAATTCCAGGCTCAGATGTCCGCTGTAATCAGCAATTGGAGAGATATCATCAAATACTTCTTTCAGACCTTCGTCCAAAAACCACTTATAGGATTCCTTCTGAACCTCTATAAGATTTGGCATTTCCAATACCTCTTTTTGTCTCGAGTAACTCATACGCATGCTTTTACCGGCTTTGACCGGACGTATTCTGTTTTTCTCCATTGACGTTTCACCTCTCGTTTTTTATATTTAACTTCACCTATTATGCAGAATTATTCACTAACTTTTCCCACCTATTTCCGGGTAGCACAAATAAGCCTACGGCACCACAATAGTGTACCGTATATGATAGCACAAGATAGCGGAAATAGTCAAGGATTTTTTGTGTTTGTTCCGATGTTAGTTTGTCAGATTTGGATGGGTGGGAGGACCACAACGCCAGTTCGGGAGTTTTAGGGGTTGGGTCTGTCGGCTAATTTCATTCCTACAAATGGAAAACTCGCTACGCTCAGACAGTTCCATTTGCAGGAATAACGCCGCCGCCCCAATCCCAAAACTCCTCGACCTGTGTTGTATGTCCTCCCACCCATCCAAATCTGACAGTCGTAGCTGCTGGAAACAAATATTTCATATTTATTTCTTCGCATGGTGTCCAGTTCGTAGGATTTATGTTATTAGTTCTGATGCGAAAGCATGTTGCACGAGGGCCGGTGTCAGGGCTGCACCAATCAAATATGGAGTGTTTCTTTTTGTGCAATGGAGATGAAACTCCGGAAATCGTGAAGCCCACTGGCGCACACGATTTCTGCTTTCAGAGGTTCATTGGAATGGTCTGCACAAGGAAA
>ERZ827156.4908-NODE-4908-length-10474-cov-3.537000_pt1 | contig 10474 bp, 12 predicted proteins | sample MGYA00519919_ERZ827156 | MGnify/ENA primary metagenome ERZ827156 (study PRJEB31778, sample SAMEA3449269) | human gut metagenome | biome: human gut; feature: human-associated habitat; material: faeces | place: United Kingdom | collected 2010/2012 ... | reverse complement strand
TCCGGCGCCATGATGGCTGTCGATCAGGCACTCCGCATGGCAGGAACTATCGGCGGCGGCTGTAGTGAAAATGCGGTACTTATGGATGCGTACCGCATCATTGGCACGGGCGCAAAGCGCTGCGTGACCATCGACATGAGCAATGACGTTGCTGAAGAAGAGGGCATGGTGTGCGGCGGACAGATGAAGGTCATGATTGAGGACATTCCCGAAAAAGGGTGATTTACCCTCCACGCTCGAATATCCGCATTCGCTTTTCGTCGCCACTCTTCCCCTTTTCCATATCACAGCCATCGCCTGTCTGGCGTTTTCCTTTCTATATGGCAGCACCCTCTGATGCGGATATTCTCCTGCATCAGAGGGTGTTTTCATACGTTCTTGCTGTTCTGACTCAAATCTCAGGCAAAACCTTTTCAGTCTTTGGGAAGATTCCAGTTGAAATACTTCCAATAAGGTTCAGATGCCCGCGCCTTGAAATCGGCGATGGACTCTGCATCCCACTTGTAAATTCCCATACCGTCTTTCTGTCCCCGGCTGTGGCTGGCCACCCGGTCGTTAACAGAGTCAAACGCCGTCTTTCGGTCACACGGGGACGGGAACAGGTAATTTTCGATATTCTGAACCATATCCAACCCTGCCGCATCTGATGCTCGAACAGGCTCACAGAGGTATAGCGCGGCAAAACACTGTACATCTCGTTGTAGCTGTTCCGCCCCCGAAGGACAGAAGCCTCCTTCGTTGCCAGAACCGTCGTGTCATATCCGTTACCCGTGAACAGCACTGCCAGACTCATGCCCATCATGCCTGTTCCGATCATTGCAATCTTCTCGTCTTTCATGCAGAATTGCTCTTTTCAGATGCTTTCTGCCGCAGGCTTCTCCCCCTGATTTTCCTCCATCATTTTCAGCAGATCATTCAGATGGGCGTCAATCGCAGCCCGCAGCTGCTCCAGATCCTTGGAGCGGAGCGCCTCAAAAATTCTTCTGTGCCGGCTTGCCAACTCCGGCAGATCCCGGCCTGTCAGGGAAGTTCCAACGTGCAGCCACGATCTGATATTGCACTGTTCCCACAGCCTGCTCAGCAAATCGTTGTTGGCTGCCGCCACAATCTGGTCGTGGAAGCGGGCATCACATTTGATGTACTCGGGCAGATCATGATCCCGTGCAGCCTCCTCCATGGAGAACATCGTCATGGCCAATTCCTGATACTGCTCCTTATTCATCCGTTGGGCAGCACATTCCGCGCCCAGCCGTTCCAGTGCGGCGCGAACCTCATAGAACTGCCGGATCTCTTTCACGGTGACCTGTTTGACATAGGTCCCCGAAAAAGGCTTCTGTTCTACCAGGCCACTGAATTCCAGTTCCCGCAGCGCCTCCCGGACCGGAGCCTGAGAGACCCCCAATTCCTGAGCCAGCCGGGACTCCACAATCCGATCTCCCGGCTTCAATTCCCCGGTCAGAATGGTCTCCTTGATATATTGACTCACTTCCTCATGGAGCAGTAACCGTCTTTGCAACTTCTTCCCTTGTCCCACGTTTCTTCGCCCTTTTCTTTGATGTCTATATGCAGATCCCGAACACTGTTCAGGATTCTCTGTGCAATTACCTTTCGGTGCAGGATCGCCCGCAGGATCTCCGGCTTATCCCGAAACCGTTCCTCAGCCGGCTGAAATCGCCGATCAATACCTACATATTGATCCTCGATAACCAGTTTGTCCGCAAGATACAGCAGAGCGTGTTCGCTGATGCCCTCGCTCATCGCATCCGGGAGATCCATATGTACACGGACAACGGATGCAAGATACCTGTATCCCCTGCGCTCCAATTCTTCTGCAAGGGCAGCAGGATGATCCTGCCGGTTTCTGGCTGCGTCATGAATTCTGGCCGCAGTAAAAAGCATCTCCCGGTTGACCCCTGAAAGGCCATCCGCCAGCTTTACAGCAACGCGGCACACGGCCTCGCAGTGTGCCTGTGTGCGTTCACTTGTTTCAAAAAATTGAAGCAGTTCCTGACACGCCCCTTCTGTAGGGACACTCTCTGCCCGGAAATCCAGTCGCTTCTGATAATCTTCAGGATTGTCAATATCCAGCAGACATCCCAAATCTTCAGTCTCAATCGTCTGGGTATCCAACCGCTCCAACGCACCTTTTAAGCCCTGAGTACCGTCGTGGAGGAGAACGGTTTCCACGCCGCTCCGCCGCAGCAGCAACGGATGCCCATTTTTACCATGGCAAACGGGGCAAACCGCCTGCGCGGGAATTGCGGAAAGCCGATTCAGCAATGTCGGGTCGATCTGAGGAAGGTCAAGCCGGAAGCAGGAATATCTCATCGCCTCTGGCTGCCGCAAGGCCCAAGCAGACCGAATCAAACATCTGGGATTTGGCATAGTCCCGGTTATGGACAAACCGAACCCTGCTGTCCCGGAAAATCCGCTCCACTTCCGTGGCTAAAAATCCCGTCACCAGTATGATCTCTTCCGCGCCGCCCTCCAGCATACGAGAAACCGTATGCTGGATGACCGTAGTCCCACCGAACGGAAGCAGCGGTTTAAAATCCATCATGCGGCTGGACAAACCTGCCGCCAAAATCACAGCACTTTTCATTTTGCTATTTTGGGTCATTTTATCACAAAATCCATATAATTGCAACGTTGCGGCTGGAATTCTACCAAATAATCCCAGTTTCGTCCGATTCAGGCTCCGCCTTCCCCTTTTCTCTTTTTGATGGCAGACACCGCTTTGAAAAATGCCTCTGCCGTGCAGTCCTCTGCGACCAGTATCTTTGTGTCAGCAGGAATGGAATGGACTTCCAGCAGCTGCTGATCCTCAAAAACCAACCGCCCCGTCAGGGTACAAAAGTGCTCCAGCGTCCGCTGATCCGGCGGATCTGTCTGTGTCACCTCCAGCACTGCGGTGCTGATACCGCAGACGCCGCAGCGTCTGGCGGCTTTGACCGCCTCTGCCGTGTGCGACGGGCGCACTATCAGGGCTACATCCACGCCCTTGTTGGCAACACGGGTAGTTCCGAAAAATGGCAAATCCTTCAGCATATAGACTCCTGTTTGAAATGCGGGTATCCGCCGCCACTCAGGCTGCCATCAGGGATTGAAGGAAATAGAATTTCCGGAGATCATAAGAGCATAAGCAACACCCCCGGTTCGATTGAACCGGGGGTGTCTTGTTATTGGTTACAACAATTACTTTTTGTTTTTCTTCAACTGTTCTTTAAAAGACTGTTTCAGCATATCCATACCGGCCTTTTTGGTAAGATCATTCTGATCGAGCTTACCCATTTTAATGGCCTTACAGACCTCAATGTAGGCTTTACCGAGAGCAAGGGTAATTACGCCAGCTGTTCCAGCAGAAATCGCACCACCAGCCACAGAGCCAGCACCGGGTATGAGTTTTAGCAATCCGGCAGCAACTGTTTTTCCAATCGCTGTAGCTCCACCTACACCCAGAGCAGCAACAGCCAGCGACTTCAATGCATCTTTACTGACATCCATTTTGAATACACCGTTGATTGCAGCCATCATAGCGACCTGCTGTGCAACAAGCATGGGAGCATCAGCAAAAGGAATGGGGATTGCGCCAGTTGCAGTTGTGCTTGCGACGAAGCCAAGCACAACATTGTCAGCCTTTTCAAGCATGGTCTTATATTCGAGTTCTTGTAAATCACTTAGAAATTCATTCTCATAATCCTGATTCATTTTCTTAGTTTCCATAGTATAACTCCTTTTCAATTCAAAAAATATGTATCAATATTGGATTTTTCCCGAAGAATTTTTTCATCTGAAACACCAACAAGCTCCGCCAGCGTGATTGAATTTGCAAAAGCAATATTAGCCTGGGGATCGAATGCCAATTCCAGTACGGATTTATACTTGGCAAATTCCTTGCGCAGGAATTCTATAAATTTCTGATACTTAAATTCCAATATCTGGTCGAGAGTTTGCATTTCTGTAAGGAAGCGTTCCGTTATAGTTTGCTCTTTTTCTGACAGGTGATCTTTTGCCATCCCATACATGAACATTCCTGCTACATTGCCAATGACAGCACCCAAAACAGGAATTGGAATGACTGTTTGTCCAATTAACGAAGCAACCGCACTAACAGAAACATCCAGGCATAGCACCTCAGAGCTGTTCACAAAGTCGTCCTCAGTAATTTCACCAGCACGAAGTTTTTGACTCTGTGCCGCCATACCAATCGCCGCTGTCACACAGGCACTGGCAATTGCAGCTGGCGTTGCCGTGAAATTTGTCATGCCATAAATGGCTGCGCCACGAATTCCGCCCGTTCCGGCCCCTTTTGCCGTATCAACACCCAGTTCTTTCCAGTCCTCGGCGGTAAACTCAGAAATTTTCTTTCCGGCCTTCAGTTTTTTGTAAACGGCAATACAAAACGCTGTACCACCTTCAAGAGCAGCGGACACCCCGGCAGCTTTGGCGGCTTCCTGCATAGTTGGTTTGCTGGCCTCATATACACGATCACGGTTTCTTTGATCCATTTCTTGAATCTTATCCCGTTCATTTGCAAATGTATGGTCAGTTGCATTAACCTGAACATCTGCATAGTCCAAGCTGGCAGGTTCTATATCATTAGGAGAAACACCGCTGCTTTGGAAAAAGTCTTGAACTTTTTTCCATTGAGTGTATGTGAAGCCATCGCCATTTCCAGACTGCAATCTGCTTGCTTCTTCCGGAGACATATCAAGCAATGTCTTTACCTTTTCATAAAAATCTGCGGGAATTTGATATTTACCACCTTGCTTGATGAAATCAGGATATTTTTGCAGATGCTCCTGTACTTTTGTCAGCCCCCACAAATTGTCTCCTTGAACAAACTTCTGCTGGATGTTCACACCATCCCGCACCATGTCTGTCGGCCCGTTGTCGTTTACCCACTCATAACAGGATTTCAGCCCATCAATTAACTTCTCTGCATTGCCAAAACTTGTTACTGATGCCTCAGCAATGAAGCCATGTGCGCCCTTTATTCCGCCACGATTTCGCTCAATAATTTCCGCAACGATGGTTAGTTTCGCCTGTGTAAGTTCTGTCACAGCGGCAGCAAGATTATCGTCCTGCTTAGAGAGCGCCGAAACGAGGTCATCTATACGAAGCTGATTCAGGTAATCAATCCATGCTGCGCTTGCCTGCTCTTGTGTACTTTTTATAATATCAGAAATGTCCATAACTCAAGCCCTCATACTGTTTTATTCAAAAGCTCAGCCAATGCTAAGGTGTTATTTACAAAAGCACCCATGCCTAACTGTTCCTCTTCAGCAAGAGTTTCGTAATCTGCACCATGATACTTCTGTTCTCTTACAAGTGCATCTGACAATTTTCCGTGCAGCAAAAGCGTTTTTTGCTGGAGATCATTGATGGATTCACTTGTTTCCTTTAATTCTGTACCTGCGACAGTAATCTTCTGTGCCTCCTGTACCGCTTTCTCGGCTAATTCCTTATTTTTGTGACCTTGAAAAATTGCAGACAAGCCAACAGAAGTTCCTGCAATTCCCCAGCCAATAGGGCCAGCCAGAGCCAGTAATGCCTGACCGCCTGCAATCCCAGCTCCTCCTGCGCTCAACGCACCACCGCCAAGCCACGCAAGAGCTGCTTTTGTTGCAACGGCCCCGGGCAAGCTGGAAATTGCTGTACCAGTTGAAGCCGTGCCGAATGTTGTCGCAACCCACATCATTGCAGTAGGAGCCATACTTGCGACCGCTGCGCCGCCAGCAACTCCAGCCGCTGCACTCAGTCCCATCTTTTTGCTTTCTTCTGATGCCTGCATGGCAAATTCTTCTGTGGCATGGAACTTTTCACGTTCCGCAGAAATCATCTGAAGCTTTTCGCCAAACTCTTTTGGCGTTTTTGCAATGCTGTTGATCAGTTCTTCTGCCTCACCGATCATACGAAGAGATTCGCGCCTTGTATCGTACAATTTCTCACACAACCATTTTGTGTGTTCATAAATTTCATTGTACTTCCGAGCTGCTTTTTCGTGGATTGCGATTGCCTCTTTTTTTGCTTCGTGGTACAGCATTTTAAATTCCTCCTAAAAAATAATTTTGTAAATAGCCATCAAAGTGTCTGTATATATTCCCCCTGGCTTCGCAGCCACATATCAATGCCCTTACCGAAGACCTCGGCTCTGACGATCCAGCCGTCTTCGGTCTGTTCTTCGATTTCTGCCGTGGGCAGCCGATCCAGCACGGCCTCGATGGATGGACCTGCATACTTGAATCGGATCTTTTGCAGCTTGCCGCCGTACATAAACTGCACTCGCTTGCGGAATTCGCCTTCCTGAAACCGTTCCAGATATGGCACCTGAAAATGCTCGTCCATCATGCGGAAATGTCGGATGCGATTCACCCGGTAGATAGTCGGAAACAGGTCATCTGGATTTTCAAACTCTGCCTTCTTATCGATGTTCCGGATGAAGGCTACTAAGTAGAAATAATATTCTGAAAACATCAGGCCAACCGGCTCAATCGTCCGCAAAACGGTTTCTCCGCCCTTCAGCTTCTCATAGGATATCTCTGTCACCAGATGCTTTTGAATGGCTTCTCCAAGCTCCCAGAGACCGTCCAACAGGTGCTTTCCGTGATGCGGTTCAATGTACAAGTGTTTTTCATTCGCCAAAAGGTCAACCACCGCTCGACGCTGCTCTGCCGGGACACAGCAGCCTACCAGCTTGTCCAGAATGGGAATCATCTCGTCCCGCCGCATGGAACGGCTTTCCAGCAGAATTTTGCAGACTGCCAGTACTTCGCTGTTGCTCAAATAGGCGGTATCCCGCTCGATCAAACGGTAAACCTTCTGCCTTGCGTCATAGATGATCTCCCCCGGAGGAGTCTGGTTTGCAAAAAAACAGCGCAAGTCTTCAATATCCCGTTGAAGACTGCGCTCGTTGACGCCAAAGCGGTCAGCGGCAGTCTTCTTCTGTATCCCGGCTCCTTTGATGAAGTCTTGATACAGGTACAACAGCCTCGCACTTTTCTCAATTTCCATATATCACGTTCCTCCTGTCTGCCATCATACGCATTTACATAGACAGGATATGTCCTTCTGTACAAATAACGTGGATTTCTGCCCTTCATTATAAACTAAAAGTTCTAATTTATTAACGCCAAAAGTTCTTGATTTAAACATACTTTCAAGGGAAAAAACGGGCAGCCTGCTGCGGCTGCCCGTTTTCTTTTACGGTTCATAAGTATAGACCGCACCGTCTTTATGATGATCGTTCCATGTAACGAGCCATTCCTGAGTTCCACTGCGGAAGATCAAGAGATCCTGAATACCTTCATAGTCATCAAATTGAAAATAGTCCACCGTATAGCCAGAAAACGCATAGGCTCCTTCAAATGTGACATCATATGTCAGAATGTCCTGTCCCAGAGCATAAAATGAAACTTTCCCATACCCGCCGAAGTCATGTAGTGTCAACTCTGCCAAATCTTCGCCGTCATCGTAGTTCCGGTAATCCCTGACTTCTTCCCAATCATAGAAATCCCCCTGCGCACCCTCTGTATAGTTTCCGTTCGCAATGTCGTTCTGAAATTGCTCATACAGATCATAAATGTCAGAGTATCCTTGCAATGAAGCCCCCGGTCGCTGATAGCCGCCGCTCTGCGATGTTGTATTTGCTTCCGGCATAGAGATCTCAAACTCTATGGTTGCGCACAAAAGCGCGGCGGCAGCAGCCAGCAGGATTCCAATGATGTCATTGGAATCAAAAATCAGTTTATCATTCGTGATCTTCTCCCTTCTTGTTCCTTAGTGCAATCAGGCCAGTATGGTCTTTCGCAGGAATGTGCCGATGATCTCCGCCAAAACAGCGCGGATCAGGCGCAACAGATGGTTCAGCATGTTTTTCTCTCCCTTCACATTTTTCTTGATTTTCATACAGATTTGCAGCTTGCAGAGTACTATTTTCGTGATTTTTTCTGCAAAACTGAAAAAGAGCCGGAACCCGTAATCACCGAGGATTTACAGGTTCTGGCTCTTTCTCTTATGAATAATACACGTTTCAAAAGTGAGAAATAACGCTAAATGGGACAAAAGGGATAACAAAGATATAAGGCAGACGGCCAATTTCAATTCAGGAGGTTTTGACTATGACACGATACGATGAACGCTATGACGAGTTCGGTTATGAACGTGAGGACTATGATGGGACGGTACAACTTAATGAGTACCTGACCCCAAGAGAGGTCATGGAGCTACTGGCGATTGGAAAAAACACGTTTTACAAAATGGTCCAGGGTGCCGTCAAGATTTGGACCTTATCTGGTCCAGTCCGGTGAACTCCCAGCCTTCCGTGTTGGGAAGCAATGGAGGGTGAGGAAAGACAGCATAGATAAGTTATAAAACGAAGGTAATGACAGATGACAGTGTGACAAATGAAAACTTTTTTAAACTTACCTCTATAGAGATAAGTATTTGTGCAAAAGATAATTTCTATCTGTCACTATGTCATCTGTCATTTGGGACACGGATTAAATCCAAATAAATCGTTTTTCATCATCTGGAGATAGTTGAGGATGGGGAATTGAAACTTTTTCCACTTTTCCTTCGGAAAAGGCGGATATTAAATTCTGTTGCTTTTTTACATAGGTACAATATGGATCACAGTCCACAACAGAATCCTTTGGCGCATCGACAGGCAGATCGATACACATGCCCAATAATGCGATTCCATCTGCGTCAAAGTTAAAAACGTCATGTATGCTATAATCCCGCAGCGTGGCTTTAATATTACTTGTAGGCATATGACGCCTTCAACTGGACGCTGAACTTTTCCTCTGATGTGCCGGACTCTGCAAAGCACCTTCGTCCGAGCGAAATTGCGTGGCAAACCTACCATGCGCAGAGGACGAGTACCCCTATCGATACGGTGTTGAACCGTCACATTTCTGACCCGCAGACGCTTCTGACATTGACCGTTACAGAGCAGGAAGCGCGGGAATACTGTCACTCTATCGGTATGAAGTTCTTTGCAAAGAAGTGGCATGATAAAACGATCATCATCAGCATCTGAAGCAGCGGCTTGCTTCAGATGCTGATTTTTTTGCAAATTTCGATTGATTTAGCAAAACCAATGTGATATTCTTAGCTTACCGAATGGAGGTGTTTGCTATTTTATCGAACGACTTGATAGATTTAGCTAAATCTGTTTGCGAACAGCGGGCAGAGACACAAACGATTGAATGCAAAGCCGCCCATAATGATTGCCCCAAGCGGCTGTATGACACGCTGTCCAGCTTCTCCAACCAGGACAGCGGCGGCATACTGCTGTTTGGCATCGATGAAAAGACGGGCTTTCAAGTGGTCGGTGTCTACGATGCGCAGGATCTCCAGAAAAAAGTGACAGAGCAATGCAACCAAATGGAACCGCCAGTGCGGGCAGTTTTTACGATTGCGGAACTGGATGGCCGATGGATTTGCTCGGCTGAGATTCCCGCCATCGATCTGTCTGAGCGCCCTTGCTATTATCGGGGAGCTGGGCGCAGTAAGGGTTCTTATATTCGGGTGGGCGATGCTGATTTGCCCATGACAGATTATGAGCTGTACAGCTATGAGGCTTTTCGCCGCCACTTGCACGATGATGAACGTCCGGTGAAGCGGGCTACGCTTTCCATGTTGGATGCGGACAAGTTGGAACGGTATATCCTACAGCGCCGTACAGACCGTCCTGGCTTTGCTCAACTTTCCAGAGAACAGACGCTGGAAATGCTAAACATTACCCATGACGGAGAAGTTACGTTAGCTGCTGTCATGAATTTCTGCCTTTACCCGCAGGGGTATTTTCCGCAGCTCGGCATTACTGCGATCGTCGTTCCGGGAACACAGATCGGTGATACGGACACAGATTCTGCCCGGTTTACCGATAATAAGCGTATTGAAGGCACCATTGATACCATGGTGGAGGATGCCGTGGCATTCTGCCGCCGGAATATGAAGGTTCGCACGATCATTGATTCGGTGACTGGCGCACGGAATGACCGGACGGAATATCCGATAGAGGCTATCCGCGAAGCCGTTTTGAATGCAGTCATCCACCGGGATTACAGCATTTATACGGAGGGGACACCTGTGCAGATCGACTTTTTTACCGACCGATTGGAGATCCACAGCCCCGGCAGTCTGTATGGCCGTATGACCGTAGAGCAGCTGGGTGTTGCCAAACCGGACCTCCGCAATCCCGCCCTTGCCGTTATGGCGGAAGAACTGACCAGCGCGGAAAACCGCTATTCCGGGATTCCTACCATTCGCCGGGCCATGGCAGAGCATGGACTTCCTGCACCTGTTTTTGAAAACCGCCGGAATGAGTTCGTTGTGATCCTGTACAACCACTCCCCTGCTGCGGTGGGAGTTACCACGCAGCGGAGCGGAAAAACATCTGAACCGGACTTGTTGGCCTTCTGTAAAGCGCCCCGTTCCCGGCAGGAGATTGCAAATTACCTCGGTG
>ERZ827156.4907-NODE-4907-length-10477-cov-3.027250_pt1 | contig 10477 bp, 9 predicted proteins | sample MGYA00519919_ERZ827156 | MGnify/ENA primary metagenome ERZ827156 (study PRJEB31778, sample SAMEA3449269) | human gut metagenome | biome: human gut; feature: human-associated habitat; material: faeces | place: United Kingdom | collected 2010/2012 ... | reverse complement strand
GAGTGATAGGAACGCTGCCATTTCAGATTCTTATGGTAGTATCGACAATAGTTTCTGCTATAGGAGCATTAATACCACTCAGCTAAATATATAACCGGTATTAATTTTAGTGCCGGAAAGAAAGGCGTGAAAGTATGTATAAATCAGACAATTTAAAGCAGACAGACAAGGAAACATTTACATATACAATTGATAAGAATAAAGATTTTAAGATATTGCAGCTTACAGACCTTCATCTGGGATTTGGTTTCATATCAAGGAAGAAGGATAACCTGGCGCTAAATGCAGTAACAAAGATTATTCATAAGGCAAAGCCTGATATGATAGTGCTTACAGGAGATTCTATATTTCCATTTCTGCCAAAGGCGGGTACGCTTAATAACAGAAAGCAGGCATACAAGCTGATGAAATTCATGGACAGCTTTGCAATTCCGTATACACTTGTATTCGGTAATCACGATTGTGAGATGGGTTCGACATGTAATAAGGAAGAACTTGCGCAGATTTATAAGAAAGGGAAATACTGCATATTTACAGAAGGCAGGAAAGAACTTACAGGTGTAGGAAACTTCTTTATCAATCTTACCGATTCAGATGGCAATGCTTTATTGCCGCTTGTTATGCTTGATTCCAATATGTATGGCGACGGCTGGTTTTTCAGCGGATTTGACTGTATACATGAGGACCAGACTGAGTGGTGCATGAACAGATTAAGCAAACTGAAAAAAATAAATCCGGATATAAAAGCGATGGCATTTTTCCATATGCCTGTGAGGGAATTTAAGGAAGCTTACGAGAAGATGAAGCTTGGAGATAAAAGAGTAGTCTATGAGCACGGAAGCATAGCCGAAAAAGATGAATATTTTGGTATATCATATAAAAAGGGTGACTTTTTTAAAAAGGCTGTGGAAAACGGCATCATAAAATGGATGTTTTGTGGACATGACCATCTTAATACACTGTCGTTGACATATAAAGGGATACGGCTGACATATGGAATGTCTATAGACTGTCTTGGCTATAATGGCATATCAAAAAGCTATATACAGCGTGGAGGAACACTTATTACAAGAAAAATTGATGGAAGAGTTGATATAAAGATGATTCCGCTTACAAGAACAGTTTCAACAAGAGTCAGAGGGGAAAGTAAAAATCAACAATATTAAAAATAATAAAGGAGCAGTCATGAAAAGCACATTAATAAAAGACACAACAAAATCAGAAAGAATCCAGCTTGTGAAGCAGTGGGAAGAGACAGAAGGATGCGAGAGCAGCGGGATTGATCTGCTTGAATTTTTCAGGGATTATATAGATGGAGTTAAAGAAATCGCGGAAGTTAATGCGGAGTTTAACGCAAGATATATATCTGAGATTCCTGATGAAGATTCAGGTATGAGTTGTGGAATGGGAATGAGAAGATGATATATGTAAGAGATTTATTAAAACTTGATACATTCAAAGACTTTGAGCTTGTAAGCGGTGAGAATGGTCTTGACAGAGGTGTTTCATGGCCAAATGTTGCACAGACTGTAAGTATAAGAGAATGGCTTGTCGGAGGAGATGTTATTCTTATGAGTGGCATAGGCTTAAAGATAACAGATGAATTTCTTACGGATATAGTAATACAGGCGGCGGATGGAAGAGCAGCATGTATTATTATGCTTATTAATCCTGAGCATATAGCATCAATTCCACAGGCTGCGATAGACGAGGCTGTGAAAAGAGGACTTGCGGTTTTTGCGGCACCGTGGGAGACAAAGCTTTCAAGGGTTATAGGAAGTGTATCTATGCTTGTATCCAATGACAGGCTTGAAGAACGCATGCATAGTGAATTTCTTGACAGACTTTTATCAGGTGAGATAAATCATGACGATTCGGCATATCGCCAATCTATGGAAAAATATGGATTGCTTGGGAAAAAAGCCGTGGCAGTTATTGATTATAAATTTGATGAAAAATATCTACAGACAGAGAATCAGGCATATCATAATGACCGTGTTATGCGGAAAATGATAAGTCTTTTTGAGCGGTATTTTGGAAAGATTAACTATCTTAATCAATATAACCGGCAGGCTTTTATTATCTCCGCTGATAATACAGAAGAAAAAGATATTGTAAATACTATACGTACAATATATAACATATTTATAAAGGAAAATAAACATGTACATGTGCGTATAGGCATAGGTGAGATTGCACAGGGGTTAGAAGGATTAAAGAAAAGTTATGACCAGTCAAGAATTGCAAGAAAGACAATAAACAAAAGCGGAGTAATGTTTTATAAAGAACTTGGGATATATCAGCTTTTATTTTACATTGATGACACATCAAAAATAGATGATTATGTAAAAGAAATTCTTAATCCGCTTCTTATTTATGATAAGAAGAACAATCAGAATCTTATAGATACGCTGAGAGAATATTTAAAGTGCGGACAGAATGTTTCGCAGGCATCACAGAATCTTTATATACACAGAAATACTATGATAAAAAGAGTTGAAAAAATTGAAGAGCTGCTTGGCTGCTCTATAAAGAATGCTGAAGTTACCAATCAGCTTTATAATGCAGTAAAGATATATGATATATTTCTAAAAAAATAGAGTCATAAAAACACAAATGATAAAGAAGATAATGGCAGATGTGCATATTGTGCATTAAAAGAGGCAAAATATATGCAGTATGCACATTGAAAATTACTATATAAAATAGTATTATTCAGACATCAAGAGACAACGGAGTCCCTATAAAGGACACGTTGTCTCTTTTTTTACGCAGGCAACGAGCCAAAGTCCGTAATTGCACGGAAATTTGGCGACTGCAGCGATAGCCAGAGAGATTCGTTTTATCATAAAAAGTATTCAAGCCGGCAAGAACTTGATGATTTAACGGATTCAGATTAATTGAGGAGATGAATTAAAATGGAAAATGAAAAATCACCATTGACGGTAGGCATTAACCAGAAGATGTCGGTTGACGAACTTTTATTATTCGCAGTACAGCATCTTATGGGTATAACATTTTTACTTGCAGTTCCGGGAATTATCGGTGCTGCGTGCGGACTTACATCTGCTGATATTGGATATATGGTTCAGTCATGTTTCATAACAGCAGGTCTTGTGACAATACTTCAGTCAATATTTATATTAAAACTTCCGGCAGTTCACGGACCAACGGCAGTATTTATGTCAGCAATACTTACAACAGGTGCTGCATATGGACTTGGAACAGCTTATGGCTCAATGTTAATTGCAGGCATAGTAGTTGCAGTATTATCAATACCTATTGGTAATATTGGTGTAATTGGTAAACTTACAAAAATACTTACATCACCACTTGTATTTGGTACATTAATGTTAATTATTGGTACACAGCTTGCAGAGATTGCAATACCAGGATGTTTCGGAACAGCAGGAACTGCTTATTATCCTTGGGTAAATCTTCTTTCAGCAGTTATAACAATTGTAGTTGCAGCAGGATTTATGCTTTTTGGAAAGAAAGGTCTTATGAAGAGAGGTGCTCTTTTATGGGCAATCATAGTAGGAACAATCTTTTATGCAATATTAGGACACATTGATTTCAGTTCAGTTGCACAGGCAAAACTTGTAGGACTTCCAAAGATTATGCCATATGGTTTTGGTGTGAATGTCGGTGTTGTAATACTTATGCTTCTTGCATATCTTCATTCAGTATCAGAGGCACTTGGAATGTACAGCCTCATCGCAGGCTGGGATGGACAGCAGGTTGATGAACACAGGGCAAACGGTGGTATATTCGGACTTGCAGTCGGCAATATTGTCGGTACACTTGTCGGTGGATGTCCGACAACAACATATCCTGAAAATGTAGGTATTATAAGAGCAACAGGCGTGGGCAGCCGTTTTGCAACACTTGTTATGGGTATAATAGCAATTTTACTTGGTTTCTTCCCTAAGCTTGGTATGCTTATCGCTGTAATACCATCACCTGTGTTAAATGGTGCAACAGTAATTCTTTTCGGTATGATTGCATTCAGTGGAGTACAGCATCTTAAAGATGTTGAGTGGGATGATATGAACGTAATTACAGCAGCAGTTCCTTATATAATTGCAATTGGATGTATGTTCCTTCCTGCAGATTTTACAGCAATGCTTCCATCGGCAGTTCAGAGTATTGTAACACAGCCAATGCTTGTCGGTATTATTTTACTTATAATATTAAATCTTTTAAATAATACACTTCTTCGTCCACTTTTTGAGAAGTCTGAACAATAATGAAGTAATAAAAAAGTTACTGCATAAATATAGAAAATAAAGGAGATTAACAATTATGAAAGCTTATTTTGATAATGTGAGAAAAGATGTTCCTGAGAATATTCATGATATATTTCTTGAAAAGGAGGGAACAGCAGTTATAACAATAGATATGCACGAAGGTCATCTTTCAACAGACCCTGATTGTCCATGCCCTTCTCCAAGAGGAAGACAGATTATAGAACCGCTTAACAAATTCATGGAAGAGGCAAGAGCACTTAACATTCCTATAATTCATGTGCGTTCAGTATTAAGAAAAGGCGGAGTTGATGAAAAACTTAATCCATCAGCATGGAGACTTGTATTTCCTATTACAGTCGGTGAAATTCCTAATATAGCAGAGCATGCAATTGAGGGTACAAAGTGGAATAAATTCTCTATAGATGTACATGACGAAGATTTGATTGTAAGTACAAAAAAGAGACTGAGTGCATTTTATCCTACTGATCTTGAAATGCTTTTAAGAAATATGGGAATAAAAAGAATTGTCCTCACAGGCTGTATGACAGACTGCTGTGTATTAAATACGGCATTTGATGGTGCAAACAGAGATTTCAGAATAGTAGTTCCAAGAGATCTTACAAGAGGTAGTGAACATCTTGAAGAAGCAGCTTTAAGAATCATATCACTTCATCTTGGACTTGTTGTTGATTCAGCAGAACTTCTTGAAGACTGGAAGGACCAGACAAAATAAAAAGTTTATAAATATTAAGACAAAGGAGTCTGCATAAATATATGCAGGCTTTTTTTGTCATATAGGAGGACAAATTAGCCAGAATCCCTGGCAGAAATGGAGAGAATATGAAAAAAATTAATATTTTAATATTTATCATGCTTATATTTGCATTTATCCTGACCGGATGTTCAGGCAGCAAGGCATCGGGGGTGACAGAGGGTGTAAAAGTAAATAAAGAAGATTTAAAAATTGGTTTTGTACATTATTCCGACCCAAGTGACCAGGGATACACATATACGCATGATAGTTCAACATGGAAAATGGCAGCAGCATTAGGGATAGACAAATCCCAGATTATAAATAAATATAATGTACCTGATACAGCGGAGGCTGCAACTGCATTTCGTGAGCTTGCTGAGGATGGATGTCAGATTATATTTTCAACGTCGCATGGACATGAAGATTACCTGTTAGAGGTTGCTTTCGAGTATCCGAATGTAGTTTTCTGTCATTTCAGCGGCGTTAAAGCTGCATCAAGCGGACTTTCAAATGTTCACAATTATTTTGGCGACATTGCACAGGTGCGTTATCTGTCAGGAGTAGTTGCAGGTCTTACTACAAAAACAAACAAAATCGGATATGTCTGTGCAATGGATTACACAGAAGTAAATAATGGACTTGATGCATATTATCTCGGAGCAAAAAGTGTTAATCCGGATATTGAAGTAAGTGCGACATATCTTAATAAATGGTATGCCCCTGCACTTGAAGGGCAGGCAACAAAATCGCTTATAGATTCAGGCTGTGATGTTATAAGCCACCATGCAGATTCAACGGCTGGTGCCGTTACATGTCAGGAAAATGGTGCATTTTTCATACCATACAACAGTGATATGAGCAGTGCAGCACCGAATGCTGTTCTTACTTCTGTAAGATGGGATACATCATCTTATCTGATAATGGCGGTCCGGAATATACTTGACGGAACGCCGTCAAAGATTCCTGCTGACTATACAGGAACGCTTGAAAATGGAATGATTTATCTTGCAGATATAAATTATTCGCTGCTTGATTCTGATACGGCAGAAAAAGTAAAAAATGCAGTGGCGGATGCGGCAGCAGGCTTTGAAAACGGTACTAAACATGTATTTTGTGGTCCACTTTATAATCAAAGTGGAAAAGAGCTTGTAAAAGCAGGAGAAGTCTATATAGAACCCAAATCATCACCTACATTTGGAGAGGTTTTGCAGGGGATAGATATTAAAAAATAAAATTATTACTTTGCAAAGAAAGGCAGAATGGCTATGGAAGTTGTATTAGAGACAAAAAATTTATGCAAATCATTTGGAGCCGTAATGGTTAATGACAAAATAAATCTTACACTTCACAGAGGTGAAATAATGGCGGTTCTGGGTGAAAACGGTTCTGGAAAGACAACGCTTATAAATATGATTGGCGGAATATATTATCCTGACAGCGGTTCAATTTATTATGAAAATAAAAGAGTTGAAATACGTTCACCAAAAGATGCAGACAGGCTTGGAATTGGAGTTGTGCATCAGCATTTTAAGTTAGTTTCTTCTATGGATGCAGTAGAAAATATTGAGATTGCCCTTTCGGATAAAGAATATAAAAATAAAGCAGATATCCGTAAGAGAATAACTGATGTGGCAAAAAAGTATGGATTTACAGTAAATCCGGACAAAAAAATATGCGATATGTCAGTTTCCGAAAAACAGACAGTAGAAATAATAAAAGCAATAATAAAAGGTGCTAAGATTCTAATACTTGATGAGCCAACGGCAGTTCTTACACCACAAGAGAGCAGCAGTCTTTTTAATGTAATCCGCTCAATGAAAAAAGACGGCAAATCAATAATAATCATTACACATAAATTGCAGGAAGTTCTTGATATTTCTGATAATGTATACATTATGCGTAAAGGACGTTACATAGATACATTAAAGACAAGTGAAACAGACGAAAATGAGCTTGCCTGTAAAATGGTAGGAAAAACAGTCACATTGCAGATTGCACGTACATCTTACGAAAAGAAAAAAACAGTTCTTTCAGTGCACAACATAAGCTGTCTTTCTGATGATAAAACGGTTGGTCTTTCAGATGTTTCATTTGATTTAAAATCAGGAGAAATACTTGGAATTGCGGGAATATCAGGAAGCGGACAGAAAGAACTTTGTGAGTGTATAGACGGCATACGTGAAGTTACATCAGGAAAAATAAAATATTATGCCGAAGAAGGAAATTTTGATATAACCAATAAAAAACCGGAATGGCGAAGAAAAAATAAAACAGGATTTGGATTTGTTCCGGAAGACAGGCTTGGAATGGGACTTATCGCTTCATCGGATATGGTAGATAATATGGTGTTAAAATCATATAAAGATGAAGCCGGTGCATTTTTGCATAGGAAAAAAGCTGCTGATATAGCAAAATATCTTATTAAAAAGCTTGATATTGCAACTCCCGGTATTCATACGCCGGTAAGAATGTTATCCGGGGGCAATGTCCAGAAGGTGCTTCTTGGAAGAGAAATTGAGGCAGGGCGAGATGTGCTTATAGTTTCATATCCGGTGCGTGGTCTTGATATTAATTCATCATATATGATTTACAACCTTCTTGATGAAGAAAGAAAAAGAGGAACAGCAATAATATTTGTAGGAGAAGACATGGATGTTTTAATGGCATTGTCAGACAGAATCATGGTTATGGCAGACCATAGGATAGCCGGAATTACTGATGCAAGAACAGTTACAAAAGATTATCTGGGTTCACTAATGACAGATACGAAAGGGCAGGTGATATAAAATGGAAAATAAAAAAGAAAAACAACGATTTGCAAGAATAATAAAAAGACCATATATATCGGATGCTCATTCATTGATTATACGTGTGATTGCATTTGTGTTTTCTTTTATTGTGGTAAGTATTCTGCTTTTATGCATGCATTTTAATCCGTTTAATGTATTTGCTGTAATGTTAAAAGGTGCATTTGGAAAAGAATTTCTTATAAGAGAAACAGTAAAGGGAACTATTCCGCTAGTTATAACAGCGACAGGTCTGTCACTTGCATTTAGAATGAAATTCTGGAATATAGGTGGAGAGGGACAGATACTTATAGGTGGCATAGCGGCTACAGCTGTGTCCTTTATTTTTGGCAGGTCAATTCCGCAGTGGGTTTTATTATCGCTTATGGCAGCAGCTTCAATTATTATGGCAGGACTGTATGGCATGATACCCGCAGTATTTAAGGCAAAATTTAAGACAAATGAGACACTGCTTACACTTATGTTTAATTATATTGCAACACAGCTGATAGTCATGCTTCAGAATACAAGGAGCTGGCAGGATGCTGCAAATAATTTTCCAAAGGTAAGAATGCTTGACTTTTATAGCAGGCTTCCAAGAGTGTTTGGAGTACATATTGGCTGGATAATTGCACTTGTCATGCTTGTTCTCTATTATTTTTATATACAGAAAACAAAGCATGGATATGAGATTAAAGTTATAGGCGATTCAATGGAGACAGCACGATATGCAGGCATTAACGCATCAAAAGTCATGATACGGACGATGTTTTTGTCGGCAGCGTTATGTGGACTTGCAGGATTTCTTCAGGTTGCAGGAGCAGACGGAACATTGTCAGAATCAACAGCCGGAGGAGTCGGATTTACAGCAATTATGGTTGCTTGGATGGCAGATATGAAACCGGTAAGAATTCTTATAATGTCGGCGTTTATAGCAATTCTTAACCGTGGTGCCGGAAATCTTCAGACGGTATATCTTATTCCATCATCATTTGCCAATATAATGATAGGTATAATACTTTTGTTTATGTTAGGCTGTGAATTTTTCGTAAAATACAAAGTTTCATTTTCATTTATGTCAGGAAGGAAATCATCCGCGATAAATGATAAAGGAGGCAGATATGATTATTAATTTTCTTATTGCGGCAGTTCTTGCCGGTGCACCGCTTGTTCTTGCAACAGTTGGCGAAATAATTACAGAAAAATCGGGAAATATTAATCTAGGTGTGGAAGGCACAATGTATATTGGTGCCGTTGCCTCGCTGGCTGGTGCCGTTGCTGCAGAAAAATTAGGTCTGTCAGGTTTTGGGGCGGCAGCAGTATCATTTATTGCAGGAGCGTTAAGCGGTATGATAACATCAGCACTTTTTGGATTTATGACAATATCGTTGAGAGTAAACCAGAATGTTGTCGGACTTATCATAACAATTATGGGAACAGGCATTGGCAACTTTTTTGGTGAACTTATGGGTCAGGGAGCAGGCGGATATATCAGCGTTACAGATGAAACAAAAGCTGTATTTTCGGGAATACATATTCCGGGTTTATCTTCTGTTCCGGTTATTGGTGAATTACTGTTTTCATACAATGGAATGGTATATTTCTCACTTGCAGCAGCTTTGGCGGCTTTTTCATAATTAAAAAGACAAAAATTGGATTAAAGCTGACAGCAGTGGGCGAGAACCCATATGCAGCTGATGCGGCAGGTGTTTCAGTGACAAAATACCGCTATATTGCCTCTGTTATTGGAGGTGCTTTGTGTGGACTCGCCGGAATGTATATGTGTATGGTAACAAATTCGGGAGTATGGGTTCATGGCTGCATAAGCGGATATGGCTGGCTTGCTGTTGCTCTTGTGATTTTTTCAGCATGGAATCCGTTAAAATCAATTTTTTGCAGCATAATATTCGGTGCACTTATGATAATGAGGCTTTATATTGCAATTCCGGGGCTTAATTCATTTATATATGATATGTGTCCATATATTGTAACAAGCATAGTTATTATAATTACAAGCATAAGAAAAACAGGAAAAGATCATATTCCTGAATCACTTGGTGAAAATTATTACAGGGAAGAAAGGTGACTGGTCTGATTTAAAAAAATATAAAAAACAAAAATTAGATAAAAACGACTTAAAAAAATATAAAGGATATTACAGAGAAATATTAACAGAATATAACCCTTTAAATTTATCATTTGTAGATGATTTTAATGTAAAAAAATATGTCGAGGCAGACGATTCGTGCACAGAAGAAGAATTTGTTGATGGTGTAACAAAAGAACTTGAAAAATCCGCTGAAGCAGCAGAATATGAAAAAAAAGTAGAAATAGAAATTGCAGTTACAAAAAAAGACGGTAAGTATACAGTAAGTGATGAAGATTTGTCGGCAATTGATGATGCAATGTTTGTATATTAAAATTAAGTGTACAGTTTAACAAATAAAAATATTAATAAACAATAAAATAATATAAAAATATGTGCATGCAGTACAAAAATGATGCGTAAAATTGTCAAAATGACTAAAAAAACCGCATGTTTGATGCCAAGTGGTTAAATTGCCGACGAGATATGAAAAAATTTAGGCAATTGTTGTATTTCATTTAAAAATAAGCTGGTGTATAATAACCAACATAAGTCACGGTGTGGCAAAAACCAGAAAGTACATCAGCCACTAAAGATTTGA
>ERZ827156.4906-NODE-4906-length-10480-cov-2.548969_pt1 | contig 10480 bp, 6 predicted proteins | sample MGYA00519919_ERZ827156 | MGnify/ENA primary metagenome ERZ827156 (study PRJEB31778, sample SAMEA3449269) | human gut metagenome | biome: human gut; feature: human-associated habitat; material: faeces | place: United Kingdom | collected 2010/2012 ... | reverse complement strand
GCGTCGGATGCGAAAGCGTTCCGCAGAGGGGTCGATTACGTGAATTTCCGTCCGGATCGCGTGGCGATGCAGGATGCCACGGCGCAGATGGCGCTGTTGCAGTTTATGAACGCCGGCCGCGACCGTTCGGCCGTTCCGGCGTCGGTGCACTGCGACCACCTGATTCAGGCCGACCGGGGGGCCGCTTCCGATGTGTCTACCGCCAACGATTCGAACCGCGAGGTGTACGATTTTCTCAAAAGCGTGGCCAATCGCTACGGGCTCGGTTTCTGGAAAGCCGGGGCCGGTATCATTCATCAGGTCGTGTTGGAAAACTACGCTTTTCCGGGCGGCATGATGATCGGGACGGATTCGCATACGCCGAACGCCGGCGGGCTCGGCATGGTAGCTATCGGCGTCGGCGGGGCCGATGCGGTGGACGTGATGGCAGGGATGCCGTGGGAGCTGAAAATGCCGAAGATCATCGGCGTGAAACTGACCGGGCGGCTCAGCGGCTGGGCTTCGCCGAAAGACGTGATCCTGAAACTGGCCGGGATACTGACCGTCAAGGGCGGAACCAATGCGATTCTGGAATATTTCGGCGACGGGGCGGCTTCGCTGTCTGCGACCGGCAAGGCGACGATCTGCAATATGGGCGCCGAGGTGGGGGCCACCACTTCGCTGTTCGCCTATGACGAGTCGATGGCGCGCTACCTGCGCGCTACCGGACGCGAAGAAGTGGCCGCGCTGGCCGACGGCATAGCCGGTTCGCTGCGCGCCGACGCCGAAACGGCCGCCGAGCCGGAAAAATATTACGACCGGGTGATCGAAATCGACCTGTCGTCGTTGGAACCCTATATCAACGGGCCTTTTACGCCCGATGCCGCGCATACGATCTCCGAATTCGGCGCCTGGGTGCGCGAAAAAGGGATCCCGCAGCGGATGGAAGTCGGCTTGATCGGATCGTGTACGAACTCTTCGTACCAGGATCTGAGCCGCGCCGCTTCGGTGGCGCGTCAAGCGGCCGCCAAAAAGCTGGAGACGAAAGCGAAGCTGCTGATCAATCCGGGTTCGGAGCAGGTGCGCTATACGGCCGAACGCGACGGAATCTTGCAGTCGCTGCTTGAGGCGGGCGGCACCGTGATGGCCAATGCTTGCGGTCCGTGCATCGGGCAGTGGGCGCGGCACGAGCCGGACAACACGCGTCCGAACTCGATCGTGACGTCGTTCAACCGGAACTTTGCGAAGCGGGCCGACGGCAATCCGAATACGCACGCTTTCGTGGCTTCGCCCGAACTGGTGATGGCGCTGACCATCGCCGGCGACCTGACGTTCAATCCGATGAAGGACACGCTGCAAAATGCTGCCGGACAGTCCGTGATGCTCGACGAACCGAAAGGGGACGAGTTGCCCGCCTCCGGGTTCGACGTGAAAGACAACGGGTACGTCGCGCCCGATCCGCACGCTTCCGGCGAGGTGGCGATCGCCGCCGGTTCGAATCGCCTGCAACGGCTGGAGCCTTTTGCCGCGTGGGACGGGAACGACTTTACCGATTTGCGGCTGCTGATCAAGGCGTCCGGCAAGTGCACGACCGACCATATCTCGATGGCGGGGCCGTGGCTGCGCTTCCGGGGACACCTCGAAAACATTTCGGACAACCTGCTGATGGGAGCCGTCAATAAATTCAACGGACAGACCAATTCGGTGCTCAATACGCTGGACGGCAGTTACGACGGCGTGTCGTCTGTGGCCAAAAAGTATAAGGCGAAGGGGATCGGTTCGATCGTCGTGGCCGAGGAGAACTACGGCGAGGGATCGTCGCGCGAACATGCCGCGCTCGAACCGCGCTTCCTGAATGTGAAGGTCGTGCTTGTCAAGTCGTTCGCGCGAATCCATGAAACGAACCTGAAAAAACAGGGTATGCTGGCGCTGACGTTCGCCGATCCGGCCGATTACGACCGCATCCGCGAGGACGACCGGATCGAAGTGACCGGCCTGAAAACGTTTGCGCCGGGCAGCCGGATGACCGTTACGCTGCGCCACAGCGACGGAACGTCCGAGTCGTTCGAAGCCAATCATACTTACAACGAACAGCAAATCAAGTGGTTCAAGGCGGGAGCCGCATTGAACTGCTAACGAATTGCAGCGGTATTTTCCGGCCGGACGGCGCGGATCGTCCGTCCGGAATTCCCTGAAAGTTCGAAAATATCACGGGTTTCGAGTGCAAAATATTGTTTTTTCAACGGAAAGCGTTATCTTTGCCCTCCCAAAGTGCAGGAATCTCTTGCGAGGACGTAGGGGCCCGCAATATTCCCACTATAAATTTAATTGAAAAGAGATGGATAATTTAATCAAGATCGCCCAGGATTCGATGTGGGTGAAGCCGGAAGTTCCCTCGTTCAAAAGCGGCGACACGATTACCGTGACCTACAAGATTGTCGAGGGTAACAAGGAACGTCTCCAGAGTTTCCGCGGCACGGTCATTCAGATCAAGGGCAGCGGTATTACGAAGATGTTCACGATTCGTAAAATTTCGGACGGTATTGGCGTGGAACGTATTTTCCCGGTTTACTCGCCGCATATCGACCGTATCGAGGTGAATAAAGTGGGTGTCGTTCGCCGTGCGCGTATTTACTACCTGCGCGAACTGACCGGTAAAAAAGCCCGTATCAAAGAGAAGAAAAGAGTGGTGGCCAAATAGTCCGGATAGCTTTTCGGATACGAAAGATTCTATACGACGGGGAACCAGCAGGCTGGTTCCCCGTTTTGTCGTTCCCGTCCCCGCCGGGCGGATAGTTGTTTTCGGCAGCCGGGACAGGACGCTTCGCCAGCGGCGGGGACGGTTAATCTGAAAATTTTGTATATTTACAAAATATTCGAACTCCGTTCCACTGTTAAACGGCTATTCTGCAATGGTTAAAGAGATACTGCTGATCATATCCGTCATCCTGCAAATCATTGCGGCGATCGTCGCTATCGGGCTGACGCGCCGTACCAAATACAACCTGTCGTGGATGTTGTTTACGGTCGCGCTGACCTGCATGGCGTTTCTGCGTCTCGGGGAGTACGTTCAGATCACCGATCTGAAGGAGTGGCGGTTGCCGTCGGAGTTCTTTATCTGGACAGGGATCGTTACTTCGCTCTGTTTCGCGGTCGGGATGCTCCTGGTGCAGAAAATTTTCAATTACATCGCCCGTGCCGAGCGTCAGCGGCGGATCAGCGAACGGCGGATACTGAACACCGTGTTGCGTACCGAGGAAAAAGAACGGCAGCGTTTTTCGAAAGATCTGCACGACGGATTGGGGCCGTTGCTTTCGTCCGCAAAGATGTCTATTTCGGCGCTTTCGTCCGGCGATACGGATGAACGCAACCGCGAGATACTGCGCAATGCCAACTACGTGATCGACGAAGCGATCCGCAGCCTGCGCGAGATCTCGGTCAATCTCAGCCCGCATATCCTGAACGATTTCGGGTTATCGCGGGCGATCTCGAATTTCATCAATAGGCTGCCGCGCGGCGCGATGCGGATCAATTTTTCGACGAACCTGCGGACGGAACGTTTCGATATGGATATCGAAGTGATCCTGTACCGGATCGTGTGCGAGTTGATTAACAACAGCCTGAAACACTCCGGGGCCTCGGTCGCTACCGTTTCGCTGGTTTACGCCGACGGCGTGCTGCGGCTCGATTACCGCGATAACGGATGCGGGTTCGACGTAGCGAAGGTCGAACAGAAAGGAATGGGAATCGCTAACATTCAGTCTCGGGTCAGTTCGCTGAAAGGCGATTTCGCGTTGAAAAGCACGCCCGGCCGCGGAATGAATGCGGTGGTCGAGGTGCATGTGTAAAAAAGGACGGTTATGGAAAGAACTTGTAAAATAGTGTTGGCGGACGATCATACGCTGTTCCGCAACGGACTCAAGACGTTGTTGTCGGGCATCCGGAATTTCGAAGTGACCGGGGAGGCTTCCGACGGTTGCGAGTTGCTCGAACTGCTGGGGCGCGAAACTCCGGACGTCGTGCTGTTGGATATCGAGATGCCGAAAATGAACGGCATTGTGGCCGCCGAAGAAGCGCTGAAACGTTGGCCCGACCTGCGGATTATCACGCTCTCGATGTACGGCGACGAGGATTACTATTTCAAAATGGTGTCGCTCGGCGTGAAAGGTTTTATTCTGAAAAATTCAGAAATCAAGGACGTCGTAGCCGCGATCGAAACGGTGGTCGACGGAGGAAGTTTTTTCTCGCAGGAGCTGTTGTTCAATCTGGTAAGCAACCTCAAATCGACTCCGTCGTCGGTGCCGGAGGATAGTCCCGAACAGCTTTCGCAACGCGAGTCGGAGATCCTGCTGCACATCTGCCGCGGCGAGTCGAACAACGAGATCGCCGATGCGCTGTTTATTTCGAAACGCACTGTCGATAAGCATCGGTCGAATATCCTGGCTAAAACCGGATGCCGGAATACGGCGAACCTGGTCGTCTATGCGATCAAGCACAACCTGGTGGAGATATGAAACGAAACACTCCCGGAACGCGTTACGAACGGTTCCGGGAGTGTCGTATAACGGGGACGGCGTTTAGAACTTGAGTCCCGCCGACAGGGTGATCGTGTTGCGGTTCTGCTTGGTATCGACGGCTCCCGACTGGATGGTGTATTTATCTTTATCGTCGTAGAAGTAGAACATCTGGTAGGGAGCGTATTTGTACGCGGTGTAAATATAGGTCGCGTCCAGGTAGAAATTCTGGAAACGGAATCCCAAGCCGGCCGAATAGTTCTCGTAAGAACGGACGTTCGCCTGGTTGATGAAGGCGTCCTTCGTCCGGATGCACTCCCCGTAATTGGCATAGCCGACCCGCACGTAGAAGTTTTTCAGCGGAGTCGCCTCGACGCCCACCCGGAAGTTGTTCGCCGGCTGAAAGAACGACTTGATGTCCTGGTTGAGATCCTGTTCGAATTCCCAGTTGTTTCCGTTCATGTTTCGGATCTTCATGTTGTCGTACCATACCCGTTCGTAATCGGCCGTGATCAGCCCTACGCCCGGGAGCGTGAACGAAATACCCGTGAGCAGCCGCGTGGGGGTGTTGATGTTGTACTGGTTGGGAGCGTACGGGCTCTCCTGCCAGTTTTGCTGGGTGTTGAATTCCGCCGACATGTATTCGGTGTACTCCTCGTTCATGCTGACGTAGGTCGGCGTATGGACGGCCACGCCGATCCGCAGGTTGTCGACCGGACGGAGGATGGCCCCGAACTTGAAATTCACGCCGGTGCCGTCCTGACGCAGCGTCCGGATGTAATTCAGGCGATTCAGCGGCAGCGTATTGTTGCTGTAAGTTTCGCTGTAATTGTTTTCGTTCCGGAAGTAAATATCCTGAATCCCGACCGTAAATCCGAGGTAGAGGATATTCTGGAAGTTGAATCCGCCGGAGATGTCGTATTCGCCGATACTTCCCTTGTTGATGTTGTACAGCGACGGGTTGATCCGCGCGTCTTTCGAAAGGTTGTTCCACGGGGCGTAATAGTTGTCGCCTACCGGGTCGAGCACATAGGTGTTGTAGGCCAGAATTCCACCCCATTGTCCGATAGCGAGGCTCTGGAACGGACTGATCGGGTCTTCGGGAGTCATTCGCAGCGTCGATTCGCTGACTCCGCGGATATCTTCCGCGAATACTTCGGTCATCGACTGTCCGATCCCTTGTCCGTAAGCTGCCGACGTGGTATTGAAATCGGCCAGTTTCGTATAACCTACGCCCAGCGTGAAGCTGGTCAGCGCGCCTGTTCCCTGGTAGAGGTTCAGCGCTGCCCCGACATTGCCCAGCGAAAACCGGGTGCGCGAATAGTCGTTGCTCCGTCCCTGAAAGCCGCTTTCCATGTTACTCCAGGTCAGCGACGGCGATATGCCGACTTCCGATCCCCGGTAGATTCCCAGACCTGCCGGATTGATGTTCATCGAAGAGAGATCCGCGCCGAGCGATGTGAAAGCTCCGCCGAGCGCCGCGCTGCGTGCCGTTCCGAATGAATAGTTGTACTGGGATAGATTCAGTAGGTCGCCCGGAGTCTGGGCGGTCGCCGTTGCGAACGGAAGCGCCGCGATGACGCATAGCGTGACGAATTTGTTTTTTTTCATAATTCGTTCTTTGATTAATTCGATGTTGAGTTTCGTGTTCGAGGTTTGTCGTTGCCGGAAGCCGGCCGAAGATTATCTCCGATAGCTTGCGCCGCCGCCCGACGATTGTCCGCCGCCGGTGTATCCTCCTCCTCCGCCCCGGTAGCCGGACCCGGTGCTCGGCGAGTAGCTGCTGCCCGAAGAGGGAGCGGTGCTTCCGCGCCGGTACGACGATCCCGAATTGTTGTTAACCGACGGGCTTACGGTGGTAGTCGGCCCCGATGCGGTTCCGCCGCGCCGGTAGGACGAACTGCCCGAAGACGTTCCCGAACCGGTGCTGCCGATCGAACTGCCGCTCGAGGTCGTACCGCCCCGGCGGTACGACGAGCCGCCGTTCAGCGACGAGCCGGTAGTCGTTCCGGGCCGGTAGGTCGATGAAGTGGTTCCTCCCCGGCGGTAGCTGGGTCCCGACGACCCCCGCCCTGCGGAAGATACCGTGCCGCCCGTTCCGGTTCTCGGACGGTTCCAAACCGTGTTCTTATTATTGTATTTAGGGTAATAATCGTATCCCCAGTGATGATGCGGGCCGTACCATCCTCCGTAATAGGGCGGATACCAGCCGCCGTACCATCCTCCGTACCAGCCGTTCCAACTGTTCCATCCCCAATTCCATCCCCAGTTCCAACTGTTATAAGGGTAGTATCCCGAATACCAACTCCACGACGGGCTCCATCCCCACCACCACGGGCTGCTCCAGTTCCATGCGGGGGAGCTCCATCCCCACAGTCCGAGATTGATGTTTACGTTGGCTGTTCCCCAGTCGCCGTACAAGGAGGGGGCGTATTTGGGTTCTACGAGCACCTGGTCGCCGAGTACCGTCACGTCGTAATAGGCCGGATCGTAGGCGGAGGCATAGCGTCCCGAGGTGTTGGCATTTTCGTTTTGGACGTCGCTCTGCCTGTCGTCGCTCAGCGAACCGAGACTTTTCAGACGGCTTGCGTAAGAATCTCCGCCGTAACCGCCCGCGATCAAGCTGCTGCGCGATTCGTCCTCTTGTCGGTCGTTCAGTTCGGATACGGCCCGGGCCACTTCCTCGCGGCGGGCCCGTTCGGCCTCTTCCGCGGCGCGCTGCGCTTCCTGCTGCCGGATGAGACGCTGCTGCTTCTCGGCGGCGATCGCTTTCCGGTTGTGCGTTACGTATAAATCGTCGGTGGCAGCGGATGAAGTGCTCGAATAGACGGTTGCACTGCATCCTCCCAGCAGCGTGGCAACGACCACGCTGCCCAATACGGTTATTAATTTTCGGCTTTTCATGGCACTCTATTTTTTCTGTTTCGCGGAATGGCGGCCTTTTCGCCGCCGCCGCATTCCATCATATATAGGTATAACGAAAATTATACCCGAAAGTTATTGCTCCGGAAATAAATTTCACGGTTCCGGAGGGCGCGCGCGCCGTTTTTAAAAGATGCATCTGCGCCCTCCGAACGTTGCGTGGCGCGGGTCGAATGTTTTTCCTTTTTCCAGGGAAAAACCGATCCGGCCTCGTTGCCAAAGATATTCAATTTTTACGATTTTTGGAAAAATACTATACCTTTGTAAATTCACAAACCGAAGTATTTTAAGACTGAAAAGTAGTTTGATATGGCAAAAGAGCTGAAAGAGTTGACATCACGGGACGAAAACTATTCGCAGTGGTATAACGATCTGGTGGTAAAAGCGGGACTGGCCGAGAATTCGGCAGTTCGCGGATGTATGGTGATCAAACCGTATGGTTATGCGATCTGGGAAAAGATGCAGCGTGCGCTGGATCAGATGTTCAAAGATACTGGGCATGAAAACGCTTATTTCCCGCTGTTTATCCCGAAGTCGTTTTTCAGCAAGGAGGCGCATCATGTCGAGGGGTTTGCCAAGGAGTGCGCCGTGGTGACCCATTACCGGCTGAAAAACGATCCCGACGGCAAGGGCGTGATCGTCGATCCCGATGCCAGGCTCGAGGAGGAGCTGATCGTCCGCCCGACCTCCGAGACCATTATCTGGAATACCTATAAAAATTGGATTCAGTCGTACCGCGACCTGCCGATTCTTTGCAACCAGTGGGCTAACGTGGTGCGTTGGGAGATGCGTACGCGCCTGTTCCTGCGGACGGCCGAGTTCCTGTGGCAGGAGGGGCATACGGCGCACGAAACCCGGGAGGAAGCGATGGCCGAAGCGAAAAAAATGATCGGCGTCTACAAGGAATTTGCCGAAAAGTGGATGGGGCTGCCGGTGATCGTGGGGCACAAGAGCGACAGCGAACGTTTCGTGGGCGTGTGGTCGCTCGAATACATCCGCCGCACGCTCGACCATCTCCGGCAGAAAGGCTCCCGCGCCAAGCTGATCATCGGCGGCGGGGGCGGCGGGGGCCAACTGCCGGGCATCCTGCGCGGACTGGACCGGGCGCTGCCCGAAGAGGTTGTCTTCAGCTGTCTGAACCCCGATCTGGGACGCACCCGACAGCCCGAATTCCTCGCCGACATCGCCCGCCACCGCAAAGTCTGGGCCGTGCCGTGGCTCGAAGGCGACAACCAGATGTGGCACCAGCAGCCGCGCGTGGGCAAGATGCGAGACCACGTACAGCTGGCCCGCGAACAGGGGCTTCAGGGCGTGGCGGCCATTCATTGGCGCACGGCGGAGACCCGCTATAACTTCCGCACGTTCGCCCGCTACGCCCGCACGTCGGACGACGCGACCGTCGAAACGCTCTACAAGGAGTATTTCGAAGAGGATTTCGGCGCGCAGGCCGCCGCCGCACTCGCGCCCCTGATGGCCGCCGTCGATACGGCCAACGCATGGGAGGGACCGCAGTCCCCGGAGTACTTCGCATTCCGCCCCGACTGGGGAGTGCTCGACGAAGCGAACGCCGCTTCGCGGCAGGGGATCATCGACGCCATCGACGCCGTGCAGGACAAAGAGCAGACGCCGCAGCAGCGCCGCAACCTGAAAAGTTTCCGGGCCATGCTCTCGTTCGAGTTGCTGCTGGACAAGGTCGTACGGGCGATGGCTCCGGGCTGGGAGCTGCGCGACAAAACCCTTGCGGAGAACCGTCCCGCATCGCGCGAAGCCTGCGCCGCGGCGCTCCGCGAGTTGGAATCCGCCCCCGTCGAAGAGCTGATCCGCACCTATGTTTCGCGCACCGGGTCACGCGGCGAAATGGGCATCCTGACCTCGATCAACCAGCGGCTATGGAACAATTACCTGCTGCTGAAAAACTACCTGAAGGAGAACACACACTAAAATAACCAAGCGATCAAACAATTATCCGCCATGACTAAAAAACTGCTACCGCTACTGTTGCTGCTGGGCGGTCTGTACGGCGCGGAAAATTCCGCGCAGTCGCAGACCCGGTTCAACCGGCCGTTTGCGCCCCAAGAGGGTTTCGTTGCGACTCCCGAACGTCCCTGCCGGGACGAAATCTGCCTGAACGGCCGCTGGAAGTTCATGCCCGTCGAGACCGAAGGCATGACGCCCGAACAACTCAAGACGCAAACCTACCCGACGGCCCCCGTATGGGACGCCGTGGAGTGCAAGGTTCCCTCGCCGTGGAACGTCAACGGCTTCTCCCGCGGCGGAGGCGGCGACTTCGTCGCCTATCCCAGTTACCCGGAGGCTTGGGAGCACGTGCAGGCCGCATGGCTGCAAAAGAAGGTGCGGATACCCGCCGGCTGGGACCGCCGCCGCATAATCCTGCACTTCGAAGCGGTCGCCGGATATGCGCGCGTATTCGCCAACGGCAACCTCGTATGCGAGAATTTCGATCTCTTCCTGCCCTTCTCCGCCGACGTCACGGACTACGCACGTCCCGGACAGGAGATCGAAGTCACGGTGTGGGTCGCCCGCGCATCGCTGTTCGACGAACCCGGAAAATACGGGAAAAGGCCCTACATCGGCGGTTCGTTCTGGGGCAACCACATTGCGGGCATCTGGCAGGACGTCTTCCTGCTGAGTTATCCGGAGGTCTACATCGCCGACACCTACATCGACCCGGACGTGGCCGGCGACAGGCTCTCCGCCGAGCTGACAATCCTCAACACGACCGGCAAGCCGCAGCGCGTCGCGCTCAGCGCCGACGTACGCCGCTGGCACAACGACGCCGACACTTCGGCGCTGTCATTTCCCGTCCCGGCATGGCACCTCGACGACGCTCCGGCCTTGGATTATCCCGCGCGGCACGTAACGCTCGCACCGGGCGAAAACAAGGTGACGCTGCAAGGCGTTCCGGACGGACGGCTGGAGAAATGGTCGCCCGCCAATCCCGCGCTGTACGGCATGACCGTCTCCATGCAGGGCAAAAAGGGAATCGCCGACAGGGATTACACGCGCTTCGGCTGGCGGCAGTTCCGACTCAAAGGCACACGGTT
>ERZ827156.4902-NODE-4902-length-10492-cov-4.263294_pt1 | contig 10492 bp, 15 predicted proteins | sample MGYA00519919_ERZ827156 | MGnify/ENA primary metagenome ERZ827156 (study PRJEB31778, sample SAMEA3449269) | human gut metagenome | biome: human gut; feature: human-associated habitat; material: faeces | place: United Kingdom | collected 2010/2012 ... | reverse complement strand
TCGAGCACGAGGTGCAGAAGACCAACGGTCTGTCCAACATCCGCAAGCAGTTCCGCATGTTCTAAGTCTTGTTGTTGAGTAGTCGGTGGTTGTTTGGCGTGTTTGTTCAATTACTGCTCGGAAGGAAATGGAGAAGCTGTCGACGGACTGGAAATACGCTGGAAAGTGGCTGAAGATCGGACTCAAGAAGTACGTTCTCCCGGGGCAGTCCAAGACGCGGGTACGCTGAATGACTCTGGAATTCTCCCTAGCTGTACGAAGTGGTCGAACGTGTCGGAAAGGGAGACCACGACCAAAAGATTCTCGACGGTTGCTGTCTGCGGTGAATGCTCATCGGTAGGAATCAATATTCTCCCGATCGCTGTATCTGCGAAGCGACACACCAAATCCATTATCGTAGAAAAGGTGTACCGACCCCCCGTGGATAAGTACTGCATTGAGTATCCCGGAGGTTTGCAAGTGTGAATATCCTCATTCACAGGATTGATTGAAACGGGTGAAACGAAAGAAGAGGCGGCCCTCCGCGAATTGCGGGAGGAGACGGGCTTTTCGGGATCAGTTCTTCCGGACAACAACATGCGCTTGCTTCCCGTGTGCTCCGGAACAGGCTCCGAATCGACGTGCTTAATCCCGGTTATCGTGCATACGCAATGAATATGTAACGATCAGATTGACTTGGACGCTCCCGATAACGAAACAGCCCGTCAGCAGTTGGATGAAGACGAGCTGATTTCAACCGAGTTTGTACCCTGGGAATCCTTCCCGGAAGCGATAGACAGTGCGTTTGGTGGGGAGGAATGATGAGAAGAGTATCACGAGGAGGGATATGGAATTGAGCTGCTGGTGTACTATACTGCTCTGACGAGAAAGCTGAAGCAGGTTTTGGGAGCGACGGCGTAGTGTCACTGTTTGTTCTACATGACAGGGGATGAACCTGATTGATGCAAATCTGCAAAAGCAACTGCCGAACAACACACTCATCATGATCATTTCGTCCGTCTCTGTGGTAATCGCGATTTCCTGTTCCTGAGAGCGTAGTTGTTCGCAGTGATTCAAATCATCTTTATCCACACGGATTGGATTGCTGCCGCTGGAATGGTGTCTCTGTTCGTGAGTCTGGAGTCCTTCTTTGCTGCCTCGAACTTCCAATGGAAGGAGCTGCGCTTCGTTGCTTTGTGGATACGTGGGTGTGATCCGTAGTTGATTCCGCTCAATCTCGTCATGATGGCTGTAGAGTCGTTATTCTAAATCGTTTTACCCGTAGCGTGCTCCTCGCTCTGTTTTTGATTCTTCTCCGTGTGGAACACTGCAACATTGCCAGCAATTACGGGGAGTGCTATCTGGTGTCCGTCGTGTACGGCTTTTTCATGCTGGTTGGAGGCGTTCTTGTCCACGTATGCTTGCGGGTTGGCATTCACGAGAAGGGATTGCTGGCGGTGCTGGAGTACTACTTCTATCGCCTCTTCCCCACGGGCGAAGCGGGAGGGATGCAGATTGTGGACACGCACCTGTTCAACGAGGAGGATCTCATGAAGCGGGTGGAGGAGTACGACAACATGAAGAGAGTAACGGAGCTTCATCTGGTTCCTCTCTCCGGCCCTTCGTACTCTGTGTTGCATATGGCGAACTAGTGGAGTTGTTTGCAACAAGAAAGGACTGACACACAATTACAAAAGACTCTCAAACTATGAGCGAATAGAGAATAACAAGTCGATGAAGGCATCGTAAGTAAGTTCAATTTTGTTGGCCTTCTGAGTATCCAGCGCGTTGAATCGGATCTGTCCCAGCTGCAGCTCCGTTACCAACTACGCCTTAGAACCCTCGCATGCGAATGCCTTGATGAATTGATCCAGCTGGATAGAACCGGAACGGTCAATATCAGAAGAGAAGAACACCGTCTGGAATGTGCTCGGAGAAAGGGTAATCCTGGCCAATGACCTCACTCATGCACAACCCACCCGATCTGACTCAGTGCCTCCTGGAGCTCCTGGAAGTCAATGGCTCCGCTTTTATCCGTATCAAAGTAGTCGAAGGCGCTCTAAGGCATCACCGGAAACACAAGAACGGAACCTTCCACTTCCACACCTCGTCCAACAGGGACTTGAATTCCTCAAAACCGAGCTGTCCGCTACGCTCTTAGGAAAGAACACAGATCCTCACTTTCGTTCCCTGTCGTGCTTTGCAAGAAGAATGTTCACCGTCTGTAGAGAGAATGGAATGCCTCCGGAGGAGAGCGCGGACTGTAATTCCTGACAATCGAGGAAACCACTACCCATCGAACCCGGACCCTTCACCCACTTTTTATTGATATCGACGGACTGGAAGAGAGCATATGCATTGTTGGCGATGCTTGTTTGTGAAGCTTGGGAAGGAGTTGGATCTACGCGATAACAAATCCCCCTCCGGGTTCTACTCAGCGCGGCCGTTCTCGTGCAAACAGGGCACTACGCGTTACAGAACAACAAACCAATTCCCACTTGAAAGTTTCTCACATGGGAGGGTATCTCAAGAAGTGCGTGACACGAAGGGCAATTAACGTGTATATTCGAAGAATTGTTCATCCACTGATCGGTGCGCAAACCCTGTAAGAAATGTGAGAAGAAACAGAAGTGATTCTTGGTTATCAAGAAGGCCCGATCACTGCTCGTAATGAAAGGATTCAAATCATTTCGATCAAACAAACACGTCCGTACGACCACTCAAGCGTCCCAGAAGCTGGAGATCTCCTCCACCGTTTCCTTGCGCTTAATCAGTCTCACCTCCACCTTCTGCGCCTCGTCCACGGAATAGAGATACGCGGGAGGCGCCGGCACGCAGTTGTACTTCGAGTACATGCTGATAGAGTATGCCGCAGTGTGGTGGTAGATAATGAAGTCTCCCTTCTTGAACGCGGGGAGGGAGATCTCCTTCGCAATGAGGTCGCCCGAAAAGCACAGCGGGCCCGCGATGTTGCAAATGCGATCCTCCGTCGTCTTCCTGTTACCATTCTTGTCGTACACCGTGATCGGGTGGTGCCACACGTCGCGCATGTAGACCTCGCGGACGAACATGTTTCCGCCGGCATGCGTGATGCCCACCAGCACGCCGCCCGCCACCTTCGTGTACTCGATGCGGCTGGCGAACCAGCCCGACGTCGCCACCACCCAGCGACCCATCTCCGTCAGCACCTCGAAATCGCCCGAGAAGAGACGGGGCACCTCCGCGCGCAGCTGCTCCGCGTACTTCGCCGGCATGTGGTTGCTCTCGTCGTGGTTGTAGTCCACCGGAAGGCCGCCGCCGATGTCAATCACGCAAATCTACGCATGAGCGAAACAGACAAGCGCAACCTGCTTGCGATGGAGGCGCTCGTTGATCTTGTCAGCCAGCTCCACCACCGCCTTCACGCCGGCCACCATCAGGTGAAGATCGACGCCCTGGGAGCCCACGTGGCTGTGCAGGCCGTTCAGCTCGGGCCACTTCTCGAACATGCGCAACAGGGTCTCGAAATCGGTGTCCTTGATCGGCAGACCGAATTTGGAGGTGGGCGTTGCGGTGGACGTCGCCTCGATGGCTCCCGCGCGATACTCCGGGTCAGTGACCACTCCAAACCATACCTGGCTGTTGATGCGCAAGCCGATGGGAGCCTTCACGACAGCACCCTCCTTCTGAAGCGAGCGGTAGAGCTGGTACCCCGTCTCCATCTACAGTCACACTCCGCAAACGCAACAGACCTCCTCCAGGTTGTCGAAGTTCATGTGAATGCCACGGGTGAAGCAGTAGCGCATCTCGTCCTCCAGCTTCAGAGGAGAGTCGTACACGATCTAGCTGATGAGTTTTCGATACTGCCGCTACATCGCTCGGAGCCATTCCCGCCTGCAACGCGTTGAAGATCTACGTTGCAGATAAGAAAGAGTCGATACCTCTCCGAAGGACGCACACTCCACGCCAAAGCCGTTGTCCTTAACGACTTTCAGGACGGACTTGATTGGGTTCGCCTTCACGGCATAGTGGTGACTGAAATAGGGTTCTGGAAAGGCGCTCTTGATCTCGTTCAAGTTTTCCTCCAAAACGCGCTGATCGATGAAAAGACCGCAGGGATTCTCCTTCGACAAAATCGACTCCCTCAGCAAGTGTTGCAGAGTCCTCTCCGCATCGCAACGCGTTCCGTAGTCCGCCATGATCCAAATTGTGGCGTGCAACAAACAGCCGATTTCATCACGTCGTACCGGAGTCCGAGATGAAGCGATTTGTAGAAGCGGTCGATGCCATCCACATCCCTACGCATCATCCTCCCTCCCCATCATCACTTCTCGATATCCTCCATGATGCGTGGCAGCGTAAACTGGCGGAAGAAGGTCTCCGCCTACCCGTCACCCCAGCTCTCCTCTCCCACCTCTCGATTCTCCTGATCGTCCAGTAGGAGGATGTGATCATACGTCCGATTGGGGTTCAGATTCCGCCGTTTTCTCCCGCTCAGCACCGTCGCCGCCAGCTCCTGCTTGTTCAGGAACACGTTCTTGTCCGCGCGAAACGCCACCGAGTCCAGCACCAGCGGCGTGCTCGGAGCAAGCGGCACCTGAACGGACTCCGCGTCGAAACCTTGGGGTCACACACCTCCTCTTCCCTCACTGGCGGCAAGGTACGCGCGGGACCAGGAGCCGCAGGCCACGGCCACGGCGGCGCCGACCATCTTGCGGATTTGGTGGTAGAGGAAGCTGTTTCCCTTGAGCTGGATGCGAAGGAGGGATTGATTGTTGAGGGTGATGGGCGTGGTGTGAATGGAGTAACTAGACGTTAGGGCGATACTCCATTCTGTGCATGGTCCGTAGGTAGAACTGACGGAGATTCTTGTTGCGGTGGCTAAAGTGGCAGAGAAGGAGTGCATGTACCGAATGGAGCCGGTGTAGTTCTTCATGTAGTGCGTGCCCTGGAAAAGACGCAGACTGGACTCCAGCTGCTTGGTGTCGATGCAGATCCCAACATCTAGCGATCATCGGGGAAATGATGGGATACGCGACAGCGTTGAGAGAGGCAGGTAGTAGGAGTAAATGCGAGAGTAGGAGTTGAGATGCGGGTTGAATCCGTTGCTGACCCGCGTGTCTACGATTACAGCGGACAATGCGCACTCACAGCTGAACACGCGGATATCTCTTGGGAGGCGGGCGTTCAGCATTTCCACGGCTCGCGGATTCCGGAAAGAGGGAAGGAACTCGTCGTCATAGTCCAGGAACTTGCCAGAGACGACGATTTTCACCGCACTCACTCCTTTGTCGGTCCCTAATGCTGAAACGGGGGAGGAAACGCCAACGAGAGCAACGCTCCCAATCGAACTTGGCAGGCCTGCTTACGTTCGAAAAGCCTATTTTCCCCAATTCGTAAAGGACGCCGATGAGCTTGTCCTCGATGGAGGACTTGAGATCATTGGTCTGCATTCCGGAGTAGCTACGTGTGAAATCGGAATGGCAACCCCACTTGCCTCCATAGAAACCGATCACGATTGCCGCCTTGTGCTTTCGCCTCACGCGAGCGAGTGCGGTAGACAGATCCCTCCGCTGGATGCAGCGCAGGAGAGGAATCATATTCCCGAGGTGAAAACAAACACCCAAAAGGATACACTTATTGTATAAAGGGACGCTTGGGAGGGAAGAGAGTGTCGCAGCTCTCGTGCGCAAGGAACGACTGCCTCCGATCGAGCCGCTTCAGCGGAGGGCAGATGGACATGCCGCCCCATCCGCCTCCTCCCTTGCCCGGAGTCTTCAGTTCGTTGTCGAGGTGCGACAAGCGCTCCACCTCCTCGGCGAGAAACCCTTTCAACTTCGTATAGACACCTCGCACCAGCTCCTGAATGGACGGCAGTGGCTGGTACGATGAGCCACACCCGTCTCCCTCCAGGGACTCCCGTCGACTCGCGTTTGGCGTGTTCTCGAGAGACTCCAAGGGATTGGTCCGGCTGCGCGTGTTTTCGATCTTCGAGGAGGCAAACGTGGAGGGGAACTTCAGTTCTTTCGGTTCTTTCGGCTCAGATAGCAGCAGACTCCTTGAGAGCTCATGGAGCTGCTCGTGCTACTCATCAGCGGGAGCCAACAACCCTACAAACCGATGGACGGGAACGATCTCTTGGGATTGGGAGAGGAATGAGGGCTGGGAGAACCCCACCGGCGTGCAGCAGAAATCGCCCTCGTCCTCGTTCATGACGCGAGTCACCTCCGGAGAAATCGGAGTGCCCTACACGTAACGGTTGCTCCAGGGGCAGATACAGTGCTCGATGCGGGTTTTGAGGGCGGGCAGAGAGGCGTCCCCTACCAATTCATTGAAAATGATACAAAGCATACGTCGGGTGGCACAAAACGTGTGGCTGATGACTCCTTTGGCAATCGCGGGGGAGTAACACCATCGATCATCTATTTTCATAGACAGGACTCTTCAACTACCTATATCGTTGCGAAGAATTGAATGCGGGCGCGGAAGAACCTCCCGAATAGGAGATATTGGACAAGCGACACGCCCCAACGAGCGCGCCAGATTGGAGGAGTAACCGCGGTCTGGCTTCTCCTGACAGAATCGGGCAAAAGAATGAATCGGCTCCTTTCCTGCTCGCTGAAACCGATTTCAACAATTGCGTCGAGGACGCCGGCGCAGCTGAGCGCGTCGTTTGCGACCGCGAAGGACAAGAAGGAGGCGGCGAGCGCGAAATCAAAGAAGGCATCAAAAACGGAGACGAAACAAAGTGAGAAGCAGCTGAAGGCGCTGCTGCTCCAGTACTACCGGCTTCGCACGCATGAGAAGCCCAAAGTGGACCCCGAGACGCAGAAGGAGTACGCCGCGGCCGCTAAAGAGTATTCGCGCCAGATGACCATCCTGTATCATACGGCGGAGAAGAGGCTGAATGACAAGCTCTTCCTCCGTGATCTGGCCATCTCTGCTCTTCCCAGCGAGGCGCTGCGGGCGGACGCGAAGAAGACGGATGCCGAGCAGATCCCCGGTAAGTACTTCTATCCCAACAAGAAGGCGCGGTTCGAGGACCTGTCCAAAGAATTGGCGTGGTAAGTTCCTTTTACCCCGTGTTTGTTTTCATTCATTCATTTCCTTTCTCGGATTTGTGCTCCGTTCTCACCCTTTTCCTCGTGTGTATCCGTGTGCCCTTCTGTTTCCTCCCTTCCGCTGAGAAATGAGAAGCCAGTCCGAGTGGTTCTTTCTGCTCTCCCTTTTATTGTGCATCGTATATGTATCGTGCTGGTGGTGGACGCAGCGCGCGTTACGTGAATTGCCCTCCGATCCCTTGCTCTGGCCCCAGGAGTACCGAAGCGGTGAAGAGTCTCTAAGTCATGTTGGAATTCCTACCGGATGACTCATTCTCGTAGATGGACGAAGTCCCAATCACTTCTCTCCGTCCTTCCCCATTCAATGATAGTGAAAGAAGGGAAGAAACACATATACAATGGGAGCCCTCTCTTCCGAGGGACAACTCCTCATCTCTTTCCCTGATGCCAAACTCTCCAACGGAAAGTGCTGAGACTCCTAGTCCAGCGGCCCCGAACCGAATCACCGTGATAAAGGTGAAATCCCCGTCCTCACACAGGCGGCGCCGGAACCCGCTGTTTGTGGGCGAAGTGGAGGAGGACTTCTCCGTGGACGACCCTTACTTCAACCACGGCGGCAATCTCTCCTCATTCCTCCGCACCTACACGGCGCTTCACAACTCGCTCACCGCGTCGCGGAGCAAGCGCGTAGTGGTGTATCTGCCCATGAAGGAGACCGGCCTCGGGAACAGTCTGCTGGCGGTGTCCTCCGCCTTTCTCTACGCCGTGCTCACAAAACGCGCCTTCCTGCTGAACTATGGCCAGCTCACGAAGCATTTCGCCTTCCCCTGGCAGGAGCCCAATTCCACCTTCTCCTGTACGGTCGCGAAGTTGGCGTCATTCCTAGTCTCTCGCCACCCCACGACGGGCTTCAGCTTCTGGAATCGGCATTACAACGTGATGCAGCCCACGGACAAGTCCATGCGTGGCAGCTCGCCTCGCACGTACAACCGCCAGCTGGGAGTGATCGTGACGGGCTTTCTCGGCTTCTTCCACCTAATCGTCCGCCATGACAATTACACCGAGAAGCTGGTTCGCATGGGCTTCCTCCAGCGCCAGCACGTCCTGGACGCCGCGGCGGTGGAGGCGCTGCCCTCTCCCCAAAAGGAGCGGTACTACACCGACCTGGCGACGGAGGCCTCTCGTGTTTTCCTCCGCGAGGTGATGAAGCCACAGCCCTGGGTGGTGGCGATGGTGGCGACGGTGCTGGACGGTGCAGGGGACAAGTACCGCGTGGGCTTCCACATCCGCATGGGCAACAGCGGGAGCGCGTTCAAGGACTCGCACGTGTTCCTGACGAAGTCGGCGATTTGGGGCTTCGCGGAGCGCGGCGAGAGCGTGATGCGGGCGGCGGGTCGCACGGCGCGGGACACGGTGTGGGTGCTGTCGACGGACTCCAACCTCGCGGAGGAGGAGCTGCGGGCGAAGTACGGCGAGATGATCGTGACCGCCTCGGGGTACAGGCGCGGGCATAGCAAGACGGGCGCGAAGGACGCGGACGGGTTCACGCGCGCGGTGATCGACCTGCTGCTGCTGAGTCGCTGCGACTATCTGGTGCTGACGAGCCACAGCACGTTCAGCGTGATTGCGAGGACGATTGCGCGAGACGGCGTCCCGCACTACATGATGCCGAGTCGTGGGTACTGGTGTGTTTGATGCAACAAAGAGGACAATGATACATCAATTTATCCCAGAACACTTAGAAATAGCCGCAACCAATTCCGAAAGTGAACACGCTGGAGAGGATGGTGATAGCAGCGTACATGATATAGGTGGGGACGTTGATGTTGATGCGGGGCATGATGCCGAAGGCCAGGAGAGCAGCCGTGCCCTACGCGTCATTCCGCGAGAACGCCGCTACGACGAAGACCAGGTTGGCGGTGAAGACAGCGTACGCGTGAGCCTCAACACGGCCAGCGTTCTCGTCGCTCTTCTCATCGAAGCGTCTCCTAGCCATTAGGAGCTGTTGAAAGAGCGTTACTTTCTGTCCATCACGTTGTTGAACTCCTTCGCGGCCATCTTGCCGTAGGTAAGGAACAGAAGGACGGAAGACACCAGAGTCACAGCAATGAACACGGGGTAGTACTACACGTGAGATCTTCTCCCACAATAACCCACGGACAGCTCCACACTGAACAGCTTGCTCAGGAACACATATCCGGGGATCGCGCTAGCAACCAACGCGAAGAAGACATCCTTAATCTCTATCGCCTTATGCCGCTCCGGAGAGCCCATACTATATACAATGGGGAATCCAGCAGGAGTCATTTCCTTAATAGCCTCATCGAAGTGATCAACCCTAGGGAGAATGATGTTCACTCGCGAGCAGCCTACGGAGCAGTGCGGGCGGGCATTCTTATCCAAATACGTGCAATTACGAGAAATAATGGACATGATAGATGGTGATGAGTGCCCCCATATCCCGTTATTATATGTCCCCTTTTCCCTTCACGGATGGCTGCTTTACCCGGACATTTCATTCCCTTTGTGCATTTCCCGTCTTTCCAACAAACAGCGCACCAAACAAGGCTCCATGATTACTGTTTACCAGTCGTCGTCATCTCCGCCAAAGAGGCCGCCTCCGCTCATGTCGACGTCCTCCTCTTCCTCCTCCTCTTCCTTCTCCTCTTCCTTCTTCTCCTCAGCAGCAGGGGCAGCCGCGGCAGCAGCAGCGGGGGCAGCAGCACCAACGCCTGTCCGTCACAACCAAACACAGCCACTACCCGGAGCAGCGAGCAGGTCGAGGATGTCCTTTCCGCCCAGGTGAGAAGCGAACACCATGGTCCAGTAGGGAGCAATGGTGTTTCCAGAGGCCTTAATGAGCTTGTCGAGGTTGTCCTTCTACGCGTAAACGCAGCGCTCGACGGCTACGGTCACCTCCACCTTCGCATCGGCACAAATGAGAGTGGCAAGAGTCACGATGAACTCTTCCTTTTCGGTAGCAGACAGGTCGTCAAAAGGAGACATGGTTGTTGATCACCTAGAATGGGGTTAGCGGCCGCTCGAATCGCGTTAAAGGGCTCTCCCGTGGTTCCTCTCCCCAGAACACATACTCAGTCAGTTTAAGCACAAGGCAGACAGAAGTGTATGGCAGAATTGAGCATAGTGCAGTTGTCCTTGATGATCGCGCACCACCGGCCGCGGAAAACGGTTCTTTGGCTTCTTTCTTTGTGATTCCCCAGCACCAATTAAGCAACCAGAACTTGTCTTTTGTTCGAAATGGTGAAGTACAGGTAAGTAGAATGATGTCAGATCGGTCGTTGTTTGTGCTGGTGGGGTTGTGTCGCTTTTCGTGATCTCGCGCCCTGCAAAGCCGGTCACCCAAGCCGTTGCTCACCCTCTCGTAGCATTACTCCCGCGGATACGAAGAAGAGTGGGTTATTCGTTTCCCTTGGTAATCGTGTAGGCTGCCAGGCTCGTGGTTCTTACCTCAC
>ERZ827156.4895-NODE-4895-length-10508-cov-8.716636_pt1 | contig 10508 bp, 7 predicted proteins | sample MGYA00519919_ERZ827156 | MGnify/ENA primary metagenome ERZ827156 (study PRJEB31778, sample SAMEA3449269) | human gut metagenome | biome: human gut; feature: human-associated habitat; material: faeces | place: United Kingdom | collected 2010/2012 ... | reverse complement strand
TTCTCTCCCTTTGTCTCTGTCTTAGATGCTGAATCTGTGCTTCCTGTATCCGAGGAGCTTCCACATCCTGCTACTACCCCAAGTGTCATTGCTGCGCACAATAATACGCTCAAAACTTTTCCCTTCATACCTTTTTCTCCTTTTCCCGAAAGAAAATACCGCTGTCTGCTGCTGTTTTTCTCTTTCATTTGATATATTTATCATACAGTCGAACCTAGCAGAATAAAATAATACTTTCTTTGGAAAAGTAATACTTTTTCATGTATTTTATTTTGGATTTTTCTTCTGCAGCGTATCCGGCATCTTTACCGTAAAGCAGGTATATTTTGCATCAGTGACTTTCACTTCAAGACTTCCGAGTGCTCCGTAATAAAGCTCCAGACGTTCCTTGATATTGTGGATTCCATAGCCTTTTCCCTGTTCATTCAACAATTTCTCTACCATTTCAAGTTCGATCAAAGGTCCGTTATTGTAAATAGAAAATACCAGCTGCTCCGGTTTTCTGCAAAACTCTACAATAATTTTTCCGGTGTCCGGTTCTTCCATATAATCAATGCCGTGCTTCATCGCATTTTCCACCAGCGGCTGAAGCAGAAAGTTCGGCATACAGCATTCGAGACCGCTCTCATCTATACGGTATTCCACCTCAAATGGTTCCTCATGCATTTTTTTCTGGATCTCAATATACGCCCGGATATTCTCCAACTCACTGCTCACCGTTGTGATCTGTTGTCCGTTGTTTAATGCTGTGCGGTAGAATTTTGCCAGAAGTCCTGTGATATCGCTGATATCGTCATCCCCTTTTCTGAGCGCCTTCCACTTGATACCTGAGAGGCAGTTGTAGAGGAAATGAGGGTTCATCTGCGCCTGCAGCGCTCTCAATTCGGATTCTTTTTTCTCAATCTCCATCTTGTATACTTCATTAATCATGGAATCTAACTGCACAGTCATTCTTCCGAGACTGTTCGTCACCATGCCAACCTCATCCGTGTCGGTTGTGTGACAGGGATTTTGCAGATCGCCGTTTGCAATACGCTCCGCCTGATCCCTCAACTGCAAAATTCTCTGACCGATCACACGCGACAGCACTCCAATCACCACCAGTGTCAGTCCGACACAAATAAGTACTACTATGATTGTAGAAAATATAATGGAATAAATCTGTTCCGAGATTGTATTCCGGTCAATAAAATAGTAAATTTTCCAGTCGACTTTTTCCATCGACGCTTCTTTTAAAATATATTCTTTATTTAAGACGGATGCATCCTCCGGGTTTTCTCCGATGTACGCTTCAATTTTCTGTTCCATCTGCTCATCATTTTCTTTTACTCCTCCAATCCACTTTTTTCACACCTGACCATTTCCGTCTTTTATCACGATCCCGTTGTCCAGATAATCCATCGTATCAAACGGTTCCAAAATCCGGTTTAAGTAAAATTCCGCACGCAGTACACCGATTCTTCTGCTGGTCGTTGCCGTATCTAAAATTGTCCGCGTTGCATACAGCTTTCCGTCCTCCTCGACCGTCCACTCTGTATTAAAATCTTTTTCGTGCTTTTTGTACCACACCGTATCCTCATATGGCTCCGCCGACTCCAGGAAAGAGCCTATGTCTGATGCCGTATTTGGTGTGACGATTTTGATCATTTTTAAGTTTTCATCACTCGTTATAAAGTACCAGAATACCGGTTCCACCGTCTTATTCAGGCTCTGTGCGATTGCACTACCATTATAGGCATTCCCCTCCAACGTCTGTCGAAATTCCAGATTGTATGCCAGATATTTTGTAAAATCTGTCTCTCTCTGAAAAATAGCGTCTGCCTCCTGACACATACGGTGTAAATTATTGTCCATCGTCACTTCTGTCTGGTCCAGCAGATTTTGATTTGCCGCAGAAAACGAATGAATACCGAGAATACATAACGGAATCGACACCAGAATAATATAACTTATAATAAGCTTTTTCTGCATGGACGCATTATGTATAAACCAGTTACAAATTTTCTTCACTTGACCTTCTCCCCACTTCTTATGTATTTCTGGCAACATGACCGCACCACTGTATTTCACTTCCAATTTTTCTGTTTATTTCTGCTCACGGTACTGCTTCGGTGTCACACCATAGTAATTTTTAAACAGTTTGTTGAAATAGGGCTGGTTTGTGTAGCCACATGCCTTTCCGATATCCACGATCTTCCAGTTACTCTCCTCTAACAGTTCTTTCGCTTTCTTCATGCGATAGTCTGTCAAATATTTCACAAGATTGTATCCTGTCTCCTTCTTGAAAATAAAGCTCACATAAGACGCTGTGAGGCAGACTTTTTCTGCGATCTCTTCCAGACCGATATCATGCATATACTCATTCTTGATGACTTTTTTGATTTCGGATACCGTGAGGCTCGTATCCGGCAGACTCTGTTTCTGAGAAACAGTGATCTCCCGTATCACTTTTGACACAACTTCGCCCACTTTCCAAAGATCATGACTGTTCATAATTTCATCTGCTGTCTGCATGATCAGGCTCTCGTTATAGATGCCGTACTTCTGATAAATAGCCTTGACAATATCTAAAATCAGATACTTTGCATAAAATGCACTCGACGCTTTTTCATTTTCCAGACGTTTCAGATATACCAATAACTGTTCTTCCACTGCAGGCATATTTTCATCCTCTATGCTTCGGAAAATACTATCTTTCATCTGCATGGTTTCCTCGAGTGTTCCTGTATCCCGCGCTGCTTTCTGTGCAATGTAGATTACTCCCGAAAAATAGCTGAACGTGTCATTTCGGACATCTTCCATTTCTTTTACCCTGCCTGAAAATTCTTTTATTCCAAAGAATGTTGTTCCGACAATGATCGATGGCATCTCTGCTTTTTCCTCGGTCAGATCAGCGTATAATAAACGGATGGAATTTTCCACTTTCCGTTCCTCAATCGGCTCTCTGCTGTAAATCATCACATAAATCTGGTTTGGATAAAAGTCGATCTGTTCATATGGTAATTTCATATTGCGTTTCAGTATTTTTTCAAATTCTTCCTCGCACAGTTCAAAGTAATTGTTCCGTGTCTCAATACTCACGAAACAGATATATTTATTTTCCAGATTAATCTTGTATTCTTTTAATTTTTCCACAATCTCTGTCACAGATTCTTTCGTGTTAAAAAGTCTGTATAACAATAATTTTTTATCTGCGACTAACAGATTTTCTTTCTGTTCTTTCCACTGCTTTTTCTGTCTGCAAAGTGCAATGACATGCTCCATCACCTGTTTGAATTCCTCCACTTCGATCGGTTTTAACAGGTAATTGACCGCACTTACCTCGCATGCCTTTTTCGCATAATCAAACTCGCTGTAAGCACTGAATATAATAATGATCACATCCGGTCTGTTTTCCTTTGCATATTTTGCAAGTTGTAGTCCGTCCATATACGGCATTTTTACGTCGGTCAATAAAATATCCACATCCTGATATTTCTGTAGATACTCCATTGCCAGTTTTCCGTTAGCTGCTTCCGCTACTTCAAGCTCAAATTGAAATTTTTCAATCAAAAACCGGATTCCCTCACGCTCTGTTCTTTCATCATCTACTAATAGTATTTTCATTTTCCCCACAATCCTTTTTTCTTCTGTATCATTTTTATACGCATACTATTTCCAATCTCCGCTTTCCGACATTCTTTCATCTCTTGTCGTTTTGTATACACTGCCTCAATTATATTTTATTAATCCGGTATCCTGTTTGAAATAACATATTTTTTTGATTTTGTAAACTATTTTTCATCGACAAAATTCGACAAAAAAGATGCCACTTTCATGGCATCAAAATTTATATTATTTATTCTAGGAGAAATTTAATGTTCTCCAATTCGTGATTTTAATTCTTCTACAATATTAAATAATTTCATTCCATTTGAAGCTTTAAATAATACAATATCTCCAGATGTTATATTTTTATTTAGTTGTTCAATTAGTTCATTTCTTTCTTCAAATTGAACAATATTATTTTTATTATATCCTTCTTTAATTGCTTCTTCAGCAATATATTTAGAATTTTCTCCAATTAAATATAATTTATCAACTTTATTTTTTGCAATTTCTTTTCCTACTTTTCTGTGCAATTCTTCTGCAAAATTTCCAAGTTCGAACATGTCGCCCAAAACTGCTATTTTTCTATTTCCATTCATATTCATCAAAGTTAAAATTGAAGCTTTCATTGATTCAAAACTTGCATTATAACTATCATTTATTAAAACAATATTATCTTTTAAATTTACTATTTCCATTCTTTTTGCTGTTAATTTAAAATTTTTTAAACCATCTTGAATTTGACTAATTTCCATATTTAATAAATTTCCTACACATATAGCACATAATGCATTTAATACAAAATGTTCTCCTGATTGAGGTATAGTTACTTCAAATGATTTTTCATTTTCCTTGCAAGTAAATTGGCTAATATTTTCTCTTGAAATAATATTGGTTGCTTGAACCTCACTTTTATTATTAATGCCAAAAGTATGTATTTTAATGTTTTCTTTATTTTCTAAATTCCACTCATGCAATAAATCATTGTCATTATTTATAATAAGTTCTTTATTTTCCATGCCATCTAAAATTTCTAATTTTGCTTTTAAGATATTTTTTCGTGAACCTAAATTTCCGATATGAGAAGTTCCAATATTAGTTATAACAGCTAAATCAGGTCTTGCGATTTTACTTAAATATCGTATTTCATCTAAATGATTCATTCCCATTTCTACAACTGCTATTTCTTCATCTTTAAGTCTTAATAAAGTTAGGGGTAGTCCAATATGGTTATTATTATTTCCTTCTGTTTTTAAAACTTTATATTTTTTAGAAAGAACATTAGCAATAATATCTTTTGTACTTGTTTTTCCTACGCTTCCTGTAACTCCAATAACTTTTAATTTTCCATCATACATTTTTCTTTTTGTAATAGCCATTTGTCTTAAAGCTTCTATTGTATCTTCTACTTCTATAATTATTTTGCCTGTTTCTTTATATTTTTCTATTTTTTGAGGGTCTAATTTAAATTTATTTAAGATAACAGCATTAGCACCATTTTTAAATGCTTCTTCCCAAAAAATATTTCCATCAACTTTTTCTCCTTTTATTGCAACATATGTACCATTTGATTTTATTTTTCTAGTATCTTCTATAAAACCGTCACATTCTTGCTCTAAATTCCCAATAATTAAATTACCATTTGTTGATTTTAATATATCTTTAACCTTTAAACTCATTTTAACCACATTCCTTTCAAAATATTAAATTGCATTAATATAAATTTTGCACGCAAATAAATTTACTGAAATTTTTAATTTTTCGCGGGCAAGAAAGATGGGGCATAAGAGTATTAAAAAATTAAATAATTTTAATTGTGCCCCTTTTGTTCTTTTATTATATTATTTATAATCAAAAATAGCAACAAAATGGAAAATATTTTATAAAAAAATATAAGCCCTTTTTACGGGGCTATTTAAAAGTTCTACGAACTTCCTATAATATTAAAATAACAATGCACAGAAATTTTTAGAAGCAAATTTCGCGTGCGAATAAGATGCAGATTTTAAATGTTTTAATAAGTAACAATGTTATTGATGTTTGCTTTTAAATGATTTCTGATTTATTAGTTATCAAATAATAATTTAATTCCCCATAGTCCAGAAACACCAACTAGAGCATAGACAATTCTTGAAAGAGCACTCATTTCTCCAAAAATTGCAGCGACTAAATCAAATTTGAAAAATCCTATTAGTCCCCAATTTATTGCACCTATTATTATTAAAACTAATGCAATTTTATCAATTACTTTCATGTAATCACAATCCTTTCCTTTTAAACATATAAAATCAATTTTAAAAAGTATTAATTTTTTATACTTCTTTTAAAGTTATTATATAACAAATTTCAATTTTTATACTTTTAAGTATAATTTTGTTATTATAAAAAAGCTTGATATTAATTTTAATTTATGATAATCTATTGTTTGTATAATATAAAAATAACAATGTAGAGAAATTTGATTTGCAAATTTGGAGGGCGAACAAAGACGCGGACTTTAAAATGTTATTAATGTATGATTTTGTTCTATTATACGTGATAGAAGGGAATGATGGTAAATATGTCAAAGAGAAGAAATAGTAGAAAAAGAAAAAATTCGAATATTAAAAAATTAAAATTTATAAATAAGATTTTAAAGATATTAATTATAATTTTTACAATAATATTAGTTTATTCAATTAATAAAACAAAAAAAATATCACAAAATTCTGACCATATTTCTGATGTAAATATAGCACAAGATGTTGAAACGCAAGATGAAAATACAAATAAAACAAATGAGCCAACTCCGGAAACCACTAAAGATACAACAATTAATATGGCATTTACAGGTGACATTATGTGTCATAATACTATTTATAATGACGCTTATAATAGTTCTTCTTCAAGTTATGACTTTTCATATATATTTGATAATGTAAAATTTTATTTGCAAACAGCGGATATTACAATAGGAAATCTTGAAACAACTTTTGCAGGTAGCAAAAAAGGGTATAGTAGTTATCCTAGATTTAATACTCCAGAGAGTTTGGCAGATACATTGAAAAAACTAGGTTTTGATGTTCTTTCAACAGCAAATAATCATTGCTATGATTCAAATTATGCCGGAATTGAAAGTACTATTGATTATTTAGATCAAGCAGATATATCTCATACTGGAACATATAAATCTGAAGAAGATCAAAATAAAATTCTTATAAAAAATGTAAAAGGAATTAATATTGCTTTTTTAAGTTTTACTTACGGAACCAATGGTATTACAGTGCCACAAGATAAAGCATATTCTGTCAATTTAATTGATAAAGAATTAATTAAAAAACAAATAGATTTAGCAAAAGCTAAAAATCCAGATTTAATTTCAGTTAGTATGCATTGGGGTGTTGAATACCAAACTAAACCTAATACAGAACAAAAAGAGCTTGCAGATTTTCTATTTCAAAATGGTGTAGACCTAATTATAGGAAATCATCCACATGTTTTGCAACCAATGGAAAAAAGAACCATTACTTTATCAGATGGCTCGACTAAAGATGGATTTATAGTTTATTCTTTAGGTAATTTTTTAGCTGACCAAAATAAAACGTATACAAGAGATACTGCTATTTTAAATTTAAAAATAACTAAATCTAAAGATAAAAAAATCACAATAGATTCGGCTTCATATACACCTGTTTACATTTATAAAAATACAGCTTTAAAAACAAAAAAATTTAAATTAATAGACTTAAAAAAATCGATTGCAAGTTATAATTCTGGAAGTAGTACAAATATTTCTAAAACACTTTATAATACATTTAATACAGAATTAAATAATATAACAAAAATACTTGGAGAGCAGTAATAGATTAAAAAATACCACATAAGTTTCAAAAAACCAATTCTATTTTGATTTTTTAACTTATGTGGTGTTCATTTTTTAACTATTTTCTACGTTTTTTCTTTTTTTAATTATTTGTACAACTGTTGTAATTGCTAAAGGTATTATTAAATATAAACTTAAAATTCCTATATTCTTTAATGCAAATCCTTTATCTATAATCATTACAGATTCTTTTATTAGTTTTATAGTATAAGTCATTGGAAGTATTGGATTTAAGAATTGGAATTCTTTTGATACTGTTTGTATTGGAAATGTACCACCAGATGCTGCAAGTTGTAATACCAATATAACTAAAGCTAGGAATTTTCCAATATCTCCAAAGTTCATAATTAAAAATTGAATTATACTCATAAATACTACAGATGTGAAGATACATGTAAAGTAATATAAAGTATTTGATGTTACTGTTAAACCAAGTCCTGCTTTTAGTAAAATACCAGTAACTAAACCTTGAATAACTGCTATTACTAAATATAATGCAATTTGTACTAATTTGTTTGTAGCATATCTTCCAAGTAATTTATACCTTTTATCTTGGTCATAATATAAAACTACATATGCCATTAAAGATCCAACCCATAAACCAATTGATAAAAATAAAGGTGTAAATGATAAACCATATTGATTTATTTCGCCATATGCGTCTTGCTTAATTTCTACTGGATTTTCTGCAAAATCTGCTAAACCATTTAATTTTACTAATTCTTTGTTAGTATCTTCTAATCCGTTTGATACTTCAGTTTTAAATTCTTTTGTTCCATCTACTAATGTTTCACTACCAGATTGTAATTTTTCTGTACCTGTATATAATGCTTGTGTTCCGCTAGATAGTGTATTTGTTCCTGAAGATAATTCTTTTGCTCCTTGCTCTAATGTTGTGGCTCCCTGTTTTAAAGAATTTGCTCCTTTACTTAAATCTTTTGAGCCATTATAAATTTTGTTTACACTTTCTTGTAAAGTATTTAAGGTTTCTGTCATTTGGCTAGAGCCTTGTGTTAATTTTTGTAGTTTTACTGTTGTTTCTTCACTTGTTAATTTTTTCAAATCATCACTATTTAATAATCCTAATACTGTTGTAACAGCTTCTTGATTAGATTTTGTTAATTCTATAAGTTGTAAATTTCCTTTATAGCTATCTCTTAAAGTTTTTAAAAGTCCTGCATATGTTTTTCCTATTTTTCCTGCCTCTGTAGCACCTAGTACTGAATAATTAGAAGCAATTGTATTTCCTATTACACTTATTTCTGTGTCTGTTACATTTTCTAATTTTTTTCCTCCTAAATAACTTGAAAAAGATTGCTCATAATTTTGTTTAATTTCTTTATTTTTATTTTCTAATGTTGTTAAAGCAGACTTATTAGCAGCCTGTAATTGTGGTAAATTTTTTGTTTTGTTTGTCATTACATTCATTTTTGTTTTTAATGCTCCAAGTGTTGATGTAATTTCTTTTATTCCGCTATCTAAATCTTTATATCCTTCTTTTGTAGCATAAATACCATCACTTAATTGTTTTAAATATCCTTGTATGCTATCAGCACCATTTGCTAAATTGTTAGTTCCTTCAGATAAAGAACTAGCACCAGTTGATAATTTATTTGCGCCTGTATTTAATTCTGTAGCACCTTCGTTTAAGTTTTTTGCACCATTTTGTACTTCTTTAGTTCCTGAATTTAGCTCTTGAGCCCCATCTTCAAGTTGTGTAGCACCATCTACAATATCGCCTAAACTTTCTGGAACTTCTTCTAACTTATCTGTTAAATTTTCTGTTATTGTTTTTGCAACTTCTGAATGTAAATTAAGTTCCATTGTTTTTATTGCAGAGTTTATAATTTGTGAAGCCAAATAATTTGATTTTTGATTTGGCGAATATGTTATTGTAGATAACCTTTTTTCCTCATCTTGTGCACTGTTTAAATCTTCAGTAAAGTTTTTTGGTATTTTAATTACAGCATAATATTCACCATTTACAAGTCCATCCTCTGCTTGCTCTTCTGATACATCACATATTTTAAAAGTACCGTTTTCAACCATTTTATTTACTAATTTTTCTCCTTGGTTTGTTCCATCTTTCCCTTCATCTAAATTTACCATTGCAATTTTTAAATCTTGTAGGTTTCCATATGGATCCCAATAGGCTTTTAAATAGAAAAAGCTATACATTATGGGAATTAATAAAACAACAGCAAAGATGATGTATTTCATAATTTTTTTTCCATTCACTTTTAATTTCTCCTTTCTAATCCATTTTTTAAAATAAACATGATATTATCTGTAAGTTTTTCTTCATCAAGTTCATCATCTCCCCACTCTACGAGCAATAAGATATACATTTTATAAATTAAAAATGCAGTAATATCTATATCTTTAACTTGTATTAATTTTTTTTCTTTAGCGAATTCTAATTTTTCTCTAATGTAGTTCTGAATGGTTTTATCAATTATTTTTAGATTTTCAAGTACTTTTGGGTTTTGGAAAACTTCAGCTTCTTCTATTATTATTTTTAAAAATGGAGTTTGTTTTTTGTATTTTAATAAACTGATTATTCCTTCATGTACTTTTTGAAAAAGGTCTACTTCTTCTTTTTCCACTTCTTCCACGATTTTTTTCATGTTTAATACTTCTTCATTTATGAAGTATTTTAGTAAATCTTCTTTGCTTGCAAAATAGGAGTATACTGTTTTTTTGGTTACTCCAGCTTCTTTTGCAATTTCATCCATAGAAACTCTTTTATACCCAAATTTATTAAAAAGTTTTCTCGCTGCTTGTATTATTTGTTCTTGTTTCATTTTCCACCTCCCAAAGATACTTATATACTCTTTTCGTATATAAGTTTACTACACTTATTATATTTTGTCAAGAGTTTTTTTGTGATTTTTTTTTATATTTTTGAGAGGTTGTTAAAACTGTAGTTATATGTTAGAGTAAAAAGTGTGTAAAATAATAATTAATTGTCGAATTGTGTCGAAAAAAGTCAAAAGATTCTTGTTGACAAATAGGCTAAAAGCTAGTATAATGTTAGATGTTGTAGCTAACGTTGAAA
>ERZ827156.4890-NODE-4890-length-10510-cov-9.283309_pt1 | contig 10510 bp, 8 predicted proteins | sample MGYA00519919_ERZ827156 | MGnify/ENA primary metagenome ERZ827156 (study PRJEB31778, sample SAMEA3449269) | human gut metagenome | biome: human gut; feature: human-associated habitat; material: faeces | place: United Kingdom | collected 2010/2012 ... | reverse complement strand
TACTGATTCGTAGTCAGTCACTCTATCCAGCTGAGCTACCAACGCATACGTTCCGGTCGGAACATAATGTATTTTATCACTCAGGCGGGGTTTTGTCAACTGTTTTTTGAAAAAATCTTCTGTGATTTCTCGTTTTTCTTCGAGCGCTTCAAAAAAGTGCGTCTTTTCGTTTATCCGTTCATCAGCCGTCGTTCTCAGCCAGACGCTCCGCAATGCGGACGCCGGTGGGGGTGGCGGCAAGGCCGCCTTGGCCGGTCTCGCGGAGGTCGGGGGAGAGCAGACTGCCCACGCGGCCCATGGCGTCGATGACCTCATCGCAGGGGATGGCGTAGTCCACGCCCGCAAGCGCCATATTGGCGCAGGCGACGGCGTTCACCGCGCCGACAACATTCCGCTTGACGCAGGGAACTTCCACCAGACCGGCCACGGGGTCGCAGACGAGGCCCAGCAGGTTGCCCAGCGCCATAGCGGCAGCCGCGGCACACTGCTCCGGCGTGCCGCCCTTCAGGTGGCAGAGGGCCGCAGCAGCCATGGCGCTGGCGGCACCCACCTCGGCCTGACAGCCGCCCTCCGCGCCCGCAAGGGTGGCGCGGGCTGCAATGACCTGACCAAACCCGGCGGCCACGTAGAGGGCCTCGCAGATGGCATCCTCATCAGCCTCGCCCACGCGGGCGAGGGGGAGCAGCACCGCCGGGAGGACGCCGCAGCTGCCCGCCGTGGGGGCGGCGACGATCCGCTTCATACAGGCATTGCACTCAGCGGTCTTCAGGGCCTCCGCCGTCACCTCGGCAAGGTAATCGCCGCCGTAGCTCCTGCCCGCTTTGTGGGCCTGTTCCACCTTGGCGGCGTCGCCGCCGGACAGGCCGCTCCGGCTGCGCTGAGCGGGGTCATACTCGCGGCTGGTGGCTTCCATGACGTGCCACAGATGCCGCATCGTGTGGCGGCTCTGCTCCTCGGTCAGGCGGCTCTCGGCTAAGTCGCTGCGCAGCACTGCTTCGGCCAGCGAGATCTTTTGGGTGCGGGCTGCCGCCAGCATTTCTTCACAGGATAAAAAGGACATGGCTCATTCCTCCGCACTTTCTTCGGGTTCGTCAACGTTCAGGCAGGTCACCTTCAGGATGCCGGGCATCACAGCCAGCTGCTGCACCAGCGGGTGCGGGATGTGGGAATCGCATTCCAGCACCATGACGGCATAGCTTCCGGTGCCCGCGCGGAACACCTGCATGGAGGCGATGTTGATCCGCCGCATCGCCAGCGAAGCGGTCACCTCGGCGATGCAGCCGGGGGTGTCCTCATTGTGAATGATCAGGGTGTTGCTGTCGCCGCCAAAGTCAGCGGGCACGCCGTCGATCTCGGTGACGCGGATGCGTCCGCCGCCCACCGACGCCGCCTTCATGGAAAGGACCCGGCCTGTCCGGCTTTTTAGGGTCAGGACGGCGGTATTCGGGTGGCCTGAGCGGAGCTCGACCGGGTGGATACGGAACTTCATGCCCTGCTGTTGGGCCAGCGCAAAGCTATCCGGCAGACGGGGGTCGTCCGGGCGGAGGCCCAGCAGACCGGCCACCAAGGCGCGGTCGGTGCCGTGGCCTTTGCCGGTGGTGGCAAAGCTGCCGTACAGGCCGATGTCGGCCTCCACCGGGAGGTCCCCCAGAAGCTTCTGGGCCGTATATCCGATCTTGGCTGCACCCGCCGTGTGGCTGGAGGAGGGGCCGATCATCACCGGTCCCAGAACGTCAAACAAGCGCATACGATGCACATCCTTTCATATTTCCCGCAAAAATCCCGCATTCCGGCTCGCCCGGACCGGCAAAATCCATCCTCTTCGCACTTTTTCTGCATTTTTATTATACCGCTTTTGCCCCACTTGTGCTATAATAACTTTACTAATGTTTGAATTCGCTCCTTTTGGGGCAACACGGAGGTTCGATTTCTATGAAACTGGTAAGCGTGGAAACTCCCGAAAAGAGTGTCTGCAAAATGACCTTCAGCGCAACGGCTGAAGAGTTGGAGACCGCATCCAACGCGGTGTACGAGCGCACCCGCGCTTCCTACACCATCAAGGGCTTTGCCAAGGGCGAGGCTGACCGCGCTCAGATCGAAGCCGACCGCGGCGAGCACACCTTCTGGTATGACGCCATCAACGACCTGATGGACAAGGACGTGCCCGCTCTGTACGACGCCGCCATGAAAGAACACGGCTTCAAGCCTGTGGACGAGCCCAGCTATGATCTGGTCAGCGTGAAGAAGGACGAGGGCTTTGTGGCCACTGCCACCACCGCCCTGCAGCCGGAGCTGACCTTGACCCAGACTACCGGCTTCAAGGTCGAGTGCGTCACCCCGGCCGTCACCGACAAGGAGATCGACGCCGTGCTGGAGCGCCGCCGCGCCGCTGCGGCCGAACTGGTACCCCACAAGGGTCCCGCCGTCAAAGGCAACATCGTCCACATGGACTACGAAGGTCTGCTGGACGGCAAAGCCTTCGCGGGCGGCTCCGCCAAGAACCAGACCCTGCAGCTGGGCAGCGGCCGGATGATCCCCGGTTTCGAGGACGGCATCCTCGGCCACAAGGGCGGCGAAGAGTTCGAGATCACGGTCAACTTCCCGGTGCATTATCACGTGAAGGATCTGGCCGGCAAGCCCGCGGTCTTCAAGATCAAGCTGCTGGACGTCTGCGTCCGCCAGCTGCCCGCCCTGAACAGCGACTTCGCCAAGAAGGTCGGCAAGGTGGACACCATGGAGGAGTTCCGGGAGCAAGTCCGCAAGCAGCTGTATGACGGCAAGCACTCCAGCGCCCTGAACCGCGCCAAGGATCAGATCCTGACCCAGCTGGCCGATGCTTCCGAGGGCGAACTGCCCAGCGTGCTGGTGGAGACCACTTACCAGCAGCAGATGGAGCAGATACAGCAGCAGCTGCAGATGCAGCGCCTGAGTCTGGACCGCTACCTGAGCCAGATCCACGAGACCCGCGAGAGCTTTACCGCCAAGGTCCGTTCTTCTGCCGAAAAGACCTCCCGCGTGCACATGGCTCTGCTGCAGATCGCACAGCAGGAGAACCTGCTGCCCACCGAGGAAGAGATCGAAAAGACTCTGGCCGAACGTGCAGAGCGCTCCAAAAAGACGCTGGACGAGGTCAAGGCCAACTCCAACATCCCTGCCATGCGCCGCAACGAGGGCATCCGCAAGGCTGCTGACTGGGTGATCGAGCACTCCACCATCGAGGACAAGTAAAAATCCGGTCAGCCGAGCTTTGAGGCCCCGCTGAAACGGCGGTCTGTGCATTGATGCATAGACCGCTATTTTTATCCGCTCATATCATGGAGGAAACATTTTATGGGAACGACTGCTTTGCGGCAAACTTCAAAAAGCAGAGACTTTTTTCTCGTGCTGTTTTTTTGTCTGATCGGCATCTTGGCCCGCCTTATCCTGATCGGTCAGGTTCCATATGGACTGAATCAGGATGAAGCTTCTGCCGGGTATGAAGCCTGGTCGATTCTGAATTATGGCATTGATCGCCACGGCATCTCTTATCCGGTGCATCTGATTGCATGGGGAAGCGGTCAAAATATTGCTTACTCTTGGTTTTGTATGCCATTCATCGCGTTGTTCGGCCTTTCCGAGTTCACGGTTCGTCTTCCGATGGCTTTGATCGGCTGCGTTTCTGTCGTTTTATTCTACTTCTTTCTGGATAATGTAACCCCTCTCCCGAACCATCGGAAATACGTTCTCTTTGGAACGCTTCTGTTTGCCATATGCCCCTGGCATATTATGAAAAGCCGCTGGGGACTTGAGAGTAATCTTTTTCCCGATTTGATTCTCTGGGGCAGTTTCTGTCTCAGCATCTTTTGCCGTAAACGCAGCGGTGGGACAGGATACCTCTATGCTGCCTTTGTCATTTTTGGCTTTTCGGCTTATAGTTACGGTACTTCCTATTGTTTTTTGCCTTTTTTTGTATTACCTCTTCTTTTTTACCTTCTTCGCACAAAAAGGATCACCCTGCGGCAGGGCATTCTGGCATTGGTTCTTCTGACGCTTGTCGCTCTGCCCATCATTCTTTTTGTGCTCATCAATACCTTTCAGCTTTCTCCGCTCCAGCTTGGGCCCTTTACGATTCCACGGCTTTACCAAAACCGTCACACAGAAGTAACCTCTGTTTTTTACGGAAACATTCTGCTGAACAGTCTGAAGAACTTTTTCCTCGCGCTCGGTGTTATGTTTTTTCAGCATGACTCTCTCCCGTGGAACGCAACCCATCTGTTCGGCATTCTTTATCCTGTTACTCTCCTGTTGACGTTGTGGGGAATCTTCTGCTGCTTTTCCAAGTTTCGCAGCCGCTGCAAAGAGCAGCCTGAGTACATCGTAAATTTCTGGTTTTTGTCCGGTGTGGCTCTGATGTTCATTGTCGATCCCAACATCAATCGTCTTAATATACTCATGATTCCCTGGATCTATTATACCGCCGTCGGCACTGCCGAATTTACCGGGCGGTTCCGGCGCGGACTTCCTATAGCAGCCCTTTTGTTTACCGCTGCCTTCTTTACTTTTGTTGGTTTTTACTTCACTCACTATGCACAGAAACTAAAGCCATACTTCTTTGACGGTCTCGGAACCGCGATCACTCAAACCGCCGAAAGCGATGCTTCCCGTATTTATATTTCCTCTAAAGTCAATATGCCTTACATTTTTGTTTTGTTTTACATGCAGATCGATCCTTTCACCTATCAGGAGACTGCGGAAATTTCCAACCCACATGCAGCTTTTGAAAAAGTCAGTTCTATGGGCAGGTATATTTTTTCCATTCCTGAATCCCCGAACCCTGCCGAGGACGCTGTCTATATTCTTTCGTGCGACGAACTAGCAGGTTTCGATTCTGCAAATTTCCATCTGACTCCTTGCGGAACATTCTACATCGCAGAACCTTTGGCCTGAACTATATCCTATCTACTTTTTGAACAGCCGAAGGAGATATCTTCATGTTAAACGCAAAAAATGTTGAACGAGACTCAAATTTTGAGCTTCTCCGGATCGTTGCCATGCTTATGATCATTGGGCACCATCTGGCGCTCTATGGTGCACCTTGTGACGACCCATCTTACATCTCACCAAACATACTATTGTGCCAATTTATTCAGGGAGGGGGTAAGCTTGGTGACAACATATTTATTCTGATCACAGGATATTTTTCCATCACCACTGACAAGGTAAATTACCTGAAAATCTATCGGCTCTGGAAGCAGATGGTTTTCTTTATGCTTGTCGATTATTTTATCGCAGCAGCCGCCGGTTATACCAGTTTTTCATTTCTTTCTTTCCTCTCCTGCCTCTTTCCAATGATGACCGGACAATATGGATTTGTCACTGGCTATGTAACTTTGCTTTTATTTGTTCCTTATCTGAACAGACTCCTGCAGAGCCTTTCTTTCCGGGAGTACGGAGTCTTTCTTATCAGCTATTTTCTGGTTTACGGCCTGCTTCCCTCACTTGGGTTTGCCTGGGTCGTAGGGTTCAGCAATATCATTTGGTTTGTGTTCATTTATTCCATGGGCGCATTGTTCAAATTGTATGGCAGCAAGTTTTGCAGAAGTGCAAAGCAGTATGGCCTGCACGCACTTTTCTGGCTTTTTCTCACCGTTTCTGCTGTACTTATAATCGATTTGGTCAATACCCACTTTCCTCCGCTTTGGTTTGATCTGACACAATTTTATAATTTGTACTCTCTGAACATCATTTTGCTTTCTGCCGACCTATTCTTATTCTTCGCCAAAAAGCCGCCTTTTCAGAATAAAACAATCAATTGGCTCTCCAGCAGCACGCTTGCTATTTATCTGTTTCATGAAAATTCCAACATGCGAAAATGCCTCTGGGGCATATTAGGTCTCAGCCGTTTTCTTAACAAATGGTATTTCTCCTTGCTCACCGTCCTTGCGATTCTTGGGATTTTCATTGTCAGCATCCTGCTCGATAAACTTCGGCTTTTTCTATTTGAATCACCCGCTATTCACGCCAGAGAAAATGCAGCCTACAATGCAGTTTCACAGCGAATTAGCGGTGTTCTCTCTTCAAAACTAAACTGAACAAAAGCCAGCGGTTTCCATTTTAGAAAGTGTGAAACCGCTGGCTTTTTATTCATATTTTAATGTATCAGGTCAGCAGGTTAAAGCCCATGATAACCACACCCAGCACCACCAGCACAACGCCGGTGGCGCGGTTCAGGGTCTTGGGCTGGGCCTTGTTGGCAAAGACGGCGGCGATGCGCGCCCAGATCAGCGTGAAGAGCACGCACAGCACCCACGTCAGCACGTCCGGCGTGCCGCCGATGGCGAAATGGGACAGCGCGCCGGTCAGGGCGGTGAAGGTCATGATGAACACGCTGGTGCCCACGGCGGTCTTTAGCTCATAGCCCAGCACGCTGGTCAGGATCAGCAGCATCATCATACCGCCGCCCGCGCCCACGAAGCCGCAGATAAAGCCGATCAGGACGCCGCAGACCACGGACTGGACGGCGCGCTTTCTGGCGGAGACGCCCAGCATGGACTCCTTGGTGGTCATCACCGGCCGGACGATGAACTTGATGCCCAGCAGGAAGGTCATGAACACCGAGAAGGTGCCCATGGTGGCGGAGGGCACAAGGCTGGCGACGTAGCTGCCCACCACGGTGAACATCAGGACGCTGGCCATCATGATCAGGCCGTTGCGGATGTCCAGGTTCTTGTTCTTGTGGTAGGTATAGGCGGAGACGGCGCTGGCCAGCACGTCGGAGGACAGGGCGATGCCCACGGCCATGTAGGGGTCAACGCCCAGAAAGGTGATCAGCATGGGGCTGATGACCGCGGCGGCGCTCATGCCGGCAAAGCCGGTGCCCAGGCCCGCGCCCATGCCCGCAAAAAAGGTCACCAAAAGGGTTATCGCGATGTGCATAGATGGCTCCTTTCCGCTAAAAACAAGTCGAGATTCTTTTCCAATGTGCCCAGTGCCGAGGAGAAGGCGCGGCGCGTTTCTTCGTCGGCGCCGTCAAACAGGCACCGGAAGAAGTCGTTTTGCAGCTGCTGCCCGCGGCGGATGACCGGCTGCGCTTTTTCCGTGCAGAGCAGCTCGGTCTTGCGGCGGTCATTGGGCACCGGCCGCCGGAGCAGATAGCCCTCGCGCACCAGCCGCTCCACGTTGACAGAGACGAGATTTGCCTTGATGTGGCGAAACTCGACGATCTCGCTGGCGGTCTTATAGGCGGGGTTATTGCCCAAAAACATCAGGATGTCAAAGGCGGTCTGCGGCAGGTTCAGCTCACGGCACAGCGGCTTGCACACGATGTCGTAGGCCAGGGCGATCTTGCGGGGGATCTCTATACTTGGATGCACAGTGTATCGCCTCCGTTGGTTCAAGTTTGGATAGTTCAAATTTGGAATATAATAACATGGCTGCTGCCATAAGTCAAGGACCGAAAAAAGCCGCCCCGAAGGGCGGCTTTTGAAGGATAAAGACCGGGATCACAGCTTGGTGACCATGGGGATGATCATGGGGCTGCGCTTGGTGTGCTTGTAGAGGTAGCTGCTGACGGCGGAGCGCACGGCGCGGCACACGTCGCCCTCGTCCCGGCGCTTCTTGGCGGACATGCCGTCCACCGTCTCGGTGGCCACACGGCGCATGTCGTCCAGCAGCTCCTCGGACTCCTTGACGTACACGAAGCCGCGGGTGACGATCTCCGGCGGGCACAGCAGCTGGTGGTCGTGGCTGGACATGGGCAGCACGATGACCACCATGCCGTCCTCGGCCAGCAACTTGCGGTCGTTGAGCACCACGGCGCCTACCTCGCCCACGCCGCCGCCGTCCACGAACACCTCGCCGGCGGGGACGGTGGTCTCGCACTTGATGTGCTTGGTGGTCAGCTCGATGACGCTGCCGTTGTCGGCCACGATGATGCTGTTGGGGTGCATGCCCATGCTCTCGGCCACCCGCTTGTGGATCTGCAGCATGCGCTGCTCACCGTGGAGGGGGATGAAGAACCGGGGCTTGGTCAGGGCGTGGATGATCTTCAGCTCCTCCTGGCAGGCGTGGCCGGACACATGCAGCATGTCCGCCTTGTCGTATACCACGTCCGCGCCCTTGCGGAACAGCTCGTTGATGACGCGGCCCACGGTGACCTCGTTGCCGGGGATGGCGCTGGCGGAGATGATGACCTTGTCGCCGGCGCCGATGTCCACCTGCTTGTGGGTGGAGAAGGCCATGCGGTACAGGGCGCTCATCTCCTCGCCCTGGGAGCCGGTGGTGACGATGACCTGCTGGTTCAGGGGCAGGCCCTTGATGCGGTTGATGTCCACCAGGGTGTTCTTGGGTACCTTCATGTAGCCCAGCTCGGTGGAGACCTTCATGATGTTCTCCATGCTGCGGCCGGTGACGGCCACCTTGCGGCCGCAGGCCGCCGCGGCGTCCAGCACCTGCTGGATGCGGTGGACGTTGCTGGCAAAGGTGGTGACGATGATGCGCTTGTCACAGCCGGTGAACTGCCGCTTGAAGGTGGCGCCCACGGCGCGCTCACTCATGGTGTAGCCGGGGCGCTCCACGTTGGTGGAGTCCGCAAGCAGGGCCAGCACGCCCTGCTTGCCCAGCTCGCCGAAGCGGGCCAGGTCGATGACCTCGCCGTCGATGGGCGTGGAGTCGATCTTGAAGTCGCCGGTGTGAACGATGGTGCCCATCCGCGTGTGGATGGCGAAGGCCGCCGAGTCGGCGATGGAGTGGTTCACATGGAGGAACTCCACCTGGAACTTGCCAGCCTTCACAGTCTGGCCCGCCTCCACGGTGATGAGCTTGGTGGAGTTCAGCAGTCCATGCTCCTGCAGCTTCAGCTTGATGAGCCCGGCGGTGAAGCGGGTGCAGTAGATGGGGGTGTTGATCTGCTTGAGGACGTAGGGAATGGCGCCGATGTGGTCCTCGTGCCCGTGGGTGATGAACATGCCCCGCAGGCGGCTGTGGTTCTTCACCAGATAGCTGACGTCGGGGATGACGCAGTCGATGCCGTACATATCGTCCCCGGGAAAGGCCATGCCGCAGTCCACGACGATGATCTCGCCGCCGTACTCATAGGCGGTCATGTTCTTGCCGATCTCATTGAGACCGCCCAGAGGAATGATTTTCAGTTTTTCTGCCATAAATGTCGATTACTCCTTTGCTTTTTCACAGATGCCGCACAGCCGCCGGACGTGGAAAAATGGCCGCAGCAAAACGAAGGCGGTCCGCCGCGCCGCCGGCCCTGCATCGCCGGAGGGGGAGCGGAGTATCGCCCAGCCGCTGTGTGGATGGTCACGGGGAAAAGTCCCCCTGTTTTGTCTATATGATCGCAGGCACGCGCTCTGCGAAACGACCAAAAAATACGCACAATTTTCTGTGCTTTTTACAAAGTATACCACACATTTTCCTGTTTGTACACCCCCAACTTGCCGACAGGTTCCGACAGGGCGCGCAGCAGGCGCGGCGGAGACGGAAACTGACGGGATTTTCCAAAAGCACCTATTGTCCCAACGGGAATTGTGTGCTATAATCAATTCCTATATTAAATTGGAGACGTATTCCCATCAAAAGGGAGGAGGACGCCCTTTGAGTAAAAAGATCATTCGCGGGTTCCGCACGAATATGGCGCTGTACAGCCTGTGCCTGCTGGCCTTCGTTATCGTGACCATTCCGGTCGAGCCGCTGCTGGCGGCGGGGGAGGCCCTGGCGGCCGTGGTGGTGCTGCTGCTGGGAAACCGGCGCAACAAGATGGCCCAGGCCTCGGTACGGCAGTACATGGACCGCGTATCTGGCGGCATGGATTCCGCCCGCTCCAGCAACATGCTGTACGCCCCGCTGCCCATGCTGGTGTTCGATGTGAACACCGGCGAGGTGCTGTGGAGCAACGATATGTTCATGCAGCTCACCAGCCAGAAGGAGAAGATCTTCGAGATGCTGGTGGACACTGTGGTGCCGGATTTCAGCTATCGCTGGCTGCTGGAGGGCAAGCGGGAGTATCCGGAGCTGTTCCCCTGGAACGGCCGGATCTATCGGGTGTTCGGCTCTCTGAGCCATCCGGAGGAGATGGAGCGGGACCAGACCCCTCTGGCCACCACGTACTGGATGGACGTTACGGACAGCGAGGAGATGCGCCAGACGCTGGAGCTGACCCGCCCGCTGGTGGCTATCCTGATGGTGGACAACTACGAGGAGCTGATGAAGGCCTGCCCGGAGAGCAAGCGCTCGGCGGTGCTGGCGGCGCTGGAGGAGAAGCTGAACGACTGGGCCGCAGGCTCCGGCGGACTGCTGCTGAGCTACGACCGCGACCGGTATTTGTTCGTGTTTGAGGAGAAGGACTACGGCGGCTACACCGAAAGCAAGTTCGACGTGCTGGAGAAGGTGCGGCAGGTGCAGGCCGGAGAGGGCGTGTCCGCCGCGCTGTCCATCGGCGTGGGACGGGATGAGGACAGCTTCGATCAGCTGTTCAAGAACGCCTCGCTGGCGCTGGAGATGGCGCTGAGCCGCGGCGGCG
>ERZ827156.4887-NODE-4887-length-10514-cov-5.107658_pt1 | contig 10514 bp, 8 predicted proteins | sample MGYA00519919_ERZ827156 | MGnify/ENA primary metagenome ERZ827156 (study PRJEB31778, sample SAMEA3449269) | human gut metagenome | biome: human gut; feature: human-associated habitat; material: faeces | place: United Kingdom | collected 2010/2012 ... | reverse complement strand
CTTAAGCGGATGGCAAAATGCCATCTTTCGCTATCTCCCAATTTATTATTCTGCTGGAACCACTGTGGGTTTCAGCAGTTTTTTTGCTTTTGTCAACAGGTCCCTTATATTCCCGTATCATTTTATTACGGACGGCATACATAATCTGTTGCGGGGTATAGCCATCTAAATACATAGATGGGTAGTAATTCGGCACGCCTTTGAAATGTTGTTCTTGTATATTCATAGAAATCCCTCACTGTATAAAAAATGATGGGTGGCGTGCTCGCACGCCTACCCACAAGGAGAAGGAAAACACAAAACCGAACGGCGTGCCGTTCGGTCGTGTTTTCATTCTCTTCCTTCTGTTATTATATGAAAAATAGAGGAAGGGAAATAAAGAAAACAGACCAATTAAGTCAGTCATTTAACACTAATAGAGAAAAACTATTACTGTTAAATGACTGACTTAAAATTATTCCCCCATCTCATTTTCAAAACTGGCCTGAATGAGAGAACACAGATATTCAATTTTTTCATTGTAGATACCGTTGATCTCCGGGATTGCCTGCTTTCTTGCCACTCCGCCATACTTTTCCCGCATATTACAGATGGCATCAAAGGAACAAAAGCCGTTGCCGATGTCCGCCCAATATTCGTGCCACGCTTGGAGGTATTCGGCACGGTCTGTCATTCTCTGCGTCTGCTTAAAGGCGAAGTAGTAAATGAAGATTTGGGTGTTGCGTTCAATCAAATTATGGCTTTGGAGTTTGTAGGTATAGTTGGCAATCGTCTGTCGGGCTACGGGTCTTCCCTCCGCCCTCATTCTCACTTCTTTTACTTCATCGGGCATTGCCATAAACTCTTCATCGTTGAAGAAGTAATAGTAGAAGTTCCGCACCTTTTTGAAATCTGTTCCGCCGTCAAAATCCAATTCGGTGATACAGAAGATTTTGAAAGGGTCGGTGATCTCCTTGATGTCAAAGGTCATCGTATTGCCTCGTCCCGTTTCTTCATAGACAATCCCATACCGTTCCAGCTTCCTTTTCAGCCCTTGGGTGTCCCGCGTTCCAAACAGGGCGGAGAGTTCCGCTTTGGGGTATTTCCGCAGTTCCAGCATAATTCTTCTCCTTCGGTTTAAGTCATTCTATTAACAGTAATTGGGAAAATATTTGGTGTTAAATGATTGACTTAATCTTGATTCACGGCTTCCTTCATAGCCTTCTCCGCAGCCTTCTCCGCTGCTTCTTCTTTTGCCTGCTGGATGAGGGGGGTAATATCAATCACCTTAACCTCATTGTAGAGATAGAAGAGGGGGTTCTTGCGGAACTCGGGGAACTGTGCCACAAACCAACGGCGGACAACAGGATAGCGAGAGGTCTGGGGCAGGCCACCGTAGTATTTCAGGAACTTGAAAGACTTCAAAAGTTCATCGTGGTTAGGCAGAGCATTGATGAATTGTTCCATATTGTCGAAGGTCAGGTTCTTAAACTGATTACAGTTGAACTCTTCACCCGTGGCCTTGGAAACATACTTTCGGGGGGTCTTGTGGGTCTTGTTAATAATCTTCATCTGGGGGAAATCCTTTTTGATCTGCGAGATCGTCTTATACTCGGCGGAGGTGGGGTCATTCATCTTCTTGGCGAAGTCAGCGGTAATGGTGATGGTACTGGCGGTAAAATTAACCTTGTAGCCTTTCATTTTCATATCCTCCTAAAATTATTGTCAATTACTGATTCACAACCAGAGCCAGATCGTCGGATTCCTCTTCCTCCTGCTTCTTGGCGGGAGCGGGAGTGGCACTGATAACAGCCTTATCCATACGATAATCGCTGATCTCCTTCTTGGCCTTTTCCATATCAAAGCCCTGCTTGTCGGGGTCGAACTCGCCCAGGAACCACTTCTTGGTGAAGGGATAAACGCTGATCTTGCTATCCTCGGCCATCTTCTTAACAGCCTCATACTCTTCCATCAACTGCTTGGCGTTCTTTCGGGTGGAGATGTAAGCCTCCATAAAGTCGAAGTCCATACCGTAGTAGGTCTTCTTGGCCTTGGTGGTGTGCTTCTTCTGCTCCTTAACGATCAGAGCGAAGTCGGGATGCTTGGCAACCTTCTCGGCCAATTCCTCATAGATGGGGCCGGAACCCTTGCTTGCCTTGTCAAAACTGGCCTTGGTGCCGATGATCTGCTTCTTGATGAAGTTGATGGTGAAACGGACGGTGCTGGCGGTAGCCTTCTTCATAATGTTTCCTTTCTTGTTCCTTTTGGAACGGTGGTTTTTATTCGGGAGCCATACCCTTTAATTATTTAAGTGAGGTTTTTGTCTTGTTTCATCTCTCACTTTCTGGCTTTATTATAGCAAAATGGGTATCCAATATTGTTGGATACCCCCATAAAGATAATTCATATTCTTTTTCTTTATTTCTCTTGGAAGATGTGCGGTTTAAGTTCAAAGTCGTTCCTCACTTGTTCGTTGTTCTTCAAAGGCGATAAAAGATGTGCGAAGATGTATAATTTAGTTCAAACATCTGGTTTCCTGAACACCTGAAAGCGTATAATCCCAATATCCACTTTTCTAATATCCACTTTTGGCTGTTTGGGAGGCGGGAGCGGGCGGCGGCATCCACTCCAATATCCACCCCACCCGGCGGAGGACGCAAAAAGAGAGGGAACCGGTTTCCCGATTCCCCCTCAAAAGATTCTGGTTTTTACGGAACTTACTTGTTGAAGTAACGCTTCAGCATGCCCTCCAGAGCCTTGCCGTGACGAGCTTCGTCGCGGGCCATCTCATGGACGGTGTCGTGAATAGCGTCCAGACCGTTCTTCTTGGCGCAGGCGGCCAGCTCAAACTTGCCGGCAGTAGCACCGTACTCGCAGTCCACACGCCAGGCCAGATTCTTCTCGGTGGAGGCGGTCATGTTGCTCTCCAGGTCGCTGCCCAGCAGCTCGGCGAACTTAGCGGCGTGCTCGGCTTCCTCATAAGCGGCCTTCTCCCAGTAGAGGCCGATCTCGGGATAGCCCTCGCGGTGAGCGATCCGGGCCATGCACAGATACATACCCACCTCGCTGCACTCGCCGTTGAAGTTGGCCATGAGCTGATCGAAGATGTACTTCTTATCCTCCTCGGAGATGTCGGCGTTGTTCTTCACGGTCTCTGCGTAGATGCCGAACTTGTGCTCAGCAGCCAGCTTCAGCTCGCCCTTGACCTCTTCAAACGCATTCTTGGCGTGGCAGACGGGGCACTCGACGGGAGCCTCGGGACCCTCATAAATGTAACCGCAAACCTTGCAGACCCACTTCTTCATAGATGTATCCTCCTTAAATAATTACCTTATCTTCGCTCTTTCCTTGAGCGTTTTTTGCTTTGTGAGTGTAGTATATCAGGAATCGTTTCTATTTGCAAGTTGCAAATGCAACTTTTTAAAAGAACCTAAAATTGTTCACGCTTTGTTAGAGTTATTGAACTGCCCTGGGACTATCACACACAGATACAGCGGCCGGGGAAGCGATCGCTTCCCCGGCCACACTGGTTGATCTTATTCCTCGTTCCGGGCCTTGGCCTCTGCGATCGCCTTCTCCTGCGCCGCGGGAGGGCAATCCTCATAGCGGACAAAGTGCAGGGTAAAGGTGCCGCGGGACTGAGTCATGGAGCGGAGGTCGATGGCATAGGTGCTCATCTCGCCCATGGGGACCTCAGCGGTGATAACCTGCTCGCCATTGCCGGCAGGGTCCATACCCATGACGCGGCCGCGACGCTTGTTCAGGTCACCCATGACATCGCCCATGTAGCTGTCAGGCACGGTGACCTTCAGCTCGCCCACAGGCTCCATCAGGCAGGGGTTGGCCTCAGGCAGAGCGGCCTTGTAGGCCAGCTGAGCGGCGGTCTTGAATGCGATTTCGGAGGAGTCAACGGGGTGATAGGAGCCATCATACAGAACGGCCTTCAGATTCACCACCGGATAACCGGCCAGAGGACCGTGGACGCAGGCCTCCCGCAGGCCCTTTTCCACAGCGGGGAAATAGTTCTTGGGCACAGAGCCGCCGAACACTTCCTCAGCGAAGATCATGTCATCCTGCTCGGTCTGGGGCTCGAAGCGGATCCACACGTCACCGAACTGGCCGCTGCCGCCGGTCTGCTTCTTATGACGGCCCTGCTTCTGCACGGTCTTGCGGATCTTCTCACGGTAAGCCACGCGGACAGGGCTCAGCTCCACTTCCACGTTGAAGCGGGTCTTGAGCTTACTGACCAGCACATCCACCTGCATATCGCCGGCGCCGGAGAGGACCATCTGATGGGTCTCGGCGTTGTTGACCACGGAGAAGGAGGGGTCCTCCTCATTGAGACGGTTCAGGCCCTGAGCCACCTTATCGTCCTGGCCGCGGGTCTTGGGGGCGATGGCCACAGAGTAGCAGGGTTCAGCGAAGGGGATGCCCTTCAGCGCCACGACCTTACGGCTGTCGCACAGGGTATCGCCGGTCTTGACCTTATCCATCTTGGCGATGGCGCCGATATCGCCGCACACCAGCTCCTTGACCTCGGTGGCCTTCTTGCCCCGCATGGTATACAGGCGGCCCAGCTTCTCGTTGTCGCCGGTGCGGGCGTTGACCATGGTCATATCCGGCGTGATGCTGCCGGAGAGGACCTTCACGAAGGAGTACTTGCCGTACTGGTCGGAAATGGTCTTGAACACGAAAGCCGTGGGCACACCACCGGCGGACACCACGAATTCCTCGGTGGTGCCGTCAGCCAGAGTGGCCTTATGATAGTTGCCCTGCTCGGGAGAGGGCAGCAGCTCCATGATGTTGTCCAGCAGCATCAGAGTGCCCATATCAGCCACGGCGCTGCCGCACAACACGGGGAATACGCTCAGCTCACGGACGCCCTGACGGAGGCCCTGAGCCATCTCGGCGTAGGTGAAGTCCTCGCCGTTGAAGAAGCGCTCCATGAATTCCTCGCTGGTCTCCGCCACGGATTCCTTCAGCGCATCGTTGAACTCGTTGATGACGGCCACCTTATCCTCAGGCAGCTCGATCTCCACACGCTTGCCGTCCTGCATCTCATAGGCGCGCTTATTCAGGATGTCCATGAGGCCGGTGACTTTCTTGTTTTCGTCCAGCGTAGGCACCACAACGGGAGCGATCTTGTTGCCGAAGCGCTCACGGAGCGCATCAAAGGTGGCGTTATAGTCGCTGTGATCCTCGTCGATCTTGGAGATATAGATAAAGCGGGGCATATTCCGCTCTTCGCAATACTTCCACGCCTTCTCAACGCCCACGGACACACCGTCCTTAGCGGAGGCCACGATGATGGCGGCGTCGGCGGCCCGGAGGGCCTCCATCACTTCGCCGGAAAAATCGAATGCACCCGGAGTATCCAGCACGTTGATGCGGCAGCCCTTATAGTCGATAGGCGCCACAGCGGTGGACAGAGAGATCTGACGCTTGACCTCTTCGGGATCATAATCACAAACGGTATTGCCGTCCGCGACTCTGCCCATACGGTCGATGGCGCCGGTCATAAACAGCAGGCTCTCTGCCAGAGAAGTCTTACCGCTGCCGCTGTGACCCAGCAGGCAGACGTTACGGATGTTCTGTACTGAATAGCTCATGTTTGTTCCACTCCTTATGTTGATGCTGTTGACACGGCCCGAATGGGCCGATAAAAGATCTGTCAACCATTGAGACTCACTCAATGTGTTAATTATACCGCTTTTTCACAGGCAATACAACAAGAATTTTGTGAGATCTTACATTTTGGAGGGGTAGGCAAAAAGGGTCGCCTATTTTTGTGGGGTCCCGCAAAAATCATTTTTCTTAAAAAAAAGTCTTTTGGTCCCGGACAGTGCGAAAAAGTACCGGGAGGCAGGGAAAAAGTCTGCCTCCCGGTACTTTATTCTGTCAAGTGTCAATATCGGCCGGTCCAGTCGCTCATCAGCAGCACCGGCAGGGTCCACAGCAGCAAAAACACCGTCAGGGACAAGGGGGTGAGCAAATCGAACTTCCCCAGAGACACCAGATACGCCGTCAGCAAAACGCCGGCGGCGCTGCCCGCCAGGGACAGCCAGGTAGCCCGGCGCACCGCCGTTCGCAGACGGCGGCTGCCCACCACTGCTTCGGCGTAGGGCAGCAGGCCCTCCCGCAGCAGCAGCGCCCGGGGCAGGCCCCGGTCCTCCTCCGCTTCGCTGAGGGCCACCCGGTCCGTCAGCTGCGGATACTCCACCTTGATCTTCTTGTAGAACTTCCGCTTCAGCAGCGCCGGGGTGATGTTGGGGTCCCGCACTGCCAAAATCGGCGTGATCCGGCTACGGCGCAGGGTCCGCAGCGCGTAATCCACATTTTCCGACGCCTCATACTTCACGGCGAACACCGCCGCCAGCTGATGATCGATGGCCAGGAAAATGCCGGTTTTCAGATTGATGTTGCTGGGCAGACGCACATCCTGCTTCCGCAGGAAGGAGGCCGTCCCCAACAGGACGGATTCCCCGTGGATCGTGCAGCCAAAGCCGCCCTGCTCATAGAAGCTCAGGTCCTGAGCCGTTTCCCGTGGGGCGTTCTCCCCCACCGCCAGTCCCTCAAAGACCCGCTCCAGGCCACAGCCCGCCGCACGGGCGGCTGCCGCCGCATAAGCCGACACCTTTCCCAGTTCCTCGCCGTAGACCTTCACACCGTTGAGCCGGATGGTCCCCGGCGGGAACAGGTCGGTATCCGTCAGGATCATGCCCCGGCGCTTTCCTACCCGGGCCGCGCCGTCCCATCCCGCCACGGCACAGCCGCTTTTCTGCTGTCGGCGGGTCAGCCGGGACCATGGCAGGCTCCAGCACAGCGGCAGGGAACAGGTGGCTCCCGCTGTCAGGATCACGGACCAGTTCCGCAGGAAGTCAATTCCGTGTCCACGTCCCAAAGAGGTCAAGCCCGCGAATACCAGCGCAGCCATAAAAATCACCGGCAGGAACACCGTCTGAAGACGGAAGGCATAATCATCCCGCATGGCGGTGGTGTAAAAGCCCCGCAGGTCTCCCCTCTGCTTGCAGGCACCCCTTGGAGTTTCCGTGACCAAGTAAGGGGGGTGATCGTCCAGCGACGCCAAACGAAAGCTATCATAGCTGCCCCGGCTTTCCCGGCTGATGCCCCACTGGGCAAAGCACAGCGCCAGTCCCGCCGCCGCAGTATAGGGCAGCGCTTCTCCCCGCCCCGGAACAAGCAGCCACAACGCGCAGTCCACCACCGCCGCCAGCACCGCCAACGACACCAGCAGTGCGCTGACGCAGCGTTTTTCACTCAGCTTCCGGATCGCGTACACCGGCACGTGCCAGCACAGCACCAATTCGATCAGCAGACAGGCCAGCATGGCAACGCCTTGGATCTGCCGGTCTCCGGTCCAGAAGGGGACCGTGACGCCGTACTGCTCCGCCGCCATAGCGGCGATAGGCACCAGCGCTGTAAAAAAGGCAAACCCCAGAGACCGGTGACGGCTCTTATAGGCTTCCCGCTCCTCAGACGCGACCTCGCTGAGCTCCGGCTCTTCCCCGATGCTCTCTGCCTCGGTAAGAGGCTTTACCGATTCCTCCGGGGCTTCCATGGAATCGTAGAGCTGCTCCGTTTCCTCCTGCCGCTTCCGGGAGAACAGCCCCCATTTCGGTTTCAGCAGTGTTTCGTGGTGCTCCTCCATCACGGCCCCTACCGTTGTCCCTACCAGTTCTTCCAGACTCAGGAAGCGGGTAGCCTCCGGCTCCGGGCCGTCATCTGTCCGGGGTTCTTCCTCCGGGTCCGAATCGTCGGCAAGGGGGTCCTCCCCGTCCTGTTCCAGCGCTGCCGAAGCGATCCGTTCCTCCCAGCGAGCCATTGCTGATTTGGGCGTTGGAGATGGGGCCGTCTCTGTCGGTTTAGGGGCGGAAGGCTGTTCAGGAGTCGGTGCCTTGGGCGGCGTATCCGGCTCTGCCGGAGCGGTCTCACGCTCCACCTCTTCCATGATTTTCTGCTGGCGGCTGGAGCCGTACTCCGCCAAAATTTCCTCTAAGGTGTAATCCTCGTCAGACGGCGGCGTATCCCAGGTGCCTGTGCCGTATTCTGTTTTTTCGACATCCTTTGACACCGTGTTCTCTCCAAACTTCTCAGTTCATCCGCTGACGCACGGCCTCATACAGCAGGATCGCTGCCGAGGCGCTGGCGTTCAGGGAATTCAGATCACCCTTCATGGGGATGCTCACCAGAAAATCGCAGTTTTCGGCAGCCAGACGGGTCATGCCGTCCCCCTCGCTGCCGATGACGATGGCGGCGGCGCCCTTCAGGTCCGCGTCATACAGGCCGGTGGTGCCGTTGGCCGCCGTGCCGAATACCCAGACCCCCTGCTTTTTCAGGTCCTTCAGCAAGGAGGGAATATTGGGCACCCGAGCCACCTTCATGTGAGACACCGCGCCTGCGGAGGTCTTGGCCACCACGCTGGTCAGGCCCGCACTGCGGCGCTTGGGAATGACCACGCCGTGAGCGCCGGCGCAATAAGCCGTCCGGATGATGGCGCCCAGATTGTGGGGGTCGGAGATCTCGTCGCACACCACGATCAGGGGCGACTCGTTCTTGGCGGCGGCATCTGCCAGAATATCGTCTACACTGACGTACTCCCGCACCGCTGCCAGAGCGATGACGCCCTGATGGGCGTGGGTGCGGCTCATGCCGTCCAGCTTCCGCCTGTCGGCCTCCACCACCACGATGCCCGCCGCCCGGGCCTTGGAGGCGATGTGGCCCAGGGTCTTGTCCACCTCACCCTTCTGGATGAAAATTTTGTCGATGCTGGCCTCCGTCCGCAGGGCTTCGATCACCGCGTTACGGCCTTCAATGAGGCCGTCGGCCTCGGCGGTCAGCTGGTCTTTTCTTTCGTCTGTCATATTGAAATCCTCTCATGATCGGAATTTGTCAAAATCTGCGGGGTATACTTTTTACAGTATATCACAGAACCGGTCCACAATAAAGATGAATTTGAAAAATCGTTCCGCCTTAGCGCGTCTGAATTTACAGAAAGTTTATGAAAAGGCAGTCTCTTTTCCTTGTGGTTTCAAGGAGGTTGTGCTATACTGCTTTTTAATTTCACACACTCTGAAAGGAGTTCTCAATGGACCAGAACGATAAAAACAATAAAAACCGACGGGGCAACCGCAATCTGCTGGGCGCTGTCAAGCTGGTGGCCTGGGCGTTGGTGCTGACGCTGGTGTTCTACTGCACCAGCAGCTACATGGGGTCCGCCGGAAAGCAGGCCTCCAACATCAACATCAAGTACAGCGATTTCATCGCCATGATGGAGGACAAGCAGGTGGAGGACGTCACCGTGGACCTCTCCGAGGGCCTGCTGTATATCGTCCCCAAGGACGGCTATGTCTACACCGCTGAGAACGGCACCGCCTACACCAAGTCCACGGATCAGGACGGCAAGGCCGTTTACGCTTTTACCGACGCCGACGGCAAGGAGCATACTGCGGCGCTGAAGCTCTTTACCGTAAAGATGGAGTCTAATGACACTCTGGTGGAGCGGATGCATGAGGCCGGAAAAACAGACTATGACACGAAGTACGAGCCTCAGATGAGCCCGCTCCTTCTGTTCGCCATCAACTTCATTCTGCCCTTTGTGTTCATCATGCTCATGTTCTCCCTCGTCATGCGGATCATGGCGAAAAAGGGCGGCATGGGAGGCATGGGCGGTATCGGCGGCGTAGGTAAGGCCAACGCCAAGGTCTACATGGAAAAGCAGACCGGCGTCACCTTTGCCGATGTGGCCGGTCAGGACGAGGCCAAGGAATCCCTGACGGAGATCATCGACTTCCTGCACAATCCCAAGAAATATACCGACATCGGTGCCAAGCTCCCCAAGGGCGCTTTGCTGGTAGGCCCTCCGGGCACCGGCAAAACGCTGCTGGCCAAGGCCGTGGCCGGCGAAGCCAATGTGCCCTTCTTCTCCATCTCCGGCTCCGACTTTGTGGAGATGTTCGTGGGCGTGGGCGCATCCCGTGTCCGCGACCTCTTTAAGGAGGCCGCCAAGGTAGCCCCCTGTATCGTATTCATCGATGAGATCGACACCATCGGCAAATCCCGTGACTCCGGGCGCTTCGGCGGCAATGACGAGCGGGAGCAGACCCTGAACCAGCTTCTTGCCGAGATGGACGGCTTTGACCCCACCAAGGGCATCATTCTTCTGGCCGCCACCAACCGGCCCGAGGTACTGGATCAGGCCCTTCTGCGGCCCGGCCGGTTCGACCGCCGCATCATCATCGACCGTCCCAATCTGGCGGGCCGTCTGGCCACCCTTCAGGTCCATACCCGGAACATCAAGCTGGCCGAGGACGTCAACTTGAAAAAGGTGGCGCTGGCCACCGCCGGCTGCGTGGGCGCGGATCTCGCCAACCTTGTGAATGAGGCCGCTCTCCGGGCCGTCCGAAAAGGCCGCAAGCTGGTGATCCAGGAGGACCTGCTAGCCGCTTTCGAGCTGGTTATCGCCGGTACGGAGAAAAAGGGCAGCGTCCTGACGGAATTTGAGAAAAAGCTGGTGG
>ERZ827156.4883-NODE-4883-length-10520-cov-4.709126_pt1 | contig 10520 bp, 17 predicted proteins | sample MGYA00519919_ERZ827156 | MGnify/ENA primary metagenome ERZ827156 (study PRJEB31778, sample SAMEA3449269) | human gut metagenome | biome: human gut; feature: human-associated habitat; material: faeces | place: United Kingdom | collected 2010/2012 ... | reverse complement strand
GAATCAATACCGATGTCATACTGCATAGATTCACTCGCAATGAGAATTGACACAATGAACAGACTCTGGCTATCTAATTCACACTGTGCATCACGAGTACTTCATCACAGAATGCACGATAAGTCATGAATGCCACTCATCCACATGAATTGCAATTACACTCCTTCATGGCATTTATACTCCGATTCCAGACAGCTACACCACATAGTATGCGTTGCAACAGCGGAAACAGAGAGCATGTGGAATCACATGGATAGAGGTGGAATTGGGAAACAACAACACCATAGATGCGACTAGAAGGCATAATGCAGCAACTTTGGTTTTCACCCCATTCGACGAAATCTCTAAATCATCAGGTCACTTTTTCAGATTCATTCATCATTGTATAGAGCTACCTATGCACATTCACAAGCACATACATATAAAGTGATCTGAACATGTCATCTGCAATGCACGATGGAGGAAAACTGATAGCTTATTTGCAGTCATTATTCATATGCACAACGAACAAAGATGAGAGCAGTTGCTTCAGTCACGGAGAGAAGGAAAACAGCAATGAAGCGATTCTTACAGATAACCGGTACATTCAATGAATATAACAACATCATAGATCATGGAACGAATAGCAGATATGGCCTAGGACAGTCCAAGAATCAGCAGGGCAAGGACCACCGATCGGCGAAAGAGGAATACCTTACTCTCTGATTTCCCTACTGTATCCCATTTATGTACAGGAAATGACACAAACATCGATGATTGGGGAAAATGGTCTAGAGATGATCAATCGATGAGTTCACCACTATATAACATTAGCGTCTCATTGTCTACACAGAAAGTATCTCAATCCCACAAAATACCTCATAGTAGAGAAGCAACAATCACAAGCTCGGAAGCAGATCCGTATGAAACAGCAACATTACGAATGGATCTGTCATCACATTTCCCTGTTCAAATCAAGAAAATCGGCGGAGTTTGAGATTGAGGATTCTGATGAGCGACTGCTGGACTATTGTTTGTATCCATACGTTGTACATGGCAAGTACAGATAACCATCAAAAGAGTAGGAGAGAATAAAACAAAACAATGGAGAAAACTGCTTCTTTGTTTGGAGCACCTGGCAGAAGCGATGTATGGAACGCGAACAGGCATTATTGCCATTTCAGACGCAAGTATATTACACTGATGATGACAATAATTGCTTCTACGGAGTTGATTCTCATTCAAACCATGTGCTCGAGCAAGCTACGTATGGATTCCATCCATAATGACAAACACATAATGGATAGAATTCTTCTTATCCGAAGAGTAATGCTGGGCGCTCCCTCAATGTGAGAGATTATCTGTAAGTGGTCGGCCCTATGGTGTTGTCGTGTCATCAACAAATCATCATATCAAAATGAGAAATGAAACTTCAAAAATGAGAGAGTGTCTATAAATCTAGGTCACTGGTGGAGCGTCACAAAAACGAATGAACGATCCTGAAGAAAACGGGGGGTCCCACCGCAAGGAATATCCCACTTGCCAAATCCCTTTCACGAAGAATGCCTGCAGAAACTAGAATAATCTTGCGATTGGAGGGACATGTCACGAGAAGTGACAGAAACAGTGAGCGATTCCATGTCGGAGCGAGACTTGCAGCGCGTTGCTCGAATCGAGATGACGATCGCTCTCGACAACTATCTGAAGAAGAAACGCGCAATATCGATGGCTATGGAGCACAATTCGTGTAGCATCGTTCCCTCCTCTTCCGTCTGCACTGTCAGTACTACCAGTACTACTGTTACAATGAGCACAACCAACCACTCGCAATCCACATCGAGCGAGGTGCCCTCCAAATCCGTGGAGGGAGTGGTTCTCCAGGAGCCTCTGAAGACGTATGACGAGGCCTTATCCAACGTAAGACTGGTTCCCTTCCCTCACGACAGAGCGTGGATGCGTCGTCCACGATGCGCGACTGCAACGCCGGCTCGCAGAAGATCCAGCGCCTGCTGACGGGCGAGACGTGGCGGACGGTCAGCAAGGACGTCGACTACCGCCCCTTCTTCGGCGACATTACCAGCTTCAACGACCCCGAGTACGGCATCGACGTCCTTCCGGGCCGCCAGAAGCCGAAGGTGGTCATCTCCGTGACGATGTACAACGAGTCGTTCAAGGAGCTGAACGACTCGCTGCGCGGCATCGCAGACAACATCGAGAACCTCCCCGAGTACTCGTACGGCCTGACGATCGACGACATCATCGTGGTGGTCATCATCGACGGCCGCGACAAGATGAGCAACTCCATCTTCCAGGTGCCTCTGCGTGGCGCGCCTGACGCCTAGTACCGCGAGGACAACAAGCACTTTTTCACGGAGGAGGACGCCAAGGTGATGGACGTGGCAGTGGAGGACAACAAGCGGCGCATCAAGGCGTGGAAGCACCACATGCCGCTGCTGCGCGCGCGCTACACGGAGCGCGACATCGTGGCGCTGACGAAGCGCATCCCCACGCTGCAGCTGCACCTGTACCACTGCAAGCGGCGCATCTCGAAGGGCTCGATCGCCAACGAGAGCTTCTACACGCCGTTCGACGTGCTGTTCGCCGTGAAGGAGCACAACATGGGCAAGCTCTCCTCGCACCTCTGGATCATGCGCGGCTTCGCCCGCCAGTTCAACCCGCAGTTCATCACGCTGCTGGACGTGGGCACCAAGGTGGGTGGGTGGTTGATGCGTGAGGCGTAGCCCATGCCGACGGCGCTGATCCAGCTGTACAACGAGATGGAGGAGAACCCGCAGATCGGCGGCTGCTGCGGCGAGATCCTGGTGGGGGCAGGGAATGGGAGTGATGGGCCAGGCGCTGAACGCGTCGAAGGCGTCGCCGGTGCAGTCGGCGCAGTTCTTCGAGTACAAGGTGTCGCACTTCCTGGAGAAGGCGATGGAGAGCGTGTTCGGGTACGTCTCCGTGCTGCCCGGCGCCTTCTCTGCCTACCGCTACGAGGCGCTGCAGGGCACGCCGCTGGACAAGTACTTCTACCTGGAGAGCGACGAGAACCGGCTGGTGGTGGAGCCCTTCAGCGCGAACATGTACCTGGCGGAGGACCGCATCATGGGCTTCGAGATGCTGGTGAAGAAGGACTGCAACTACACGCTCCACTTCGGTGGGTGTGCGGGGCGGGGCTGAGGCGCAGTGAACACGGCCATCGCCACCACCGATATTCCCTCCAACCTCAACATCCTGATCCGACAGCGCCGCCGCTGGCTGAACGGCTCCTTCTTCGCGGGCCTGTACGCGCTGAAGGAGTGGAGTCGGCTGTACACGGAGTCGGGCCACAGCTTCTGGCGCAAGTTCCTTCTCACCACGCAACTGGTGTACATGAGCGTGAACCTGCGTAGGGGCGCGGCGGGCGTGAGACGTAGTGATGACGCTGACGCAGGTGGCGAACATGTATCTCACCTTCGCCATCGTGCTGAACGCGGAGTTCGGCAACCAGTCCGTCACCACCTACTGCCTGAACGCCATCTATCTCACCGTCACGGGCATCCAGGTTCGCGCGGCGAGCGGCTGTGAGCGTAGTTCGTGTACGCCCTCGGCAACGACCCGCGCGACAACAAGGAGGTGTACCGCATCTCCTACATCGCCTACGGCGCGCTGCTGCTGTTCACCATGTTCTGTTGCACACACTCGCTCGCCTCAGAGGTAGTGACCTTCTACTCCATGAAGGCCGTCGACGCCTTCGTGCTGGTGGCCGCCTTCGCCTCCACCTTCGTCACCATCATCTGCTCCATCTTCCACGGACAGCTCTTCTCCATCCTGCCCACCATGGTCCAGTACCTGTGGTGGTTTTCTCTCCCTATCACCGTCAGCTTCATGCTGCCCACCTTCATGAACATCTTCATCATCTACTCTTTCTGCAACGTCCACGACGTGACCTGGGGCACGCGCGACAGCAACCTCATCAACAACGAGAAGGCGCAGCATGAGATGGAGGTCTCGTAGCCCCTCTCCTCCCCTCTCACGCGCAGCTACAAGCGATTCCGCTCGAAGCTGGTCGTGTTTTGGGTCGCTGGCAACTTCATCTACGCCGGTGGCATTCTCCTCGTTGCTTTCCGCTGCGACGCTCACGGCTAGTTCAACGCAGTAACGGTCTACGGCGTGATCTTGACCGTGATCATTGGCGTGCTGTTCGGCTACCGCTTCGTCGGGTCGATCACCTACCAGGTGCGGAAGTAACTATGAGCTCACTCGCAGGTCGTCAAGTGGGTGAAGTACCTGCAGAAGTACCACTTCAAGACGGGTCGTCGCCGCCTGTTCAAGACGATCGCCGCGGACCCGAACCAGCGCAAGAAGGCGTGGGCGTGGCGAGGGGTGTTGAGAGTAGGATGCAGAACGCGGAGGAGGAGCGGCGCGTGATTTTGGACATGAATTCCACGGACATGGAGAACAACCGGATTAACGCGGACTACCTCGTACGCGCAGGCTGGGGCTGTCACGCACAGAACGCGTTCAAGCGCTACTCCTTCGCGGAGATCGTCTCCAGACTCTTCTTCCTATACTCCACGTGGGTGCTGCGCGAGGACGACGCCAGCGTGCGCACCGCCTCCTCCGCCACCACGCTCTCCTCCCAGATGATGAGCGACCTCCGCAGCTACCACACCCACCACACCGTCAGCACGCTGCACGACTCCTCCATCGGCGCCCTGTCTCCCGAGCTCACCGCTTCTGCTGAGCCTGCTGAGCCTGCTGAGCCTGGCAGACCGTTCGATTCGTACGATTCGTACGAGGCGACGAGTGAGAGCTCGGAGGCGAAGCGACGCGTGATCGGGAGGGTGGACTTCGAGAAGTGCATCTGCGAGCTGCTGCCGAAGGCCAGCAAGAGCCAGTGCGTCACGGAGGCGAGTCGGTTGTTTGAGCGGGCGGCGAAGGAGCGCTATGTGAGCAAGACGGTAGACGGGCCCTGCTGCAATCTGTTTGTGCTCGACCGCGATGGGTTCGCGCAGACGCTGTCGATGCTCGCAGCGAATGGAGAGGAGGAGCTGGGCGAGGAGGAGCTGAAGGGAAGGATCATTGCGGAAGCCAAGTACAATCTCCAGCTTGTTCAGAGAATTGTGGAGTATGACATTTCCGCATCTGTGTACCTGTACTGTTGTGTTTGTTGCCACTAGTACGGGGAGAGTCCAGTGCAGTTTTACTCATTCCCAACGTGTCGGACTCTCGTAGCCGCTTGGATTGCCTTGAATTCTAGTACAACCAATAGAGGTCACCTGTGTATGACAGAATGAGCGAGTACGTTGCATGTCGCTCCTTTCACGAACAGAACGAAATGCTGTTTCCACCTCATTGCGCTGCTCCTGCTTCTTCTGTTCTTGCAGTTCTTCAGGCATCACTTCTGCTCCTTCGTTTATTCCATCCTATCTGTCTGGATTCTAATTGCGCCGGGCGGTGGAAATCGAAATCGCAGAGTAACGGCTCCTTTAGTTGTGTGTCTGGTGCTTTCAGGAGCTACTCTTCTTTTGGACATCTTTTCAATCTTCGGTATTGTCAGCAAGCCTGTGACGCGCAATTTGATGTGTTAATGCGTAGATCATGGACTTTTGGGGCATTCGCGATATTTCCACATGGAAGGGATTCTTTTTGTATACGTGTATGGAGTTACTTATATTTCTGCTGAGCTCCCTCTCCATTGTCAACATCGACTCTCAGTACCGATATGTTGGCTCCTTTTGCACGGTTGACTCACAGATGATCATGGAAACAAAGAACTGGATGCTCTTCTTTCCGCTTCTTGTCATGATCCTGTTCACCTTCTCCGACGTGAACGTCTTCGACATTCCTCTCTTCCTCTTCCTGATCACGATCGTATCGCTTTGGTCGAGAGATTTCTCCGACGTCAGCGCATTCTCGCTCCACCGGCGAAGAGGGTTGCTGTGCTTTATCACTGTCGTCTACTGCATCAAGTGGGGCTATGTTTCTCCTGTTATCGTAGGTCCTTCGGGATCACGTCCGGGAAGGGGCTCTGGCGGCTGCTATCTTCACTGATGCCCGACGACCTGTTCAGGGAGGTTCTGATGGACGCAGCGACCCCCGAGCCCAAACCGGCGTATTGGCATCTTTCACAGGACGTGCGCGATGCAATCGTACTGCTGCTGGAGTTCGTCACCATCTTCGTGTACCAGCAAACGTGCTTCCCATCGGAGCGCAGTCCCTCGGACAGCGATTCCTCTGCCAGTGAGCATTCGGAGGACGAAGAGGAGGAGAATCATTCATGGGACAAGGCAAAACAGTTTACGACCCTTCTTTCGGAGTGGTGCGGAATTCCCGCTGCATCTCACCCCTAGCGCCACACGATGGTCCTGCCATGTCCTCGCGCTATTCTTCCTCTACTTCTTCATCCTCGCCTACTGTCTGATCAACACCTCCGCCATCAACATCGTGATCGTCCTCCTCGTCCTCCTCGACGCGCTCTCCCTCGTCACCCTCCGCACCTTCCGCCAGCACATCGTTCTTCACTCCTCCCCCACCGACCCGTCTCTTCCATCCATCTCCAATCCACCCACCTCGTCACAGAGTGCGTCACAAAACTCTTCACAGAGTGCTTCTCGGAACAACTCTCGCACACACCTCCTCACCACCCGCCGCGAGCGAGCGCCCTCCGCCACACCTACCGCCTCCATCGCCAGCGAGCTCTCCCTCTTCCCCCGCCTGCGCCTGCGCGCCGCGCTCTTCGCTGCTTTCGTTCTCGTCTTCCTCCTGCACATGCTGGTGGCCGCTGTCCCGCGACCCTGGCTGGACGACGCGCCGCTCTGGACACGCCGTGTGGTGTTTCTGCTGCACGGCGGCGCGGGCGCCTACCGCCACGTGTTCTTCGAGTACTGCATGGTGCTGCTCATCGCAACCTTCAATCACGTACACACAATGATTCGCCCTCTCCGTAGAACACGCGTCGTCTCATGGCCGCCTCCTCCGCACAGCCCGCCAAGCAGCTGTCCGCCAGAGCCCACAGCGAGTACGAGCTCCCCGCTTTCTCGCCAGGCGGGCTGGCCGACGCCGCGGCGGCCCTCCGCGTGTACTGCAGCAGCCGGCGCCGCTACCTCTTCCTCGCGAAGAACGGGCTGTCCTTCTGCTCCTTCCTGGCGCTGTTTGTGCTCTTCACCTCGCTCGCCGCCAACACCTGCATCTTCTCCGTGGTATTCGCCTTCCTCCTCCTCGCCTCCATGGCCCGCGGCAATCACGCCCTCCTTCTCCTCTTCAGCGCCGCGATCGTCGCCATCCAGACCGCCTACGCGCTGCTGTACACCGTGCGCGCCGCGCCGCTGCCTGAGGCATAGAACGAGTGGAACGACAACTCGCTGGTGCGGAATCTGGCGCTGTTCTCGCAGCTGTCGCCGGAGTGGGAAATGACGGTGATCTCGCCCTGGCTGTTCATCGCCATCTCGTACGCGTGGCTCCTGATGACGGCGACGCTGCGACTGCTGCAGCAGTGCGAGGACAACCTGCGCGAGCTGACGGTGGAGGAGGAAGAGGAGCGAGAGAGCGAGAGGACGGCGGGCCTGCTGTGAGGAGAGAAGGAGGGCGTGACGGCTAGGTGGAGTTTCATCGAACAGTGCGTGGAGTGCGTGAAGTACTACTCGATCCACCTCTACCTCCTCGGCATCTACCTCCTGCTATTTCAGGGCGTGCCCACCGTCCTGAACCTCCTCCACCTGGCGGTGCTCAGCGTCCTCCTCGTCATCCAAGTCTGCTACAAGGAGACGCCGCTGCAATGGTATATCGCCTGCGCCTTCTTCCTACTCCTCTTCTGCGCGAAGTGCTTCTGCTCCGCCTCTCTCATGCCCAGGTACGTGATGACGATGCCCGTTCTCAACACGCGCATCCTCGCCCTCTTCCGCTCCTTTGCCTTCGTGCAGCGCGGCTATCTCCACGAGTTCGAGCTCGGCTTCATTCCAGACTGTACCACTCCGTGAGAGAGTTCATCATAGCCGCTTCCGTGCTCTCCAAGCTCTATTACTGCTCGCAAGGCCTCATCGACTCGCTCGTGTGCATCCTCCGCATCCAATACCTCGTTCTGTCGCCCGCCGTCCCTGAAACGTAGAAGACTCTCATGCAAGACAGCAACCAATCCTTCTTCGCGGAGCCCTCCGACTCGCCGCAGGCCAAAAGCTCCTCCGATGAGGAGTACGACTTCGGTTCCTTCCAAGACCTGCTGGCCCGCGTGGTTCGCTACATCCACATCATCCTCATCATCCTCTTCGTGCACCTGCCCAAGGCCATGCTGATCACCGTCGCGCTCGTCCTCATGTGCGATCCCACCGTGCCCAACTTCCTCCTCTTCCTCCTCTTCCTCCGCTCACTCCACAAAGGCGTCGCTCTCTACCCGCGCTGGGTCACCAGCTACTTCCTCTGCCTCATGCCGCTCTGCTGCCAGGTACTCCTCGTGTAGTTCTCGCTTTCTCCCTTCACGCGCAGGTACATCGCACAGTTCAGCTTCATGGACAAACTCCACGCCAACACGCGGCTTCTCTTCACGGCTCTGGGCATGGTCAAGTGGACGCCGGCCATCTCCGCCTACCCCAGCGTCGGCTCCACGGCCTGGCACGATTTCACCTCCCGAGTCTGGTACGGAGAACTCGAGTTCTTCTTCACCACGTCCTGCGGACTCGTTCTGAGCGTGTTTATGTACTACGGGCGCACGGCGGAGGAGAACGACAACGCGGAGGCGATCCAGGGCGAGCAGATGGAGCCGCAGTTCCACATCGAAGTGAACGCCGTGCACAAGCAGTTCATTTGTCGCACCTTCCCTAGCCTGCTGCAGCCGCGTCAAGAGGTCCAGGTCTCGCTGCGAGAGAAGGGGAGGAGGAAGGACGTGGAGGAACTGTACCGCGCGAAGCATACGGAGCGCATGTGAGGGTAGGGGAAGAGGCTGAGGCGTAGCTCGCATCTCACCACCACACGCAGCGACTCGCTGTTCCTCACCTACCAGCATATCAAAGCCAACAGCGGTAGTGCCGTCCGCCCCTCCTCCCCTCACGCGCGTCACTCCACCACCATCTCCACCACACCCACACCCACCACACCCACTGCCTTCTCCATCACACCCACCACACCCAATCCCACTCCACCCACCACACCCACACCCACACCCACACCCACTGCCTTCTCCATCACACAAGCCAACCTCGATCTGATCCCCGACGCGCCGGAGATGGCAGTCCCCACGCAGCCGCTCTCCTTCACCTTCGGCGACCGCCCGAGCTCTCTCCACGAGGACTCACTATCCCTGCGCGAGAGCGTGCTGGACAACGCCACTGTGGGCTTCAGCGTGAAGGGCGCGGCGCCGCGGGGCGGGAAGCAGAGCGCGCTGACGCCGCCTGCGGACGAGAAGGACGCGGACTACATCCAGAACATCGAGGAGACGATCACGACCACCTGGCTGGTTGTCTACAGCGCGATCATCCGCGTGATGGACTTTCTGGTGTCCATCTCGTTGTCCTACGAGTCCCACGCCCTCTCTCTGCTACGCGCCTGCTCCATCGTCGCTCTGGCCATCTGCTGTGGGAGCGTGTGTGCGGAGTGACGTAAAGGCTGCCAGGACACGGTGGATTCGATGTTCAGCATCATTCTGCTGCCGCTGCTGCTCTTCAACACCTCCTTCGACCTCTACAAGCGCACGCAGTTCATCCTCGGCGTCAAGACCGTCACCACCTGCTGCGAGTACGTCGTCGTAGCCTGTCTGACGGGTGGCGGCGCGTGAGCTGCCTGAGGCGTAGGAGCCGTCAAGCCGACGAGCAACAAGCAGTGGTCGCACTATCTGATGCTGGCGGAGCTGTCGCCGTACTACTTCCTGTTCAACATCCTCCTCATCTTCGTGTCGGTTCTGCAGATCGCCGTCGCCAACGAGACGCAGAAGGAGGGCGTGCGCGCGTTCCAGAAGTCGAAGGACTCCGCGTATCACATGTTGAAGTCCTCGCTTTCCGCGTCCGTCGCCAAGTTCCGGAGCGGATGGGGCCTGAGCCAGTCGTCGGAGCGGCGCGATTCGGTGGAGACGATTGAGAACAGCGAGATGGACGAGACGGTGGACCGCGTGTTTCACTTCCTGGTGCTGAACATCAACAAGATCACGTCGGTGCTGATCCTGATCCTGTCCTCCTCCTTCACCTCGTTGATCAGCGCCGTGTACTTCCTCTACATCCTCTTCTTCATCCTCTTCCCCGAGAAGATGCGGCGACGCAACAGTCTCTCCATGACGCTCCTTCTCCTCATCGCCTTCCTCCACCTGGCCGCCTTCACCACCTTCCAAATGCCCTTCTTCCAAGAGAGCGACTACTGCGTCAACTCCTTCTGCATCCAGATCTGGCACACCATCGGCCTCACTAAGCTGGTGCTGAAGGACTACGAGGGCGCGCCTGTGTGCTACATTCAGCAGGACGAGGAGGTGCGGCAGGTGAAGTGCGAGAACCCGCTGAGCATCCGCGGCATGCTGCCCGTGGTGCTGATCGTGATCCTGCTGTACTTCCAGAAGATGATCTGCAACTCCACGATGTACG
>ERZ827156.4871-NODE-4871-length-10550-cov-5.929586_pt1 | contig 10550 bp, 9 predicted proteins | sample MGYA00519919_ERZ827156 | MGnify/ENA primary metagenome ERZ827156 (study PRJEB31778, sample SAMEA3449269) | human gut metagenome | biome: human gut; feature: human-associated habitat; material: faeces | place: United Kingdom | collected 2010/2012 ... | reverse complement strand
ATGGTCCTTACGAGTACACTTTAAAACCAGGAACACAGACAGATACAACCATCCGTCTGAAAGGAAAAGGTGTGCCTTCTCTTCGCAACAAAAATATCCGCGGAGACCATTATGTAACACTTGTTGTTCAGGTTCCGACAAAGCTGAACGAAGAGGCAAAGGAATACCTGCGTAAGTATGATGAGGCAGTCAACGGTAAGATTAACGATAGTAAACAGGAAAAGCCGAAAAAGAAGAGCTTTATGGAAAAAATAAAAGAAACATTTGAAGACTGACCCTGAGAACAATAAAAAAGCTGAAATTCAAAAAATGCACCCGGGAGAGATCCGCGGTGCATTTTTGTACATGAAAGTTATCGGAAAGGAAACATTTTCACCATAAAAATACTTGCTGTTTTGATATGCAGAAACATGATTCGTGTATGACGTAACAGAAACTTAAGGTTTCTGACGTTGACAAGAAAGCTTGAAAAGAATAGAATATGATGTATAGGTATAACTATAGCTTTATACATAGATTTGGTGAAAGCAGGTAAGTTGGATATGAAATTAAAATTACTGAAAAAGTTAATGATTATATGTATGTCTTTCAGCCTGTCAGTTTCCATGGTTCCGGCATCTGTGCTGGCGGCAGGAAAAGACAGCTCTGAGGGCGATACGCAGGCAGTACAGGTTATTTCAAGTGATACAGAAAGTGAGTCTGCAAATACAGAAACAGAGACAAATGTAAAATCAAAAAAGGAGGAGGTGACGGCAGTGTATGGCCTCTCGGACAGCCTGAAACCGCTCTCGGCAGCGGAGGAACAGGTGCTTCTGGCCGTGTGGAGCTGCAAACCGCCTGCATCCCGGCGGGACATCGGGGAGCGTCTGGCCGAAAAAGGATGGAAACCGGCCACGGTGCTCAATTTTCTTTACCGGCTGGAAGCGAAGGGCTGGGTGAAGAGCGGCAAGGACCAGAACCGCAACATCTACACGCCCACCATCACGAAACGCGCCTACAGCGTCTGGATCATGCGGGAGCGGCTGGATGTCGTTTTCGGCGGGGATGTCGCCGCCGCCGTCCGCGCCCTCGTCAGCGAGAGCGGCTGCTCCCAAAGCCAGCTCGAACAGGCCATCGCCGTGCTCGAAGAAAAACACGCCGAGGCCGAGGAATATGATCTGTATGACCCCTACGGCTAAACCTCTCAGTCTCGCCTCTGGCGAAACCGAACACTTTGCGGGGAATGCCAAGGCCTCCCCTACTAGGGGAGGTGGCAATGCGAAGCATTGACGGAGAGGTTGTACGAAGGAAGACGTAAGATGAGGAGAAATAGAGTATGACCTGCAAAAATCGCGCCAAAAACTGCGGCGGGTGCCCGCTGCTGGAAGTTCCATACCCGGAACAGCTGAAACAAAAAGAGGCAAAAGTCCGCGCCCTGCTGGGCAAGTACGGCCCGGTGCACCCCATCCGGGGGATGGAAACGCCGACCCATTACCGCAACAAAGTGATCTCCACCTTTGCAACGGGTTTTGGTGGAAAACTGGTCTCCGGCATCTACGCCGCCAAGACCCACAAAGTGCTGCCGGTCGAGCGCTGTCTGCTGGAAGACGAGGTGCTGGACACGGCCATGGAAGCCGTCCGCGCAGCGGCAGCGGCCTGCAAATACCAGCCTTACAATGAGGACAAAGGCACCGGGCTGCTCCGGCACTGTCTGCTGCGCCGGGGCGTCGCCACCGGGCAGGTGATGGTGGTGCTGGTCACAGCCCAGCCGGTGCTGCCGGGCGCGAAAAACTTCGTCCGCGCCCTCCTCGCCGAGGCGGAAAAGCGCAGCGTCCCCGTGACGACCGTGGTCCAGAACTACAACCCCCGCCGCACCAGCGTCGTGTTGGGCGAGCAGGAAAAGGTGCTATACGGCAAGGGCTTTATTCTGGATACCCTCTGCGGCAAGACCTACGCCCTCAGCCCCCGCAGCTTTTATCAGGTGAACCCGGTGCAGACGGCGGTGCTGTACGGCCTTGCCGTAGATGCCGCCAAGCTGACCGGAAACGAAGTGGTGCTGGACGCCTACTGCGGCATCGGCACCATTGGACTGACCGCTGCCGACAAGGCAAAGCAGGTGGTGGGCGTGGAGCTGAACCGCGACGCGGTGCACGACGCCATCGGCAATGCCAAGCACAACGGCGTGAAGAACGCCCGCTTCTTCGCCGCCGACGCGACGGAGTGGATCAGCGCCGCCGCGGCTGCCGGGGAGCGGGCCGACGTCATCTTCATGGACCCGCCCCGCGAGGGCTCGACCCCGCAGTTCATCGAGAGCGTCGCCCGCATGGCCCCGAAGCGGGTGGTCTACGTCAGCTGCAACCCGGAGACTATGGCCCGCGACCTCGCCCTCCTGACGAAAAAAGGCTACCGCGCGGAAGGCTTCACCCCGGTCGATATGTTCCCGAACAGTGAGCATATCGAGGTGGTCTGCGCCCTGTCCCGACAGGAACAACGGAAGCAAAGTCGCCGATGAAGCGTTCCGGGGGCCTTTGGCCGCGAAAATGTGAGAGAACGCGGACCATGGTTGAGAAAGGCACTGCAACGTGATATACTAAAATAGCATATACGTGCCTTGATTACAGAAATCCAAAGGTGAAATGTCTTACAATGAACGGTTATTTTTATGTATTGACGGCCATTGACCTTTTTGTGCTGAGCTTCATGTGCATCCTCACAAAGTTCAGCGAGTCCCTGAACAAGAAGCAGAAACGGGGATTTTTTCTGGCCTTTACGCTGATCGCGGGGATCTCGGTGCTGGAGGTGGTGACGCTGGCGGTGGATGGCGCACCGGCGGGCTACCGTTGGCTGAACATCCTGTCCAACTATCTGGGGTTCGGCCTCTCCCCGGCGGTGTCCCTCTGCCTAGTGTACGTTATGGACCGAAAAAAGATGGTGAACTTCTGGTTCCGGGCGGCCGTGTGCTGCGAGGGGGGCTACCTGCTGTTCCTTGCCCTGTCCATCCCTGCCGGGCTAGTGTTCTCCGTTAGCGAAGACAACGTCTATTCCCGCGGGCCTTACTTTTGCATTTACGTCCTGATGTACCTTGCGGCCATCGTGTACCTTTCGGCGTCCACCATCGTCACGGCGCGGGAGTTTCAGAACCGCAGCCGGGCGCTGATCTACCCCCTGATGCTCTTTCTGACCATCGAGACCATCATTCAGGTGGCCTTGCCGAGCCTCCACGTTACATGGCTGTGCGTTACCCTGCTGTCGGTGTTGTACTTTATTTATTGCAGTGAGATGTGGAACCAGCTGGACGCCCTCACCGGGCTGCTGAACCAGAACAGCTACCTGAACCGCACCGCAGAGATGCGCCGCAGCGGCGGGGTGCTGGTGGTGTTCGATGTGGACGACTTCAAGCAGGTCAACGACCGCTACGGCCACTTACAGGGGGACGTCTGCTTGGCCGAGATCGCCCGCTGCATCAAAAAAGCCTATGCCCACTGCGGCTACTGTTACCGCATCGGCGGCGACGAGTTCTGTGTGCTGCTGAAAAACGCAGACCGGGAGGCCCGGTGCGCGCAGGAATTTGAGCGTCAGCTGGCACTGCGGCGCGAGGTCGTGCATTGTCTGCCCAGAGTGTCCCTGGGGTCGGCACCCATTTCGGGGGAGGATCTGCTGGCTGTGAAAGACCGGGCCGACCGGGAGATGTACCGCTGCAAAAAGGCCCGGAAGGCTGCGATGGAAAGGGCCGGAAGCGGAAGGCCCTGACCCATAGGCTGTACAAAAGGGGAGAAAGCCATGAACGATTTTTCACACTTAAAAAACAAGCTTCTGGCCGAACAGATCGAGGATCAGATCTATCACTACATTCTGGATACCCCGCAGTTCATCGAGAGCGTCGCCCGCATGGCCCCGAAGCGGGTGGTCTACGTCAGCTGCAACCCGGAGACTATGGCCCGCGACCTCGCCCTCCTGACGAAAAAAGGCTACCGCGCGGAAGGCTTCACCCCGGTCGATATGTTCCCGAACAGTGAGCATATCGAGGTGGTCGGGAGCTTGAGCTGGGCAGGAATGGTATTGTACAATAAAAGTTGACACAGCGAACTCAGCCCGCTGTATCTGGCCTGTGTCACCGCTGCGATCGCTGGCGGCTCCACCGTCTGTTCCCACTTCAACGATTCCGGTTTCTGGCTGGTCAAGAGCCTTGTGGGCATGGATGAAAAGACGACCCTCAAGACTTGGACCATTATGGAAACGCTGGTCGGCGGCGTGGGCTTCCTCGTGGCACTGGTCATCTCCTTCTTTGCTTGATCGACGATTTGATTCTCCTTCAAGTTGTCGTTCATCGTTCTCCTAATTCATTTACCTTCTTAAATGCACAGCCGCTCCGGTTTATGCTTTGCCCGGAGCGGCTGTGCGTTTCCTATTTTATTTTACGTTCTGCTAGGGGAGAGTTAAATAAAAATTAAAATGCTTGACGAAGACGCGGATTTGTGGTATTTGAGAAGCAAAGAAAATTACCCAACAGGAATGTGAATCATGAAAGGTGTAACTATATGGCGAAAAAGTTGACAGAAGACGCAGTGCGTGATAAGGCGCGCGACATTCTAGGTCTGAAAGATAAGAAAAATGCAAAAGCTGGCGTCGGACAACTGACGACATTTAATCAACTGGGATTCGCGGGAATTTCAGATAAACCGGATGGGTGGTACTTGCCAGACAACAAAAATGAAGTGGCAGTTGTCCTTGAAGCAAAAGCGTCCCGGATTTCTTTAGGAAAAGCGCAAGTTGATGAAGTTCTAAAAAATGTTCGAATTGTACAGAAGCAGTATGAAAATGTTGTCGGAATCTTGTACAATGGTGAAGATACAAGAGTGTTCAAAGGCGAAAGCGAGTTTCAAGGTGACGGAGCGAATGTCCTACAAAATATTGCGTATTATGCGGCACTATTTGATAAAGGGCAAATTGATAAAGAACATATTTATGAACTGACGGCGAAGATCAATAATAGTCTGCACTTTGAATTTGGTATTAAAAATTTGTATCATCGCATGATCTTTACGGCGTGTGCGTTGGTTGCAGAACGATACGGTGCTGGATTGAAGCGCCTGAAAGACATGGGGTATAGCACGTTTCATACGGCGATTCATTCTACGTTGTCTAAATCGCTTGAAAACAGTCGAAAGCAGAATGCAAAGATTGATATCTTGTTGGAAGAATATTCTGATATTAAGATGAACACGACGGATAATCAACAGGCAATCAATGATTTTATTGACTGGGTGGTTGAAATTTCTGAGTGCGTTAACTCAAATGAATGGCGCGGCGAGGACGTCATGGGAATCTTCTTTAACGAATTTAATCGTTACAAAAAGAAATCTGAATCCGGTCAGGTGTTTACACCAGAACATATCACCGACTTTATGTATAAGGTTCTTGATGTGAACAAGGATGATTATATTTTGGATGCTACCTGTGGTTCGGGCGGTTTTCTTGTAAAGGCGATGGCGAATATGATCCGTGAGGCTGGAGGAATGCAGACGAATGCCGCGGCTGAGATCAAATCAAGTCATCTTTATGGAATCGAGTTTGACCGGGAGATTTATGCTTTGGCATGTGCAAACATGCTGATTCATAAAGACGGAAAGACGAACCTTGAACAAATGGATGCCCGCACGGAGTCGGCATGTGAATGGATCAAGACAAAACCGATTACGAAAGTTTTGATGAACCCGCCATATGAGAATAAATATGGTTGCATGACAATTGTTGAGAATGTGTTGGATAATGTACCGCCCCATACGCAATGCGCATTCATCTTGCCAGATAAAAAACTGGAAAAGGCAGGCAAGACGCAGATAAAGCGAATTTTGAAGAACCATCGGTTGCGCAAAGTTATGAAGCTGCCGGAAGATTTATTTTTCGGAGTGGGAGTTACTACAAGTATTTTTATATTTGAGGCTGGTGTTCCGCAGGACGGAAAGGAGTTTTTTGCGTGCTATATGGAATCTGACGGACTGGTGACGGTTAAAAATAAGGGGAGACACGACGTTTACGGAAGGTGGGCAGATATTGAGGCGCACTGGATTGAAGTCATGGAAAAGCAGTCGGGGGATGAGACTTGTCAGTGGGTTGATCCTGCCGAGCATTTGTCCTATCAGGTGCCGCAGAAGCCGTTTGAAATTTTCGAAGAAGATTTCCGAAAGACAGCGATGGATTATGTAATGTTCCAGAAGAAAATCGATGCGAAAGCGTTTGGAGACAAATTGATGACGGCGGCAATCTACTCAAGTCATGTAAGTGCCGATGAAAATACTGTGACCATCTCGATGCAGAAAGGGGATGGCAGTGATGAAGAAGATTGACACAAGCAAGTGGAAAGAGTTTGTCGTTGGTGATCTGTTCGACATCCATCCAACAAAAGCTTATAAAAGAATAAATATTGAGCTTTTCGAAGAAAACGGGACGAACCCAGTTGTCGTAAACACTGGCTTCAATAACGGAGTAGGCGGCTACGCAAATTTAGATTGCACTGAGAAAGCCGGGACGATTACCTTTACTGACACGGCGGCAAAGAGCACAGACTCTTTCTTCTATCAGGAAAAGGACTTTATCGGTTATCCTCATGTGCAAGGAATGTATGCGAAAACTCACGAGTGGACAAAAACTGAAGGATTGTTTCTGAACGCCGTTATAAAGTCCATCTTAAATGGCCGGTATGATTTTATCCGAAAGATGACAAGAGCAGAGATACTCCAATTAAAAGTCAAGCTGCCAGCAGTGGTTCAGATGGACGGGACATATCGACCCGATTGGGCATTTATGGATGCCTATATGTCCCGAATGCTACAGATTTCAGAAGCGAATCTTGCAACTTTAAGACAGGCGGATGGCAATAAGCATACGATAGATATTACAAAGTGGAAGCGGTTTCACCTATATGATGAAGGCTTGTTTGAGATAGATATGGGAACGAAACTTGACCGGGTGAAAATGACGCAGACAAACCCAGAGATAAATTTTGTAGGCCGTGCGAATACAAACAATGGAATAACGGCACGAGTTGATCGTCTGGAGGAACTTGAACCATACGATGCGGGCAATATAACGCTTTCACTGGGAGGGGACCTTGGTTCATGTTTTATACAGCCGGATCGATTTTATACAAGTCAGAATGTTGTTGTCCTCATACCAAAATGGAAGATGCCGTTTGAGGTAAAGCAGTTCATTGCAACGATGATTTTTAGAGAAAGTAAAAGCTATTATAAACCGTTTATCAATGAGCTGAATCCACATATCAAAACTGATTTCTCGTTCTTTTTGCCAGTTGACACGAAGGAAAAGCCGGACTGGAAGTATATGGAGAACTATATGCAATCCATTATTAAAAATGCCGAACTTGATTTGAGGGCAATCCAGACGATATTCTGAGATATGGTGGAGCGGCTGCTTGCGGCTGGCTGGTGTCTGCGAAATTAGACCATCAAGTGTTTATTTTCAATTTGTTCAAAAACCTCACAAAGAAACTCCATTTTTATCCGGTACAATGTAGACGTACTTAAGAAAACACTGTCCCCCGCGAATGCGAGGCAATAGCCAATGCGGCGGGCAGACTACCAACCATCTCCTGACAGCCGCAAATGTTTGGGAGTTCTCATATACAGGCAGCGCCGCTTTCTCCTCCTTTCCACGGCGCTGCCTGTTTTAGATTCTGCGCAGCAAAAAGCTCTCCGTTTCAACCGAAGCGGAGAGCTTTTTGCATGTTCGGGATCTGGTGTTCAGCGCAGGTCCCGCAGACGGGCGGCGGGGAGGGTGGAACTCAAAAACGTCCACACAGCGTCCTGACTGTCGTTCACGAGGTAGGCTTGGGTCTGCTGGACATAGAGATAAACGGCATCGGGGGTGCGGTAGGCGATGTGGAGGTCCTGCCACGGGTACTGGTGGCTGGGCTCCGGGCGGTCCTGCTCGCCCGCCATCCAGACGGTAAGGCCGGTGTCATCGAACCGGAGACGGTAGAACGGGCGGGGGAGGCCCAGCTTTTTGATGGTGGTGCGCAGGTCGCGGAAGAAGGTGTAGAAGTACACGGCCGGGAGCCCCAGCGCCACTACGGCCAGCACCACAGCCAGCAGGGCGGCACCTTCCCGCACGCCCACCTGCGACAGGCAGATACAGGAAAACACCAGCAGGATGGCCGTAAAGGCCAGCGGGCGCCGCCAGCGCTTCTGGTGGCGGAACAAGTCGAAGGAGCGGAACTTATGGAACGATGCGGCGTCCATGGTGATGGAAACGCTGATGGGCTGCGACATGGATAACATCTCCTTTTTTAGGCATAGTACCATATTTTTTTTCGCGAGGCAAGCGCAATCTTGCGCAAATGGCAGAAAACGTGGTAGAATAAGACGATTCATGGTTTGAAAATTTTGCCGGGAGGGGAAGAAAGTGCATCGACAAAGTACGCTCAAGCAGCGGATGATCCTGTGTCTGGCAGCTTTTTTTGTGGCCTTGGCGGCCCAGATCGTGCTGAGCTTTTACCAGTCCGGCACGGTGCTGCGGGAGCTGGACGACCAGATGGGCAACTTCAATGCCATCAGCCGCTTTCAGAACGGCGTGGAGCGCAGCCTGACGGCGCTGGACGAATACCGCTGGGAGTACGGCGACACGGATGCCTTCTTGACAGAGCTGGACAGCGCTTTCTCTACGATGAACGCATGGCTGTGGCGGATCGACGGCAGCCTTGACACCGTGAGCGAGGAGCAGTATCTGCTCTACAGCGCCGTCTGCACCACCTATAAAAGCTACGCAGCCCTCATCGACGAGGTGAAGGCGGATGTTGCCGCCGGGGCCGACGCCCAAGCGGCCCAGCTCTATTATAGTAAAGTCTCGCCCTGCGGCGGATATCTGCGGCAGTATGCCCAGCAGCTATTGAACACCGCCATCTCGGACGCGCAGGGCACCTACATGACCGTCTCGGAACTGAGCAGCCGGGTCAAGTGGGCCCAGACCGTCGTGGTGGGGCTCTGCCTTGCGCTGGGCCTCGTGATGGCGTGGTCGCTGATGCGGCTGCTGACGCCGGTGCAGGAGATGATCGGGGCCTCACAGGCCGTCGTCCGGGGCGAGCTGGACACGCCGGACATCCCGGTGCCCCGGCAGGACGAGATGGGCCGGTTGATCGACGCGTTCAACCGGATGAAGCACTCGATGGCCCAGCAGGTGAACACCCTGCGGGAGAAAAACGAGATGGAACAGGCGCTGCACCAGCAGAAGACACAGGCGCTGGAACTGCAGAACCGGATGGAGCGGAGCCGTTTGCAGCAGCTGCGCAGCCAGATCGACCCGCATTTCCTGTTCAACACCCTGAACGTTATCCTGCAGACGGCAGGGCAGGAGACGGCCTACCGCACCCAAGCGCTCATCACGGCGCTGAGCCATCTATTGCGGTACAGCCTGATGAGCAACGACGAGCAGGTGCCCCTCTCCCGCGAGGTACGGATCGTGGACGAGTATTATTCCATCTACCACGTCCGCTTCGGCGAGCGGGTGCAGATGGAATGGCGCATCTCGGACTCCATCGACCTGACCGAGACGCTGGTGCCCTCGTTTATTTTGCAGCCCATCGTGGAAAACGCCTTCAAGCACGGCATCGCCCCCAAGGAAGAGGGCGGCCGGGTCCGCATCCGGGTCAACCCGCTGCGGGACAAGGGGCTGCTATATATCAGCGTCTGCGACAACGGCGTGGGCATTGCGCCCGAACAACTGCACGAATTGCAGACGGCGCTGGAATCCCCCGACGAGCGGTGGGAGCATATTGGTGTGTACAACGTAGCGGCGCGGCTGCGGCTGCTGGATCCGCGCTGTGCGTTGAACGTTCGTTCCCATCCGGGGCGGGGCACGGCGGTGAGCCTGTACCTGCCCCTTGTGGAACCCACAGAAGAGGAGGACTTGGATGATGATTCGCTTGTTGATCGCGGATGATGAGCGGCTGGAGCGCGAAGCTCTGGCGGAGATGGTGACGCGGCGGTTCGTGGAGCACGAGATCGTGCTGGAAGAAGCCGAGAATGGCCGCAAGGCAGCAGATACGGCGATCCTGTGGGGGGCGGACCTCATCCTGATGGACATCGAGATGCCGGGCATGAACGGCCTTGATGCGGCCCGCGCTGTGCTGGCGCAGCGGCCCGGCTGCAGGGTCATCTTCGTAACGGCCTACAGCCTGTTCCAGTACGCCCACGAGGCGGTGCATCTGGGGGCGTGCGACTATCTGCTCAAGCCGGTAGACCCGGATGAGCTGGAAGCGTCCATCCGCCGGGCCATCCGGCAGATTGAGACCGAACGCAAGCTGGAAGCGCTGGCCCCCATCCAGCAGGAGCAGGAGCCTGAAGCGCCCGCCGCGCCGCAGGAGGAAGGCGGGGACGAGAGCAGCCAGAACGCCCTTGTCATGGCGCATGTGCGGCGGTACCTCGAAGACAACTATATGTTCGACATCTCGCTGGACAGCGTGGGCGAGATCCTACACATCAGCCCGGCCTACCTCTCGGCCCAGTTCAAGAAATACCAGAAGATGAACTTCCTCGACTGCCTGACCGAGCTGCGGA
>ERZ827156.4868-NODE-4868-length-10557-cov-4.515140_pt1 | contig 10557 bp, 10 predicted proteins | sample MGYA00519919_ERZ827156 | MGnify/ENA primary metagenome ERZ827156 (study PRJEB31778, sample SAMEA3449269) | human gut metagenome | biome: human gut; feature: human-associated habitat; material: faeces | place: United Kingdom | collected 2010/2012 ... | reverse complement strand
GAGTGTCGTCCTTCTTCTCGCCGCAGGCCACCAGGCTCAGAGCCATGACCAGCGCCAGCAAGAGAGCAGCAAACTTTTTCATTCCTGATTTCTCCTTTTTAAGAAAGATCGGACAGCGCACAGCCTGCACCATCACACCATTATTATACCAGCGCGGAATTCACCGGCAAAACGGGTCATCTCTGCGATTATTGAGACGATTCTGTGCAAAGAAGCGGTACATGTCAAAACAAACTGCTCGTTTTTGTGCAATTTGCTAACGGCATCGGTCCTGATACTCCGATGGCGACATGCCGGTGAGCTTTTTGAACGTGCTGCCGAAATAGGCCACGTCGCGGTAGCCCACCATCTCCGCCACCTCGTACACCTTGTACCGGCAGTCCCGCAGCAGCTTGCGGGCCGTATGGATGCGGTACTGGGTGAGATAGCCCAGGGCTGTGTAGTTGGTCTCCTTCTTGAACACATGGCTCAGATGCCCCTCGCTGATGCCGATGTGGCGGGCGATGGAGGCGATGTTGATATCCGTGTCGGCGTAGTGCTCGGCGATATAGTTCAGGGTCTGGAGCACGTACTTGCTCTTGTCGCCCTTGGGCAGCAGCAGGGTGTCCTCCGCCGGCTGGGCGGCGCCCTCCTTCTCCCGCACACGTGCGATGGCGGACATCAGATCCTGATCGCGGAAGGGCTTGAGCAGGTAATCCGCCGCGCCGTAGCGCAGGGCGGCCCGGGCATAGTCGAACTCGTCGTAGGCAGTGAGGATGATGAAGTGGGCGGTGGACTCCTTCTCCCGCAGGCGGCGCATCATCTCGATGCCATCCATGCGGGGCATCCTCACGTCGGTGATGATGAGGTTGGGGTTGTACCGCTCCGCCGCGGCCAGACCCTCCTCGCCGTTGGCCGCCTCGCCCACCACCACGCAGTCCATGGAGGCCCAGTCCACGCCCAGCACGATGCCGCGGCGCACTACGGTCTCGTCGTCAACGATCAGTACCTTTAGCATGGCTGTCTCCTTTCATCATGGGCAGGCGCAGCGTCACGCGGCTGCCGGTATCGCCGGACTCGGCGGTGAGGCCGTACCCCTCGCCGTAGTACAGGCGGATGATGCGGTCCACATTGTTCAGTCCCAGATGGCCGCCGGGGATATCCTCGTGGCGGGCCAGCCGGTCCAGCACCTCCGGTGCGATGCCCCGCCCATTGTCGGATACCCGCAGCAGCAGGTCGCCGCCGTCCTCCTCGGCCCACAGCTTGATGTAGCCCTCCTCCAGATCGGCCACGCCGTGGATGATGGCGTTCTCCACCAGGGGCTGCAGCACCATCTTGGGCACGATACAGTGCTGGTACCGCTCGTCCACATCGATCTCACACACGAACCGATCCTCGAACCGGATCTCCTGAATGTTCAGATACTGCCGCACCAGCTCCAGCTCATCCTCCAGGGGGATCAGCTCGCTGCCGGAGATACCGGCCCGCAGCAGCGCCGCCAGATCCGTGGACATATCGGCGATCTGAGGGACGTGGTTGGCCACACCCAGCCATTTCATGCAGTCCAGCGTGTTGTAGAGAAAGTGGGGGTTCAGCTGGGCCTGCAGCATCCGCAGCTGCGTCTCCGTCAGCTCCCGCTGCCGCTGGACGGACCGCTCCAGATTCTGGCGGTACTCCTCGGTCATGCGGTTGAAGCTGGCGGCCAGACGTCCCAGCTCGTCTGGGCTGTCCAGATACAGCTGTACGTTGTAGTCGCCCCGCTCCGCCTGCCGCATGGCGTCGTCCAGCGCGTTCACCGGCTGGGAGAGGTACCGGCTGAGCCACCACGCCGCCACGGCGCACAGCCCCAGACACAGGATGCCCAGCGCCGCACCCACCAGATACAGCGACCGCAGCACCTGTCCCGTGTAGACGCGGGGCTGCTGGAGCAGCAGGGTGAAGCCCGCCGCGCCGTCGGCGGTGTAAAAGGCGCAGTCGTCGCCCTCGTCGCCGGTGAGCTTCTGACCGGCCAGCAGCTGGCTGCGCAGCGCCGCCACCGTGCGGTCAGCCTGCACCGTGCGGGTGTAGTACACCGTGCGCCACGTGCCGTCCAGCACCAGCAGGTCGTCGGCGGGGGCCATCACGCCGTCAAAGAGCTGGGCAAAGCCGCTGCTCTCGATGCGGGCGGTGACGTAGCCCAGCAGCTCACCGCCGTAGCCGGTGACGGTCCGCGCCGCCATCAGGCCGTGGCCGGTGCTGAGAAACACCGTGCCGCCATTGGTGCGGGCGGCGTACAGCCCGCCCCAGTCCGTGTCCGCCGGCGCGGCGGCCAAAGAGGCGTCGGTGCTGTATAAGCATGCGCCCTGGGCATCGTAGATCTCCAGATCGGCATAGGACCGCACCGCTGCGGCACTGAGGTACAGGAACTGGTACAGCAGGCGGGAATCCGGCTCCGTGCGGCGCAGGACGCTGCGGGTGATGGTGCTGGTGGCCAGCGCCTCCAGCGTATCGCCGCACTGCCCGGCGGCCTCATCGAACCGCTGGGACAGCGTGTCCAGCGCCGCTCTGGCCTGACGGGCCTGGGTGTGCTCCGCGCGGGCCACGATGACCTGCATCATCACCACGTCGCACAGCAGCAGCGGCACCAGCGTCACCACCAGGATGGTGGCGAACACGCGGTTGCGGAAGGAGCGGCGTATCCAATTCTTCAGCTTCATGGCGTCTCCTCCGCCGTCAGGCTGCTCCAGATGTCCAGCGTCTCCGCCTGATGGGCCCCTGCGGCGTAGGGATCGTAGGCCAGCGCGTGGGGCAGGGAGGCGTCGCCCGGGGGAGTGAACACCGTCCGGCGGTACTGCCGGGTCAGGCGCTCCTGCACTTCGCCGCTGAGCAGGAAGTCGATGAAGGCGCGGGCGTTGTCCTCGTGGGCGCAGTCCGCTATGATGGCGGCGCAGTCCGGCTGCACCACCGCCCCCTCGCGGGGATAGATCACCGTGACGCTGAGTCCTGACGCCGCGGCCTGCATGGCCAGATCTTCAGTGGTGACGCCCACGTAGCAGCGTCCGTCGGCCACGGCGGTGACCACATCCTCCGCCGTGGGCAGCACATCGCCTACGCAGCGGACGAAATCTGCCAGCACCTGCTCTGCTTCGCCGTCCAGCGCCTGTGTCATGGCCTCCAGCGCCGTGCAGCCGGTGGCGGATACCGTGGGATCGGGGCAGGCAATGCGCCCCCGCCACGCCGAGGATGTCAGGCTGCTCCAGCTGTCCGGCACATTCCGCTGCACCAGCTGGTCGTTGTAGATGAGCACCACCGGCAGCAGGGAGAAGGGCGTCCACCGGTCCTCGCTGTCGCGGTAGGCGTCGGGGATGTCCGCCGCCGCCTCCGGCGCGTAGGGCGCGAAGAGCTCACCGCAGGCGGAAAGACAGTCCGGCGTGACGCCCAGCAGCAGGTCGCAGCGCTGACCGGCGGCGATCTGCTCCAGCAGCGGCAGGGCGCCGTCGGCGGTGTGTACCTCCACCCAGATGCCGGTGCGACGCTCAAACTCCCGCACCGCGTCGTCGTAGACGGCGGCGCTGCGCGCGGTGAAGATGACCAGCCGGTCCGCGTCCTCCGGCGCCGCGGCGTCCCGGTTCCCGCCGCAGCCGCACAGCAGGAGCAATATCAGCAATAGGGGGAAGATGCGCCGCATGACCCGTCCTCCATTCATACCATTATAATGTATGCCTGTATTTTACAATCCGGCGGGCAAAATAGCAAGCGGCAGGCGAAAAAAAGAGGACGCTGCCGTCATTTGGCGCACAGTGGAAAATTTCAGCAAACACGGCGTTGCAAATCATCATCTGCTGTGGTATAGTAAACGATGAATATGCATCCCTATATCCGGCGCATGGCGAGGATACAGGCAGAGAGGGGCGTTTTTCCGGACCATGAACAACGAAGAACACTACACAGAGATCGACCTGACAGCACTGCTGAAGGCGCTCTGGCGGCATATCTGGCTGATCGCGGCGTCCGTGATCGTCATCGGTGCGATAGCTTTTTCCTACGCCCGCTTTTTCGTCACGCCCATGTACACGGCCAGTGCGCTGATGTACGTCAACAATAATTCCCTGTCGGTGGGCAGCACCAAGGTGAGCCTGAGCGCCGGCGACCTGTCCGCCGCCAAGAGCCTGGTGAACACCTACGTGGTCATCCTGAACGCGCGGACCACGATGAACGAGGTGATTCGCGAGGCCGGTGTGGACTATACCTACACGGATATGCAGGGGATGATCTCCGCCGGCGCCGTGAACTCCACGGAGGTGGTGCAGATCGATGTCACCATGCCCGACCCGCAGGAGGCGGCGCTGGTGGCCAACTCCGTCACCAAGGTGCTGCCGGAGCGTATCGCCGCCATCATGGACGGCTCCTCCGCCCGCGTGGTGGACACCGCCGTAGTCCCGTCCACACGCTCCTCCCCCAGCTACACCAGCTATACGGCGTGGGGCATGCTGCTGGGACTGGTTCTGAGCTGCGCCTGTGTGGCGCTGCGCCAGCTGCTGGACGATCGGGTGCAGGACGAGGACTACCTGATCCAGAACTATCCCGACATCCCCGTTCTGGCGGTGATACCCGACCTGAACCAGACGAAGCATAGCTCCTATGGATATTATGAGGGCTATGGCAGCGCATCGGCCTGCGGTGGAAAGGAGGCGGCGCGATGAGCCTGGACAAGCAGAAGGGCGCGCGGGACGCGGGCAAGCGTGAAGCGGCCCAGACCGAGCAGCCCATCATCGGCGAATACCTGAGCTTTGCCGCTACCGAGGCGTATAAGCTGCTGCGCACCAACCTGATGTTCGCCCTGCCGGATCAGGGAAAGTGCCGCGTGGTGGGCGTCACCAGCGCCCTGCGCAACGAGGGCAAGAGCACGCTGGCCATCAACCTGGCCTATACCGTGGCACAGGCGGGCTACCGCGTGCTGCTGATCGATGGCGATATGCGCCTGCCCACGCTGGCAAAGCGGCTCAACATACCCAAGCGGCCCGGCCTTTCCAACCTGCTGGCGGGTCTGTGTACCGTGCAGGACGCGGTGCAGACCAGCGACCTGCTGGACAACCTGAAGGCCATCGCCGCCGGCGACATCCCGCCCAACCCCTCTGAGCTGCTGTCCTCCGCACGGATGGAGACGCTGCTGCAGGAGCTGGGCGCCGACTACGACTTTATCCTTCTGGATCTGCCGCCGGTGACTGCCGTGACGGACGGTCTGGTGATCTCCAAGCTGGTGGACGGCATGATCGTGGTGGTCTGCCGCGGCTACTGCGAGAAGAAGCTGCTGGAGGCGGCGCTGCGGAACATGAAATACCTGAACATCAAGATTTTGGGCTTCGTCATGACCCGCGGCAGCGTGGACAAATCCGGCTATGGCAAGCGGTACGGCAAGTATAAAAAAGGCTACGGCGGCTATTACAGCTACGGCGCGCCGCCTGCCGGCGACCGGAAGCCCTCCGAGCCGAAGCAGACCGGCGGCAAGAAATTGTCATGATCGACCTGCACAGTCACATCCTGCCTCGAATGGACGACGGCAGCCGCAGCACGGAGGAGAGCCTTCAAATGCTGACCGCGCTGGCGGCGCAGGGTGTCACCGATGTGGCGGCCACGCCCCACTTCTACGCATCGGAGAACGGGCCGGACCGCTTTCTGGCCCGCCGCGCCCGGTCGTGGCAGCAGCTGCGGCCACATCTGACGGCGTCGCTGCCCCGGGTACACCTGGGGGCGGAGGTCCTGTTCTTCGAGGGCATCGCCGCCTTCGACGGCCTGCCCCGCCTGTGCCTTTCCGGCGCGGACACCCTGCTGCTGGAGATGCCGTTCCGGCCCTGGAGCCGGCGGATGCTGGACGAGCTGCTGGAGCTGGCGGACCGCCCCGATGTCACGGTGCTGCTGGCCCACATGGAGCGCTACCTGCCCTATGTGGCGGAGCCGGACTGGCGGCGCATGGCCCGGAGCGGCCTGTATATCCAATCCAACGCCGATTTTTTCTGCGGGTTTTCCACCCGCCGCAAGGCCCTTCGCCTGTTGTCGGAGGGCCGGATACACGTGCTGGGTACGGACTGCCACAACATGGAGCGGCGCGCGCCCCGCATGGACGAAGCGGTGCGCGTCATCGCCAGGGCCCTTGGCGATGACACGGTGCGGCGTCTGGAGGAGCAGGCCCGCCGCCTGTTGAAGAAGGGGGGAGCCGCGTGAAAAAGAAGCTGGCCCTGATCGGCGGAGCGTTGGCGGTGTGCATCGCCGCCTACCTGCTGTGGACCTGCCAGCCCTGGCGCACCGAGCCGGAGGAGCCGCCTGTACCGGATGCCCCTGTGGAGAACACGGCGGAGCCGGAGCCTGCCTACGTCAGTCCCATCGACTTTGCGAGCCTGCAGGAGCGCTGCCCCGACATCTACGCCTGGCTGGAGATACCGGACACGGACATCAGCTATCCGGTGGCCCAGAATGCGGACGATACATGGTATCTCACCCGCGACATCGACGGCAACTACTCCAGCGACGGCACCTTGTTTACCGAGAGCGCCTATAACGGCGCGGATCTGACCGACCCCGCCACGGTGATCTACGGCCACCGCATGAACAGCGGCGCCATGTTCGGCACGCTGCAAAAGACCTACTCCGACCCCGAGAGCTTCGAGGCCCATCGGGAGATCGTGCTCTACCTGCCGGATCAGGAGATACACGCCACGGTGTTCGCGGCGGTGCCCTACGACAACCGGCATATCCTGTATAACTACGACTTTGACGACCAGCGCATGACCCGCCTGTTCCTCAACAGCGTGCGTCTGGTCCGTGACCTTGGCGCCAACCTGGATGAGGATGCCTTCCCGCAGGAGGGGGACCGGATGGTGATCCTGTCCACCTGCCAGAAGGGCAACCGCCAGATGCGGTATCTGGTGCTGGCAAAATGGACGCCGTCCTGACGGAAAACTGTTTACCTAAAGCGATGCTTTTTTGCAATAACCTGAGATTTATCACGAAAGTGAGAAAGGGGAACCCAAAATGAAGAAGTTTGCAACCATGCTCCTGGCTCTGCTGCTGACGGCCGCGCTGACCGTGCCCGCCATGGCCACGTTTACGCCCAGCTCGGAGAACAAGGACGCGCCGGAGATCATCTCCGCCACCTTCGAGGACGGCACCGATGCCAAGGGCTACCTGATCGTGACGCCGTACAGCAAGAGAAATTCGGCGGATCCCTCCATCAAGGAATCTCTGGAGCGGGCCTATGAGGACGTGAAGAACGCCTCCACACTGGATAAGCTGAACAGCGATGTCAACACGCTGCTGAAGAACTATCCCCACGTGAAGGCAGAGGATCTGGTGGCCTCCGACCTGTTCGACCTGAGCTACGTGGAGAACGGCCAGCTGGCCCCGCTGCCCCAGCGCGTCACCGTCACCTTCCGGCTGACCGTGCCGGTGGAGGACCTGCTGTTCGTCATGACCCGCGACGCTGAGGGCAACTGGCATCTGCTGAACATGACCGCCGGCCTTGTCACCAAGGTCAGCAAGAACCAGGTCACTGTCACCTTTGACAGTACCGGCCCCGTGCTGTTCATCATCAACACCGCCTCCATGCCCGCGGACAAGGACGGCCCCAAGTCCCCTCAGACCGGTGAGATCTCCCCTGCGTGGGTGATCGCCGGCATGACCGTCGTGGCCGCCTGCGCCGCCGCTTATGTGGTGCGCAGAGGGAAGGCCGCCTGACGGCAGGCGTAGATCACGGGTGTGAGAGAACAAACGAAAAAGCGGCCCGTTCGGGCCATCGCGGCGGTGGCGGCCATGTTGGCTGCCGCCGCAGCGGTGCTTCTGCTGCTGTACCGGTGGGAGAACCGCCCCACCGCCCAGACGGAGGACGACCCCTACGCCGGGGAGGACGAGTCCCTGACCTACTACAACGGCGGCTGGTATGCCCGCCGCGATGTGGAGACGGTGCTGGTGATGGGCGTGGACAAGTACGCCGCCCAGACCTCCGGAGACAACTATAACCAGCAGCAGCAGGCGGACTTCCTGCTGCTGCTGGTGGTGGACCGCACCGCCGGCGTCTGCCGCGTCCTGCCCCTGAACCGCGATACCATGACGGAGATCACGGCCCTGGGTCTGGCCGGTGAGCAGGTGGGCACCTTCAACGGCCAACTGGCCCTGTCCCACACCTACGGCTCCGGCGGACTGGACAGCGCCCGCAACACGGGCCGCGCCGTGTCGTCCCTGCTGTACGGCGTGGACATCGACCATGTGATGGCCTTCACCATGGATGCCGTGCCCGTGATCAACGACGCGGTGGGCGGCGTGACGGTGCTGGTGGAGGACGATTTCTCCGCCGTCACGGACCAGCTGCCCATGGGGCAGGAGGTCACGCTCCACGGTGACCTGGCCCTGACCTTTGTGCAGAGCCGCGGCGACATGGGCGGAGAAAAGACCAACATCAACCGCATGTCGCGGCAGGCCGCCTATCTGCGGGGTCTGTATACCCGGCTGCAAAGCGCGGCACAGGACGAGAGCTTCCTGACGCAGCTGCTGCTGGAGCTGTCGTCCTACCTGACCACCGACTGTACCGCCAACCAGCTCAACGACCTGTATCGGACGGTGTCGCAGGACCGGCTGGAGGTGCTGGACCCGCCCGCCGGTGAGACAGAAGTGGGAGATGAGGGCTATATGGAATTCCACGTGGACGAGGCCGCTCTGCGCCAGACGGTGATCGATCTGTTCTACGAGCCGCGTCAGGCGTCGTAACCCGGTGGGAGGTGCGCCTTGCGTGGGAAAAAGATAAGCACCGCCCTGCTGCTTCTGGCCATTCTGGCTGCTCTGGCCTTCATCTGGGGCAACTCACTGGACTCCGCCGTGGAGTCTGCCGCCAAAAGCGGCCGCGTAGGGGAGCTGCTCCGGCCCCTGCTGGAACTGGTGATGGGACAGGACGGCGCCACGGACCATCTGATCCGGAAGCTGGCCCACTTCGCGGAGTACGCCGTGCTGGGTGCGCTGCTGCTGTTGCTGACGGCGGTGGGCTTCCGCGTCCGCCTGCAAACGGTGGTGAACTGCCTGTTTTTTCTGATGGCGGCGGCCCTGACGGACGAGACCATCCAGATATTTACAGGCCGCGGCCCCCAGATACAGGACGTATGGCTGGACTTCGCCGGCGGCTTCACCGGCCTGCTGGTCATGCTGGCGCTGTGGGCGCTGCTGCGGAGAGCGTTCCGCTCCCGCAGACGTGCGGATGTCTGAGCTATCCATAAAAACAGGGATGTCCCTCGCGGGACATCCCTGTTTTTTGCTGTCGGTGCCGCATCAGCGGCAGTTTTTCAGAATCTCACATACCAACTGATACATCCGCTCCACGGAGGCCACGCCCAGCCGCTCCCGCGGGGAGTGGATGTCCAGCAGCTCGGGACCGAAGGACACGGCGTCCAGCCCGGGCATCTTCCCGGCCAGCAGGCCGCACTCCAGACCGGCGTGGATAGCCAGCGCCACACCATCCTTGCCGGTGACGCGCTTGTAGGCGGCCATCACCGTGTCCCGCAGCGGAGACTGGCGGGCGTACTGCCACGCGGGGTAGTCGCCGCGGGTGGAGACAGTGCCGCCGGCAAAGGTGATGATGGCCCGCACCTTCTGGAGCAGCATCTCCTTCTCCGATGCCACGGAGGACCGGATGGACAGGGAGAAGCGGAGTCCGTCGTCCTCGGCGGTGATGACACCCAGATTCTGGGAGGTTTGCACAAGGCCGGGGAAGTCGGGGCTCATGACCTGCACGCCCTGGGGCATCACCAGCAGTGCGTGAAGCATACGGGCCGACGCATCGGCATCGTAGGCCGCAGTGCCGGAAACCGCTGCGCAGGAAAGGGTCACGCCGCCGTCGGCGACGGAAAGCTCATTCTTCATGATGCGGTCAAATTTCCGCACAAAACTGGTAAATTCTTCCTCTTTTCCAGCGGGCACGGCCACCACTGCGTCGCAGCGGGGGCAGATGACGTTGTCAAACTGGCCGCCCCGCAGGTCCGCGATGCGCAGCGCGCCCACCTGCTCCATGGCGCCGTACAGCGCACGCCCCATGAGCTGGACGGCGTTGCCGCGGCCCTTGTCGATCTCTGCGCCCGAGTGGCCGCCGAGCAGACCGCCGACCGTCACGGTCAGCGCTGTGCCGGAAAACGGCGCGCGCGTGACCGGCAGCGTGCACACGGACACGTTGCCGCCGGCGCAGCTGACGGTGAGCACGCCCTCGTCCTCGGAGTCGAGATTGAGCATCGTGCGCCCCTTCAGCACGGAGGCGTCCAGTGCGGCCGCGCCGAGCATGCCGGTCTCCTCATCGACGGTGATGACGACCTCGAGCGGGGGGTGGGGGATGTCGTCCGCAGCCAGGATCGCCAGCGCCATGGCCACGGCGATGGCGTCGTCCCCGCCGAGCGTTGTGCCGCGTGCGCCGATCGTATCGCCGTCCACGAAGAGGTCGAGCCCCTCGCGGGCCATGTCCTTCGTGCAGTCCGGCGCAGTCTCGCAGACCATGTCCATGTGCCCCTGCAGGATGACCGGGGCGGCGGATTCATACCCCGGCGTGCCGGGTGCGAAGATGATGATATTGTT
>ERZ827156.4865-NODE-4865-length-10558-cov-5.819956_pt1 | contig 10558 bp, 9 predicted proteins | sample MGYA00519919_ERZ827156 | MGnify/ENA primary metagenome ERZ827156 (study PRJEB31778, sample SAMEA3449269) | human gut metagenome | biome: human gut; feature: human-associated habitat; material: faeces | place: United Kingdom | collected 2010/2012 ... | reverse complement strand
TAACGGCGTCAACTTCAATAGATTACCAACTTCTTCTTCTTTTGTCAATGTTTTTTTACTTTTTTTGTCATTTTTTTGAATATTTCTCTATTTGTCATTTTTTGAAAAATAAGATTTAATATTCGCTATACATATTTATCTTTTATATATAGAAATAAATTATTTTTTTTGCTAAAATTTAAAAGAAACCACGGGAGGTTTTTATATGGCTGAAAAACAATTAACACAGCAAGAACAAGCTAGACGTGACAAATTAGCCAAATACAGAGAACTTGGCGTTGATCCATTTGGTTCTAAGTTTGTTCAAGATACAAATAGTGCAGAACTTAAAGAACGTTTTGCAAATATAAAAAAGGAAGAAGATATTCCTCAAAATCAAAAACCATTTAAAATTACTGGAAGAATAGTTCTTCTTAGAAAAATGGGTAAAGCATCTTTCTTCCACATTCGCGACAGATATGGAGACATACAAGCTTATATCAAACAAGATAATGTTGGTGAAGAAAACTATAGTATTTTCCGTTTAGCAGATTTAGGTGATATTTGTGGACTCGAAGGAACCGCAATGGTTACTCAAACAGGCGAATTAACAATTCGCGTTGATCATTATTATCATTTAACAAAAGCTTTAAAACCATTACCTGAAAAATTTCACGGATTAACTGATGTTGAAGAGAGATATAGAAGAAGATATGTAGATCTTATTATGAACGCTGATGCACGTAAAACTGCCTTTTTGCGTCCTCTCATCGTTAAAGAAATTCGTAAATTTCTTGATGAAAGAAATTTTGTCGAAGTTGAAACTCCAGCTCTTCACCCAATTTTAGGCGGTGCTAACGCTCGTCCTTTCATCACTCATCATAATACTCTTGATAAAGATTTCTACCTTAGAATAGCAACTGAGCTTTCATTAAAAAGACTAATTGTTGGTGGAATGGAAAGAGTCTTCGAAATCGGCAAATGCTTTAGAAACGAAGGCATGGACTTAACTCATAATCCAGAATTTACTTCAATGGAGCTATATCAAGCTTACGCAAATTTAGATGATATGGTTGAATTAACAGAAACAATGTTTAGACATCTTGCTAAAACAATTCGTGGCACTTATAAAATTCACTGGATGGGATATGATGTAGATTTAGAGCCAGAATTTAAAAAAGCATCCATGTGTGAATTGATAAATGAATATTGTGGAGTTGACTTTACAAAAGTACAATCTCTTGAAGAAGCTTTAGAACTTGCTAATAAATATGATGTTCCTGTTGAAAAACATTTCTTATTTGGGCATGTCATTAATGCTTTCTTTGAAAAATTTTGTGAAGAGCATCTTGTTCAACCAACATTTGTTACTGGACATCCACTTGATATTTCTCCACTCGCTAAGAAAAATCCTCAAGACCCTCGATTCACCGAAAGATTTGAGCTCTATATTTGCAAAAAAGAAATGTGCAACGCTTTCACTGAATTGAACGATCCAATTGATCAATATCAAAGATTCCTTGCACAAGCTGAAGAAAAGAAAAAAGGAAATGATGAAGCCTGTGAAATTGACGATGACTTTGTTGAAGCTCTCGAATACGGATTACCTCCTACAGGTGGTATCGGTTATGGAATCGATCGTTTGGTAATGTTCTTAACTTCTAATGATAGTATCAGAGAAGTTATCTTATTCCCCACAATGAAACCTAATAATAAATAATCATTAAAAATTAAGGGCAGCAATGCCCTTTTTTAATTGTTAAAAATTATAATAAATTAATAATAAAAAATTGCGATAAAATTAAAAATATTTTTTACTAAAATATATTATATTTTTTTATATATAATAGTATTGCAACACAAATAATTCTATAAATTAAAGATTAATAATACTATATTTATCACAATTCACTTTTAATTTTTATTTAAAAACATTAAATTGTTTTTTATTTTCAACAATAAATTAATTGTTTCTTTTCTAGTTGAAATAATATAAATCATTTCAGGAGGAATTTTATTTTTCATCAGATTTTTCAAATTAATAATATTAATTAAACCAAGATTTAAATTTTTTTCTATTCTAAAAATATATGGCATGATTAAATATAATATATTTATTTTTTTCATTGCTTTCTTTTTCAACAAAAAATCATATTTATTTAAAATTGTTTGTAATATTTTTTTAACATTTTTTATAGACATTTCATAATTCATAAATTCATTAGAAAATACGATCCCTATATATCGATATATAGGAGAACATACTTTTTCTTCTAATTGTATTTGTTCCTTTAAAGCTTGAATCAGCCAAAATATCTCATTGCTTTTTACATTTAAGTATTCATTATAATTCATAAATTTTTGAAATAATTTCTTTTGAAAGCTTTAAATTTCCATCTTCGTTTATTTTGTTTTTCTCCCAAAAATTAGATAAAAAAGTTGTCGATATATAAATAAAATTATATTCTAATGATTTTTTATAAATTAAATCATTGAGCTCATCTAAAAAATTATTATAATAATTTTTTATTTTCGAAAACATTCCAAGACACAACTTTTTTCCTTTATATATTTCTGAAACATCTTCGTACGTTTTTTCTAAATAATAATCAAATAATGCTAATATTTTTTTATAATTGTCAATTGATTTATCACTTATATAATCAGGATAAATATCATCTATATCATAGCTAAAAATTATAAATTCGCTCTTCTTTATATATTTTTCAAAATCTTTTTTTCCAAGCGAACTATAAACTACAGGTCTTTTTTCAAAATATTGAAAAGCATTCTTATAATTACTTTTATCTTCTAAAAAAACCGGTTCAAAATAAATATTTTTTTCTTCAGATATCAATTTCATAACAGAAGAAAAGATTTCATCACCAAAGGCAACAAAATATTTATTTTCTTTAGGAAAACAAGAAGTCAACAAGAGCAAACAAAGAAATATACTTTTTTTACTCTTCATAAATATCAACTCCTATTTTTATAAATTTTTCTAAAATTTCACATCCTGCCTTTTCGACCTTAGTATTTCTTCCCTTTTTATTAAAACTCCCCCCAGCAATTACTATAGGAACTTTATTTTCTGGAAGTTGTCTTACTTTATCTCTCAAAATACTCTCGGCCTCCATATTATTATTTATTCTCATTGGCATATTATTATCTTTATTTTTCTCATGAATTTCTTGTTCTAAATTCGTCAATGCTTCTTTTATTGTTCTTCCATTTACTACTAAATTTCCATCTTTTTCTTCTACTTCCGCTTCTGCTCCTGCGCCTGGATCGCTTTCTCCGGAAAGTTCTGCCGGAAATGCGGTTGCTGTTACTTTTTCCGGCTTTGTATCAAAGTACAGTTCCATATCTGTAGTTCCATCCACATTCATAGCCGGAAGCTCTGTCCACTGAGTAACTGCCACACTGTCTGCGGTTTCATTCTGTTCAACTCCATCTTTGTCCGCATAGCTCCAGCTGTATCCACCTTGCATGGCAGAAGCACTGACTTCACCGTAAGATGCCCGATAACCGACATTCAGATATGGCAGTTCCCCGGGATCTTTTTCCGGCCAAAATTCATCGAGAATGTCCTGATACTGGTCGGCATCGGATGCTTTTCCTTCTTTGACAACTTTGATCTTTGTCACGCCTGGATACTGGCCAGGATAGGATTCCAGCATGATCCCGTCGCCGTAGATTGCTACGATATCGCCTCGGTTCAGATCATCCTCGGAGATTTTTTTCCCGGTTTTATCCTGGATATTTTCAGGCATTGTCACAGTAAAAACATTTCCGGTTCCCTCTCCTACCATCAGGTGACCGTCTTCTCCCGCCGGGATATACATGGCCTCTATGGGTTTCGCTGATGAAAATCCCTGACATCCCACAAGCATACTCCCCGCCGCGATCACAATCGCTGTTAAAAAACATTTCCATTTTTTCATAATTACACACTCCTATTTGTAGCTGATCTCTATCGCTGTTACTTACCATCCTTTAAATACTGAAACCTGATATGCCCCAATGTTTTCCGGATCTTCCAGCGCCTTTTTTCTCCAGGAATTTGGAGAAAGCCCGGTGATCTTTTTGAAATTCCTCATAAAAGTGGACAAAACCGTGTATCCGACTTGCTCGGATACGCTCTCCACCGAACAGTTTCCTTTCATCAGAAGTTCACAGGCTTTATTGATCCGCACCAGATTCAGATATTCAAGGGGCGTTGCATTCGTATATTCTAGAAAGATCCGCCTCATATGCGTTTCACTTAACTCACAGCTTTTAGCAAGATCCTTCGCCATGATATTTTCCATATAGTGCAGTTCCATATAGTTGATCAGTTTCCGGATATAATCCATTGTATCCGAAAGGGGTTTTTCTTCAGTTTCTTTCTGATCCAGCCGGTCAAAAAACAGCAGCAAATTCAGCCCGAAAGTCAATATTGCATACTTATAGTTTGACCTTTTGCACTGTTCTTCCTCTATAATCATCTGCATCAGTTCTACTGCTCTTTTATTACTTTTTTGATCCAGCACAAAAACTTTCTGTTCCAGATCCTTTTTTAATTTTGTGTACTTCTCCGGCACATCTGCAAAACATTTTTTCAAAATAGTATCGGAATCAACAAACAGATATTCCCACTTTTGCTTTTCATCTGCCTTTTCAGGATCCGGACATGTCCTGTGCGGAATGTTACGGGGAATAAATGTAATCGTCCCTGCATCATAAGTAAGCTCTCTCTCCGCAAGCTGCACCGTTCCTTTTCCATAATGGCAGTAACCAATCTCCAGATAGTTATGAAAATGCATATTGTCCATCCCGTAAACGGTTTCCCATTTTTCCCCGGTAAGCACCAGAACAGGCATATCCTGTGAGATTTCATAGTAACGATATTCTGCTTTCTGCATTTATTGTCTCCATATTCTGTAAAAATTTTCTTATGTTTTCTTTTATTTTATTAGAAACCCTGCAGAATAGCAATAATATTTTGAACAGATGATCCTCTGCTCTTGAATCCCGTATATTTTCATGCTAATATATCCAATTAGACGAAAAAACTATAGAAACACAAAAACTGGAGGAAGTATGAATCAAAAAAGTACATCTGCTCCCATAGCAGAAAACAAAATGGGCACCATGCCTGTAGGGAAACTTGTATTGAACATGTCTCTGCCAATGATGATTTCCATGCTGGTACAGGCATTGTACAACATTGTAGACAGCGTTTTCGTTGCCATGCTCTCCGAAAACGCTCTGACTGCGGTTTCCATGGCCTTTCCGCTGCAGACTCTTCTGATCGCGGTAGGTGCCGGCACCGGAGTTGGTATGAATGCACTACTTTCCAAATCTCTCGGCGAAAAAAATTTTGAAAAAGCCAACCGTACAGCAAGCAATGCGGCATTTTTATATGGATTAAGTTATCTGGTATTTCTGATTCTTGGATTTACCGTAGTCAAACCGTTCTACGCCAGCCAGGTACATAACGCAGATCCTGAAATCCTTAAATTTGGAGTCGAATATCTCAGCACAGTCATGATGTTCTCCTTTGGCCTGCTCGGACAGTTTTTCTTTGAGCGTCTGCTCACATCTACGGGAAAAACCATCTTCAGCATGACTTCCCAGCTGTGCGGTGCCATCACCAACATCATCCTGGATCCGATCCTGATCTTTGGTCTTCTTGGTGCTCCGAAAATGGGTGTTACCGGAGCTGCCGTGGCTACTGTGATCGGACAGTGTGTAGCCTGCATCGTTGCCGGAACCTGCAACCATAAATTTAATCATGAAGTACAGCTCAGCTTCAAAGGTTTCCGTCCTAATCTTAAGATCATTGGCAATATTTATGCAGTAGGCATTCCATCTATCATCATGCAGTCTATCAGTTCCATCATGACCTACTGTATGAATCTGATTCTGGTACAGTTCACAGTTACTGCAACTGCAGTATTTGGCGTTTATTTCAAATTACAGAGCTTTTTCTTCATGCCTGTGTTTGGACTTAACAATGGTATTACACCGATCATCGCCTACAATTACGGGGCACGCCACAGAAAGCGTATGCTTAAAACTGTCAAAGTCAGTATGTTTATCGCATTCTGTTTTACATTTATTGGTTTCCTTGCCTTTGAATTTATTCCGAAAACATTGCTTGGACTGTTCAGTGCTTCCAGCGATATGCTCGCCATCGGTATCCCTGCCCTTCGGATCATCGGCATCCACTATCTGATCGCGTGGTTCTGTATCATTGCAGGAACTGTATTCCAGGCCCTTGGAAAAGCTATCTTCAGTATGATCGTATCCATCATGCGTCAGTTGTTCGTTCTGATACCGGCAGCCTATATTTTATCTTCGATTGGCGGACTTCATGCAGTATGGTGGGCCTTTCCCATTGCAGAAATTATTTCACTGATCGTATCTGTGGCCTTCCTGCTCGTTATAAACAAAACCATTATCCAGAAAATTCCGGAAGAGTAATCCAAAATTTTCTCAAATCTTCAAAAAATGCTCAGACCGTCGTGATCTGAGCATTTTTTATTTTCTTTTATGACAGTCTGTCAAGCAGTTCATAAACTCTTTCTTTGGTAATTTCTGCTACTTTTATCAATGTTTCTTCTGCTGATGGGTTTTCTGCGGAATTTATAATGTTCTCCTTGCCTGTAATCCAGTCCAGTTCTTCCTGTGTCAATGTATCCATATCTTCAGAAGAGAGTGCTTCCTGTAAATATGACCAAATCTCGTTCAGACAATTATCCCAAATTTCATACTGTTCACTTCCCGTTAACGCAGAAGATGCTTTCTGTTCCGCTGTTTTTACACTTTCTTCTGCCTGCTGTCTGTATGAGGAAGTCTCTGGCTGCGTTGTTTCAGCAACAGTCTGAGAGCCAATTTCGCTCAATGACACATAAGGTATATTCATATGTGAATATTTTCCCCTGATATTCTGTCCCTCTTCCTCAGAAATTGGTATGGAATAATCAGTACAATCTTCTGTTGTTGTATAAAACCATGGATTTTCCGGATGATCAAAACCATCTAGAAAAACATTTTCTTTTATCTGTAACTGTCCGGAAACAAAATCATAATATTTAAAGCTGGAACTCATTGCTCCTCCTGAAGCTTCATTTGCAATGGTATGATCCTCACATAAATAATATCTGTCACGTTCTCCACTGGAAATGACAAGCGACCTCTGTCCATTAACCATTGTATACAAATCAAAGAACATGGATGTATCTGCATCCGCATTAACAGATCCTATCATCAATTCCTCAATACCGTCACCATCAATATCCATAGTACAATATCCCAGGTCACTGCTGCTCATTTCATATCCGGCCAGATAACACAGATTTCTGTCACTGTAATCCGACATTGACCAGTTTGCATTTACTCCATTATAATACTGCCGGATTATTTCATCGTATTCCGGATAGCTGGTAATCGGACTGTCCTGTGAAGGATCGCTGTTTTCCGATGATCCTGGTGATAATACTTCCTGCAGAAATTCCAGAACCTGCTGTTTATCCATATGGGGAATCTCATCCTCTGCTTCTCTTTTTGTTTCTGCCACAGCCTCTGTCTCTATACAGCTGTTTTTCAAATTTTCCGTTTCATCACCATATTCCTGCATAGTCAGCTGGCGCTGACTGCCATCTGTATAAGCAGTATATGTGACCGTATCCTCCAATTGGCTGCCCTGCATTTCATACAGTATGGCAGCATTGTTCCAGTCCGCGTCATACAGACTCTCCCGGAGATGACAGTCTTCTTCTCCTTCTGTATTTCCTTCATAAATTACAAGTCCTGTCTTACCAGTTTGCGGATCTGTATATCTGCCAACTTCACTTCCCCAGCCATTAAACACACAGCTCACTTCTCCGTTGGAAATATCAAGAATTCCCGCAATATTATTTGCAGCCGCAGCTGGTCCCGTTACCCACACTTCTACACGGTTATCTCCGTCAAAATCCGCAACTTTAACTTTTTCCGCAAATATATCAGAGAAACTGATATCTCCGAAGATTCCGTCTCTGCCATCAAGATAATCACTTAATTCATGGCTTTCCACATACTGGCAGTACAGTTCCATATCATTTTCAAAATATGGATCTATATCTGCATTATAAATTTCATTTACCTCAGCTGCATAAACATTACTGCCCGGAAACACCGCAACACCTGCACCCAAAAAAGTTACCAGAACTGCCAACTCTAATCTTTTCTTTTTCATAGTATTTACCCCTTCTTCTGTTTTTTATTTCACATTCCTCTTCCTCTGCTTAATACTCTACGCATTTGAAACGGGAATGCTTATTTGTCTTCAAAATCAATCAGCTCTCTTATATCCGTTACTTCCAGAGCCTCTGCAATTTTGGAAAGATGCTCAAAATTAATAACTGTACGGGTGCCCCGCACAATGTCACTGATTGTAGATTCCCGGATCCCGGACATTTCCGCCAGTTTTTTCTGGCTGAGTTTTCTGCTTTCCAGCGCTTCTTTCACTTTTAGTTTTACGACAAATTTTTTTTCCATAATTAGTTCATCTCCTGCTGAAGTAATACCGTCATATATGCAAGATTCCAGATATTTGAATCCTTACCTACTGCATTTGGATTATCACCGATTGCAGATGCAAAATTCATAATCTGATTTGTCAGATTCTTTTTGCATTTATCCCATACAGTAATTGGATTTACTCCATTTTTCCATTCATATTTACCTGTCTGTTCATTCAGTATAACCAAAGACCGGAAAGCTGCAACTGTCGGATAAATCAGTCCATCCGGAATTTTGTAATAAATCTCATGAAGGCCAAACTTCGAACTGCCAATTACCTTTCCGTCTTTATATCCGGAATATTTTTTACGTCCGTATCTTCCACCGGTTTCATTAAATGCAGTCGCAAATTCCATCTCAATAGCATCATATAAATCAAAAATATCCGGCATAATATTTACATACCTGCGGTAAGATTCCGGATCTTCCAGATAAAGTTCCAGCATTTTGGCCTTGGAAGAATACGCCCTGATCGGATGTGTCATTGAATTAAACTTATCAATATTAAACATGTTGATAATTGAAACAATCTCACGTGCATCAATCATTTTCAGTCTTTTATTATTTTCTTCATCAAAAGCCTGCTGATTCTGTTTGAACGCAATCCGGCTGAAAAATGGCATTCCCTCAAGCCCCTCTTTAATCGGATCAAATTTCTGCTGAAGCTCGGCCATGGATTTTTCATCTACCTGAACCGATGTATTACGTGCCTCTGCCAGCTTTTCAATAATATCTTCCACACCTGTCATCACTTCAAACTGAACATACTGGTCAAGATCGGCATCTCGATGTTCACATACAATTTTGTAAGTATGTCCACCATCAATATTACCATGAAGCATACTGTCTGCAAAGTCAATTTTTACTTCTTTTGTCTGATTATTGTATGTACAGCTCTTTGCGGAAAGGACAATTCCCCGATTTTTCAGATGGAAATAGCCATCGTTACTTTCCAGGGATTCCTGAATTGCCTGTGCGACCCCGGATGTAAGTCTCTGGTCACGGGGATTGGTCGCCATTGGAATCCCACCCGGCACATCACAGATCTTTACATAAAACACATATTTTTTCGCCAGACTATTAAATGGGTCATCCAGTTTACGAAATGAATTTTCTTTTACGTACATGGTTTTTGTCACAGACATTATGGTTCCTCCTTATAAAATACCGTTATTTACGTATATCGCTTTTTCAGAATTTCGCAATATCGTTATTTTGTCAATATCATTTTTTGCATTTGAAACAAAAAATCTGCACCCTTCCATCTTACGATGAAAAAATACAGATTTTATGCTTTGGAATGTATTCAAACAGCTTCCCGGATCCAGTCAGCTGTTTTATTTATGTTGCATCATAGCATATTCAATAAGTCATACACTCTTTCTCTTGTAATTTCCGCTGCTTTTTTTAATGCCTCTTCTCCCGACTGCATTTTTATGGTATTTATAATATTCTCCTTATTCTGAATCTAGTCCATTTCCTCCTGTATCAGAGTTTCCATTTCTTCAGAAGAAAGAGCTTCCTGGAGATAGCCCCATACATCATTTAAACACCTGTCCCAGATTTCATACTGTTCATTTCCTGATTCCGCAACAGATGCCTGCTGCTCTGTTTCATTTACTTCCTGTTCTGCCTGCTGCCAGAAAGAAGATGTCCCGCTTTCTACAACAGCACTCTGATTATTAATATCAGCTAACGATATATATGGTATCGTCTCATAAGTATATTTTACTATGATCTCATCAGCAAAAATATCCCCACCAAAGCTGTTATTGTCCGGTGCATATGGTTTCTGCTCCTCTCCATCCATAATGACCTGTATTCCCTTGCAGTCAATGAACATATCTGCTGAAAGCCAGCTTCCGCTTTTAATATGGAACTTGCTTCCTCTGTCGTTGTCTGTCAGTGCTCTCCAGAAAGTAGGTTTGGGACAACGGTACAGCCACTCATATCCGTTTTTCACGATAGATTCGAGTCCGCCTTGTGCATAAGAAAAAATATAATCAAATCCTTCACCATGTACACCAAG
>ERZ827156.4864-NODE-4864-length-10560-cov-2.592765_pt1 | contig 10560 bp, 9 predicted proteins | sample MGYA00519919_ERZ827156 | MGnify/ENA primary metagenome ERZ827156 (study PRJEB31778, sample SAMEA3449269) | human gut metagenome | biome: human gut; feature: human-associated habitat; material: faeces | place: United Kingdom | collected 2010/2012 ... | reverse complement strand
AACCGCCCTCCCACTTACAGCATCGTCGGAAGGAGCTGAATTAGCCTCGAATCCTCCGGCCAATCCAGAAGTAACTCCCTCATTACCGGTTGCCCAGTAAGCCTGAGGATCCTCGTAATTATCGGCTACCGGATTCGGATACCAGTTCTTTCCATCCTGAGTCCAGGTATCAAAATTCAGATTAGGTACCTCTATTATTTTCTCTGTCGTAAAAGTCGCCTCATCACTGGTCTGTCCCTCAGCTACGATCCGCCAGAAATAAGTAGTTCCATCCTCTAAACCCGTCAATTCGGCCTTAAAGGCGGTACTACTCGTCTTTGTTATTGCTTCTGAAGCCAAAGTTGTCCATGTACTCTCACTCTCTTTTTTGTATTCAATCTCCGGATCGACACCTTGTTTGATTCCACCGGAAACGGTAGCATGTCTTGCCCATACGTCCGCTTCTCCGGGTGTCCCTATCGAAGCGGTTTGCACCACATCTACAATCCATTCTTCAAAATATTTACCAAGACGGCAAACAATAAACTTCTGAGGCCGGAAAAAATTCGTCACAGTCTGAGGTGACGGAACTACGGTTGCTTTACTTCCTCCCAATTCCATGGAATCGATTTGAATCTCATCCAATTTTTGCTCCTCGGTAACATAAATCAATACCGTTTTATTCGATTCATCGACAATAGCCTCTCCCACCTGATTTTTTACCTTAATAGCCCGGTGGATCACTTGTTTTACCTGAATCGTCCAATAATATTCCTGATAGGTTTGTAACAAGATTTTAGCAGGTTTTCCTAAACGCATACAAGTATTTGCAGCTGAAGGCAGAGCCTCAAGGGAATCGAACCCCCAACGGGGAAACTTGACGAACTTCACACAAGCGGCAGAATCAGGAGTCATCATTGCTTTGTCTGAAATTTTCAATTTCAGCACTTTCAGGCTATCGACATCCACATTACCGTCGACTGTGATATTGACTATATTTTTCGCTACATCGATTTCCGTCTCTCCCGTCTGCCCCTCTACCGTCATTTCCAGAATATTTCCGGGGATATAAGGATAAGGAACATCGTTCTTTATACACGAAGCCAATGTTAATAAGCAAATACAACCATACAATATCCTGACATTCATTTCTCCTACAAATAAAAGGTCATCCCAATATTAATCGAAAACAAGTCTATCTTAAAATTCCCCGAACTTTTATTATAATGTCCGGTTTCTACCTGATTACGAGTCTGCTGTATCCATTTAAAATCAAATCCCATCACTCCGACAGAAACTTCAACTGCTGCAAAGTTTGTAACGAAAGCAGCCAAACCGGGAGCAATACCGATCTGCAAATTATGGGTAGTCTGATAAGAACCAGTCTTATCATTTCCTTTACCGGAAGTATCTTTCCCCTGTCCATACCCATAAGACAAACGTGCTTCGTTAAAAAAACCGAATACTTTACTTTTCCCCAACCCCATATAAGTCCTCAGGAACCCTGAAACCATAAAACTATGGTCCCAAAAATTCTGGTCGGCTACATTAAAATTCAGATCGTCTCCCAAATCCAGATCCAGGTTATCCAGATTGATGTATGAACGGGCATACGCCAAACGTAATCCCGCTGCCACGTTATCTGCAAAAAAGTATCCGCCAAACGGACTGATTTTAAATGTATAACCGTCACCATTCAAATCTTTCAATACCAACAATTTAAAATCAGTACTTCGAAGTTCCGTATAAGAGAGCGTGGTGCCCACTAACCAGGCTCCTTTCGGTACAAAGAGCCCAGTCTGTATCTCACGGTCAAATTTTAATTGTGCCTGAGCAGCGGTCGCCAAGCAAACAAAGAACACAAAAACAAATATATATCCCTTCATCTATTTGTAATATGTCAATTCGAACTCGTCAACCCAAAGCGTACTACCGGCCCCCACACGCCCGACAACTTTCGAGCCTGAAAAATCACCACCATAACGGCTGGAAGTAGCAACAATCGTCATCTTCGCAGGTTTAGCCGTTTCATCGGAATATTTCACATCGATCTCAAAACGAGTATAAGTAGTCACTTCTTCTTTACCGACAAATTCTCCGAATCCGATTTCATTATCATCGGCATCCCACAGCCGGATATAGATATTACATTCGTCCATCGGCAATTCTTCCGCAGACGGAACAGACCCTTCATTCGTTTCATGCGGTTCATATTTATAATAACCGGATAATTTTACAGGGCGTGCACCGGTATAGGGACGACCGAAAGAAACGCTGGCAGCAGGATTTGTCATATTTGTTTTATAAGTACCGATAAACAAATTTCCTGCAGCCGACGTCACTAAAGTAACACCGGTAATCGTACTCATTTTCGCAGCATATCCTCGATATGCCTCATCCCCTTCTGCCCTTACAGTAATCGGATCACGACTACCGGCAAGGAACGAAGTCACACCGGAATTTCCACTAGCCCAATAGGAATCGGCAGCATCAGCATTCGCATACCAGTTCTTTCCACTTTGCGTCCAGGTATCAAAATTCAAATTCGGTACTTCCTGAAAATCCTCTGTCGTAAATACACTCATAGCTCCAACTTTCGCCCCGCATGCTATACGGTAATGGTAAGTCGTGCCGAAATCAAGTTGAGCCGTCTTTGCCGAATACACCCCATTGTCCCCTAACGTAGCAGCAACAGTAACCCACTCAGTCCCATCAGCTTTTTTATATTGGAATTCGATTGGGTCGGTCTCACTGCTTAAATCGGAAGTCCCATAAATATAAGCAAACTGCCCCCACGCATTCGCCTCTCCGGTATGCAAAGCCGGATCAGCATCGGATGTCAAAGGCACGACAATCGAAACGATATAATTGTGAGTCGTCTGATCGACCGTAATATTAAAATCACCTGTACCTTCATTCGTAACATCATATTTAATGCTGTAATGATATTGTGCCTGTACATCTGTGATAGACTTGCCGAGCGTAAACGATTTGTTGTCGGTATTGGTCAAACTCAATGTCGCAATAAGATCCGCAGCCGGAAAATAAGCAGACCGGCTTTCATCCTGAACAAATTCTACACTACCGTATTGGTTTTTGACTTCACAGGAATATGCCTTAAAATTTTCCTTAAAATTATCGGAATATTTTACAGACACCATACATTGAGCTAATTTGCAACTTACCTCAACCGGTTTGACTACATCCTTTTCCACTTTTACGTCTGTCTGACCGGCATAATAAGCCTTTCCTTCAAAACCGACAGCATGCACATCTTTATCGGCAGAATAAGCTTTCACAACATAAGTCCCTGTCGGTAAAAGCAGGCTTTCTCCCTTTAAAGAAGTCCAGTCATCCACATGCCTTATCACCTCCCCGTCCCGTATCAGATCAAGTGCTATTTTTTCAGTCGTTTCACCGGTTGCTTTACTTGTCGGAATCACAGTCTTATTCAACTCCACCGACGAAAACTGCAAATATCCGAATCCTTCCTTTAAACTATCCTGACAGGCCCCAAGGAAAAATGACAATAAAAAAATTGAATAATATCTTTTCATTTTCTACTCCAAATTTGATGCAACAACCGTTAAAGTACCGCTCACCGGTTCACTGACTCCATCTTCTACGGTTAACGTAAAAGTATTCGTACTCGGAGCATATAAATTCAACAATACCATAAAATCCGTCACATCGAACAGATAAGAAGTCTTTCCTTTTATCGGATCGTCAGGATCTATCAAACCGATTCCATTCCCACTCTCTAAAGAATTACTCAAAACATCAAATAATTCTCCTGGATTGGCAATATCGAATTCCTCAGCTAATCCGAAGCCTCCCAATGTTGCCATAAACTTCTCATTATCGGAATCGATTTTTACCAATAATTTAGTAATTCCCTTAGGTGCAGAAATATTGACCAATACCTTTTGTCCCTCCGATAAGGGTAAATTATAAGTTTCACCTAAACCGGTCACTGTAATTTGGTCTTTCCCGGGATCATCCGGATCAGGTACATCCGGATCAGGCGTAGAACCACCATCACCGTTAAATACGATATTTTCTGTTGGAATCTCGATCGTCAATCCCGTTTCATTCATCGTCAGATCGACCGAGATATTCAATTCGATCTGAGTTGTAGGATCTACCGAAGGTTCATTGCCGGCATCAATATTTACCGTAAATTCATCTCCTGATACCAGATTACTATTTCCTTCTGCATCAGCAGGTTTAGTTACAGTATAATTTTGAGCAATCTGAGTGTTTGCCGTTGTCGTAGCTTTCACTGTCAGCTGTACACTATTCTTCTTCTCCGGTACTTTAAAAAAGAAAGTTTTCCCTAACTGTTCTTTTTCAAACACTTTGACTCCTGCCTCTCCATTAGTCACTGTAATTGCATAATCATCCTGAAATTGTTTTTTAAAATTATCTGTAAACCCTACTGTAACTGCAATATTTTGCAATTTACAGATCGTATTTACTTTCGTGGTTTTTCCCGCCAGGATTTCGAATTCTGTTTCACCTCTAAACCAAGGCCTTTCAGAAGCATTCACATTACTACCATCATAGTTATAGGCAACTACTTTATATTTCCCGGTAACCAATTTTACCTGTCCTTGAGTCAACAGATCGGCATAACTATCATAGTGATGTTCTGTTGTTCCTGATATCATATTAATAATTTCGACCGGATACAAAGTCGCATCCACATCTTTTGAATCAAAAGCAGCCTTTGTCGTTTGATTCTGACCGTTAGAAACCACATCCAGAGTAAACCAACCTTCTTCCTGCTGATCTTCTTTCGAGGGTAATTTTTTAAGTTCGTCCCGCATCTCACAAGCCATAAAGCCCAAAGCCAGCAGGCCCAATATTATATAATTATTCGTTTTCATCATTTTTTCTTCATTAATTTCCTACTTCTGTGTCTTCTCCAGGTAAAAATTCATCCGGTATTTCAATAGGGTATTCCTGAATAGTAACGGAATCATCGATCGTAACGGTAATACCATCAATTTTACCCCCCTCGACGTCAATCATTTTCGGTTTAATCGTAATTGTCAGAAAATCGCGCGGTTTAATCGATACCACTTGTTCCCCAAAATTTTCAGGACTTACAGTCACCCCTTGTTTATCCTTCAAATCGAAAGTCAAGGTCAAAGTTTCACCGGCAGCATCCGCTTTGAAAAAAGCATCTTTATCCACATCTTCTTTTGCCATTACAAAAGGAACCGACAAATGCCTCGTACTCAAATTTACCTTACAATCTGAATAAAACTCGAAGAAATTATCCTCGAATTTAATATTTACTTTCACATTGGCAGGTACACAAGTAAACTTCACCTCCCGGTTATCCCCTTTCACTAAATTAAAGGTTTGTGATCCCTCTACATAAAGTTTATCATATCCGGCAGCCACATTCTCACCGTAATACGCCCGGATAGAATAATTTCCCGGTTCCAATTTTTTAGCCAACTCCATATCTCCATATTTCACCGTCTCAAAAATAGTACCGTCTTTAGAAAGCTCCACCGTATAATTATCTACATTCTGATAGGCTAAAACATCAATTGCCTTCGTCTTTACAAAAGAAGGATCAGCCAAAAGACAGAGACTCACTTCTGCCGTCCCCTCTCCGGAAAAATCACTTTCCGAATGGCAAGCAGCCAATAGGATAATCCCTAACATACAAACAAATAGTTTTCTCATAAATTCAATATTAGTCTATATTTTATACCAGATATTCTTCAATATCAAAAACATTATTTAATTTTAAACGTATTCCAAAGTATAATAGTTTTAGATGTTGGGATAGAATTATCTCCTATATATACATACAAAAAAAAATAACAAAAATTATGCCGAAGTCTGATCAAAGTTTAAAATATACAAAAAAAATCGCATTATTATATAAATAAAAAAACAGTCTGAAAGATTTTCAGACTGTAAAGTTTTCAGATATCCGGATCAATAATGGGCCAAACAATACCAATAAAGTCCGGCAACCGCATCTTCCAATAAATCGAGCACCAGCTCGAATCCTTGGGGACCTTCATAATAAGGGTCGGGAATTTCGGAATATGAAGTGGATTTCCGGCAAAAATCAGTCATTTTAAAGATTTTCGCTCTTTCTTCCTCATTTATTGCTGCACGTTTTAAAGCCTATTCTGGTCATCCATACCGATGATCATATCGAACTCTGCAAAATCGGCAGTCGGATAAAAAGTACGGGCACGACTATCCAGGACATATCCCCGGCGGCTTGCGTGCCGGCGCATCCGCTCATCAGGAAGAGCTCCGGCATGTCCGCTATAAAGTCCGGCCGAATCGATCAAGAACTCTTTTTCTTTGCCCTCTTTCTTTATCCATGCCTTCATGATTGCTTCCGCACCCGGAGAACGGCAAATATTCCCCAGACATACAAACAATATCTTCTTCATTTAACTAAACAACGAATCGACAAATTCCTCCCGGTTGAATACCTGCAAATCTTCGATTTTCTCACCGATACCGATATATTTCACAGGGATCTTGAACTGGTCGGATATACCGATAACCACACCTCCTTTGGCGGTTCCATCGAGTTTTGTAATAGCCAAAGCGTTCACTTCCGTCGCCAGTGTAAACTGCTTGGCCTGTTCGTAAGCATTTTGTCCGGTGGAGCCATCCAATACCAACAACACTTCATTCGGAGCCTCCGGCAAGACCTTTTTCATTACGTTTTTGATCTTTGTCAGCTCATTCATCAAGTTTATTTTATTATGCAACCGTCCGGCGGTGTCGATAATCACGACATCAGCTCCGTCGGCCTTGGCTTTACTTAACGTATCGTAAGCAACAGAAGCGGGATCGGCACCCATTGCCTGTTTTACAATCGGCACTCCGACCCGGTCTGCCCAGATCACCAATTGATCGACAGCAGCAGCACGAAAAGTATCGGCAGCTCCCAATACCACTTTTTTACCGGCTTCTTTAAATTTATAGGCCAACTTTCCGATCGTAGTCGTTTTCCCCACTCCATTCACTCCCACCACCATGATCACATAGGGCACACCGTTTTCAGGTAATTCGAACGAAGCGGCATCGTTAACAGTATTCTCTTTCAACAAAGCGACGATCTCCTCTTTCAACACCCGGTTCAATTCATCGACACCCATATATTTGTCGCGTTGTACACGCTCCTCGATACGTTCGATAATCCTGACCGTAGTCTCGACACCTACATCCGAGGTGATCAAAACCTCTTCCAGATTATCCAACACCTCGTCATCTACTTTAGATTTGCCGACCACCACTCTGGCCAGCTTTTTAAAAACACTTTCTTTGGTCTTTTCTAACCCCTTATTCAGGTTCTCTTTTTTAGTCTTTCCGAATAATCCGAATAATGCCATTTCAATAAAATATGATAAAAATTTCAAAGCCCTAAAGTACAAATAATTTTAATATCAATATGATAACGTTTCATTAATTATTAAAACAAGCGTATAAATTAGTCCAAAAGCATACTGGCGATGAATCAGATCCAAGCTCCCTACAACCGAATAAACCAACACGATATATTCAACGAGAAAATGTCATCCCAACCCAAACAAGAAGAAAGAAAAAAACGAGATCCATTTTATTGAATCCCGTTTCCTATTTTTCCATCCGGTCGGATAAATTCAGACATTTTCCCTATCGGGCATTTTTATCTTGCTTTGTAAGCGATATCTTTGACGATACCGAATCCGGTATACGTCTCGCCGAACTGCGTTAAATCTCCGGCAAATTCAGGGACATCATAGAAGCGTAAAATTCCTTCGCTACCGGCTTCCGCATCGGAATTAACGGAGCCTACCGCCAAACGATACTGACAATCAATGGCAACATCGGGATAATGAATACTATGTCCTAAGCCTAATCGCGGCAGCTTATTGAATTTAAGCATAGATACGCTGTTTTCGCCAGGCAGAATAAGAACCCGCCGGGCCGAACGAGTGGACATATCGTATAAATACACTTCATTGCCGCTATTATATATCAGGAACGGCAGAGTGGGGTGGAATGCGAAACAGGTTGCGTTCGCCAATCCCGGCGCTTTGGCAGCATCTATATCCATGTAGGTGCTCTGCACAGGCGAATCCTGATATTGTCCTGCTGTGATGCCATATATACTATATTGTCCCGCAGCATCTTTCAGCAAAGCGAACACCAGATTGCCGCCTCCCTGTCTCGTACCTGCCATGTAAACCATGTCCTTTCCCGTGTTCCAGTCGAAAAGTTTGGAACCGGTCTCGGGCTCTTTGGGATCGAATAAATACTTTGTTCCGTTAGGAATCGCAGCATATTGCAAAAAGTATTTAAACCTCCGGTTCGTCTTATCGTACAGGATTCCGTTGTAACCGTTTGACCATCCGACACCGATAAAGGGAGCCATTTTGTAGTTAGGTTCCCCGAACGGCTCGTCTACGTTAATTTTCACATCATATAAAGCCGAACTACTGCTCATTTTTTGATAAACATCTCCATCTGCGGTAATGACTATATAGCTGTAATTATTTTCCTCTCTCACAATAAAGTCATCTATGGAGCGTGCAAATACCGTACTTCTCGGGTCATTAAAATTACGGTTGAAATTGCCGTTATAAGACCATATACAAAAACTATTATCTTCCGTATATAAATTTAAATAAGGAGAATTAGCTGTGTACAGCATATTACTCTCCAAAAGGATCTGACAAGCGCCATGTGATTCCGGTAAAAAGTCCAGCAGATTTCTCGAAACAGCAATCCGGTCACCAACCTCACCGATCATATCTATTCTGACTTTACGTTCGCTGCCTTCCTCACATAATACGACCCACCCTTTGGTCGTGGAGGTCACCACGCTCAGTTTGAATTCAGCAGAAGTGACAATATTGGTCCGCAAATCCTTCACCTTGAACCAGACAGTATAATTACCGGGATCTATTTCTGCCAGAATATTCAGATCTTTCACCCTACTGGAATCCAACAGCCTTGGTTCCAGGAAATCACCTCCTACCGGTCTATCGTAATAATAAGAAAATTCATAATTGGGATCATCGGCGTTAATCACCCCATCAAATTTCGAGGTCACGGCCGGTGACAATACCAGATTTTCCGATTTATACAATGCAGACATCAGCTCTTCCGGAATGCCGGTAATGGTCAGTTCGTCAATCTCCCTGTAATCGTAATTTCCCTTATCATCGTAACAAGAGAACAGACCGAGGACGAGACATAACAGTAATATAACATTGTGTTTCATTATTCTTTCTTTTTTTATTCGTATGCACTATAATCAACTAAATAATCTGAGCCCAATTGCATCAATGAACCGTCGAGTTCCCGTACCGGATTACCTTCATCAGCCCTTTTTTGCAATTCCATACGTGTGAGCACACATACCGACGGAGACACGTAATAGAAATTTTTCTGTGAGAACTGGGAATACGTCCATCCCATAACGGATAGTATAAAATTTAATTTAGTATGGGAATACTCACCCCAATTTGTTTTATAAAAATCCCAACTAAACGGTTTTGCAAATACCAAAGAATAGCGAATGGTAATCCGTTGCACGTCGATGGTGTCATTACCTACTATGCGTTTCTTGATGTATGCCTTAAAGTACTGGTTTTCTTCCAGTCCTAAGGTGATGTAACGCACAATTCCGTCTTGCAGTTCTTCTGTTTTTTTGACGTTAACCGTTACATAAGCCAATGCTTCGCCTTTAGGCATAATAAATTCTTCGGGTAGGGTGAAATCTTTCCCTTCTTCAACGGTTCCCCCTATCGTTTTAACGACAAAAGGACGATCCTCTTCCGAAACGTTCCCGAACAATCGAACAGGAATTCTCACCTGTGCATATTCTCCCACCACGGAGGCCAAGGAGTTATCGCGAGTGGTATCGCTATAATTGTAAATAACCGAAGCCCCCTCACGGGTAGTACTTGTATAATAAGCAAAATAAATTCCCGAAGTGCTATCCGACTCTCCTTCATAGTAGATCGCTTCGTTTTCCCCACAGCCAGCGAGCAGCAAGGAATAACCAATGATAATAAATAATAGTTTTTTCATGATACTCTAATTTCTATATTTGATTTCACTATCCGGCAAATTCGGAACATACTTAGCATTACTCATTGTGATGTTGGTATTGGAGGAACCCGATTGAATTTTTGCAGTGTTTGTACGCTTATAGTAGAACCATAACTGTCCTTCACACAGAAACTCTTTGGAGTATTCTTTGGCCAATTCGCCCTCTAATCCTGTCGTCACCTGCACCTGATTACCCCTTCTCAGACGGTGTGCGTTCAGGTAATCGTATTGTGTCTGCTCTTCCGTGGCACATTCAGCAGCAATCAGATACATCTCGCTCACGCGAATCAACGGCATCAGCTTACCGTATACCAGGTCGGTGTCTGCAATTTTACGCAACCGCACATTCATCAGCAGATTCGTTTCTCCTATGCCATTGGAAGCTTCCCACCAATTATACCGATAGTCACTCAACGCATCATCGCCGAACAGGTTCTGTACTCGCTGAGCCGCCGGTATCAGTTTATTGGAAGAACTCGCATTAGA
>ERZ827156.4853-NODE-4853-length-10582-cov-5.642348_pt1 | contig 10582 bp, 7 predicted proteins | sample MGYA00519919_ERZ827156 | MGnify/ENA primary metagenome ERZ827156 (study PRJEB31778, sample SAMEA3449269) | human gut metagenome | biome: human gut; feature: human-associated habitat; material: faeces | place: United Kingdom | collected 2010/2012 ... | reverse complement strand
CTGCCGGAGCGGTGCTTAAGCCGCAAGGCGGGAATTGTGCGGTGTTGCCTTAAATTAGTGTCAGTATAACACCCTGCGGGGCAGAAATACAAGTCAAATTTGTTAAAAGTTACACAAAATCAAAAAACGCGAACTCGCTGCCTTACATCTTGTGGTCAGCAAACAGCGGGTCATCCTGCCATAGTACGGTGTGCCCGGCGGCGCGGGTGGCGTTCAAGTCAATGATGCGCTGGTTGCCGGAGCCGCGGAACCGCAGCGAAATATCGTGCTGCGCGGGGATGAATTCGCCGTCCACCAGCACATCGATCAGGCTCAGCATCTCGTCCGTCACTTCGCAGCGGGCGTGGCTGGGCTGCAAAAGTTCGGTTTCGTATACATTGCCGGTGTAGCACCAGATGGTTTTGTGGGGGTACAACACCCGTACTTCGTGCAGGAACGGCACCAGCGCACGCTGGTTTTCCGGCTCAAAGGGTTCGCCGCCCAAAAGGGAAAGCCCATCAATATAATCCGGGGCAAGGCTGCCCAAAATTTCATTGCGCACGGCTTTATCAAAGGGCAGGCCATAACCAAAATCCCAGGCAACGGCGTTAAAACATTCCGGGCAGTGGCGGCGGCAGCCGGAAACAAACAGACTGGTACGCACGCCCGTGCCGTTGGCAATATCACAGTACTTTATGGTTGCGTAGTTCACGCGGGGAGCCTCCTTATAACATGCAACACTATATCTTGTATAGTGCTGCGGCAAATCATCACAATAGGCAGGTGCCTTGCACCAGTATACCAGCCGTGCCGGGCAAAAGCAAGCGGCCAGGGAAGAATAAAATAACATATCATCGCAGCTTTGAAAAAAGTGCCTATTTTACCCAAAAAGCCAGCGCTTTTTTCGGCGTTTTGTTTTGCAATCTTTTTGAACGTCCCATCGCGCTATATGGCATATATGGGTGCTATTATCAAATTACATACAATATATTGTGGTACATTGGCTTGACTTTGCCGGGTCGATGCGGTAAGATAAATACGCTCGCCAAAATCATGGAGCGGTTTTGGTGTGGGGTATCAACCCGGCAGCTTTTATTGAGGTAAGGAGATAACAGTTCATGAAGATCATCAAGCGCAACGGCAGCGAGGCCGTTTTCGATATATCCAAAATTATTGCAGCGGTGACCAAAGCCAACAACGTTGTTGCCTCCAACCAGCGCTTGACCAAGGAACAGATCACGGCCATTGCCGACGATGTGGCGCAGGAATGCCAGAGCCGCAACCACGCCATGAACGTGGAGGAGATCCAGGATCTGGTGGAAGACGCCATCATGCAGACCAAAGCGTATGAGGTGGCCCGCAAATATATCACCTACCGCTATGTGCAGAGCCTGCGCCGTACCCATAACACCACCGACGACCGCATTCTGTCCCTCATCGAGTGCAACAATGAGGAAGTCAAGCAGGAAAACGCCAATAAAAACCCGACCGTCAACAGCGTTCAGCGCGATTATATGGCCGGCGAGGTCAGCAAGGACCTGACCATGCGTATGTTGCTGCCTGCCGAGATTGTAAAGGCACATGAGGATGGCATCATTCATTTCCATGATGCTGACTATTACGCCCAACATATGCACAACTGCGACCTGGTCAACCTGGACGACATGCTGCAGAACGGCACGGTTATTTCTGGTACCCTCATCGAAAAACCGCATTCTTTCTCCACGGCCTGCAACATTGCCACCCAAATCATTGCGCAGGTGGCATCCAACCAGTACGGCGGCCAGAGCATCAGCCTGACCCACCTGGCACCGTTTGTGGATATCAGCCGCAAAAAGATCCGCCGCGATACCGAAGCGGAGATGAAGGAACTGGGCATTGATCCCGGTGAAGAAAAGCTCTCCCAGATCGTTGAAGCCCGTCTGCGCGAGGAAATCAAGCGCGGTGTGCAGACCATCCAGTACCAGGTCGTTACCCTGATGACCACCAACGGCCAGGCACCGTTCATCACGGTATTCATGTACCTGAACGAAGCGGGCGAAAACCAGCGCCTGAAATCTGACCTTGCCATTATCGTGGAAGAAATGCTCCGCCAGCGCTACCAGGGTGTTAAGAATGAAAAGGGCGTCTGGATCACCCCCGCGTTCCCCAAGCTGATCTATGTGCTGGAAGACGATAATATCCGCGAAGGCACCCCCTATTTCTACCTGACCAAGCTGGCCGCCAAATGCACCGCAAAGCGCATGGTGCCGGACTATATCAGCGAAAAGAAGATGAAGGAATACAAGCTGTCTAAGGGTGAGACCGAGGGCAACGGCGATGTATTTACCTGCATGGGCTGCCGCAGCTTTTTGACCCCCGACCGTTCCGGCACTGGCTGGAACAACGTGGCCAACGCCCAGAACTATGTGCCGGGCAAGCCGAAGTACTATGGCCGCTTCAATCAGGGTGTTGTTACCATCAACCTGCCGGATGTGGCCCTGTCCTCCGGCGGTGAGCCGGATAAATTCTGGAAAATTTTTGATGAGCGCCTGGAACTGTGCCACCGCGCCTTGCAGTACCGCCATAACCGCCTTAAGGGTACCCTGTCCGATGCGGCACCCATTCTGTGGCAGTACGGCGCTCTGGCCCGCCTGAAAAAGGGCGAGCCCATTGATAAGCTGCTGTACGGCGGCTACTCCACCATCAGCCTGGGCTATGCGGGCCTGTATGAATGCTGCAAATATATGACCGGCAAGAGCCATACCGATCCCGCCGCAAAGCCCTTTGCCCTGAGTGTGATGCAGCACATGAACGATAAGTGCAACGAGTGGAAAAACGCTGAAAATATTGATTACTCGCTGTACGGCACCCCGCTGGAATCCACCACCTACAAGTTTGCCAAGTGCCTGCAAAAGCGGTTTGGCATTGTGCCGGGCATTACGGACCGCAACTATATCACCAACAGCTACCATGTGCATGTGACCGAGCAGATCGATGCGTTCACCAAGCTGAAGTTTGAAAGCGAGTTCCAGCGCCTGTCTCCGGGCGGCGCCATCAGCTATGTGGAAGTGCCCAATATGCAGGATAACCTGGAAGCTGTCATCAAAGTGATGCAGTTCATCTATGATAACATCATGTACGCAGAGCTGAACACCAAGAGCGACTACTGCCAGGTGTGCGGCTATGACGGCGAGATCAAGATCGTGGAGGACGACGGCAAGCTGGTGTGGGAGTGCCCGCACTGCCATAACCGCGACCAGAGCAAGCTGAACGTTGCCCGCCGCACCTGCGGCTACATCGGTACCCAGTTCTGGAACCAGGGCCGCACCGCCGAAATCAAGGACCGCGTGCTGCATCTGTAAAACGTATAAAGATAATAGAATAAAAAAATGAGGCGTATCCACGATATATGGATACGCCTCATTTTGTTGCTAAGATAGCTAATAAAATAAAGCGAATATAGAAAAGAAAAAATCTATACCGTAAAGCAACCGCCCGGTACAAATCCTGTACCGGGCGGCTGCTTTATGATGAAATAGCAGAGAATGGCAGAAAGTTACAGCTGGTCGATGGTGGGGTAGCTGTCAATGGCACCGTAGCGCTGCACACTGTAACCGCAGAACCGGTTGGAAAAATCCAGCCACTGGTTCAGCTGGTCCGCCTGCAGAGCGGGCAGGGCGGCGCGGTCCACCCCGTTTTTGTGCAGCTGCCACAAGAACGAGCCGATGAACCCGTCCCCGGCGCCGGTGGTATCCACGGCCTTTACCGGCTTGCTGGCGGAAAAGCCGTGGGCGGTGCGGGTGTGAGCGTGGGCACCGGCGCTGCCGCAGGTGTAGAGCACCAGCTGTACATGGCCCACAAACAGGCTGGGCAGGGCGGCTTCAATATCACTGGTGCCGGTCAGAAATTCCAGCTCTTCGTCCGAGATTTTGACCACATCGGCCAGCGGCAGGAACTCCAGCACCGTGCGGCGCAAAGCATCACGGTCCGGCCACAGCGGAAAGCGCAGGTTGGGGTCAAAGTCAATGATAGTCCCGGCGCTGCGGGCTGCGGCAATGGCAGTTTTGTGGGCTTCCCGCATGGGGCTTTCCACCAAGGCAACGCTGCAAAAATGCAGGGCATAGGCGTTGGCAAACAGGCTGGTATCCACCTGCTCCGGGGCGTACAGCAAATCGGCTGAGGGCTTGCGGTAAAAACTGAACGTCCGGTTGCCGTCCGCTTCCAGCGAAACAAAAGCCAGGGCGGTGTTGGCTTTGTCCGTCAAACAGATGTGGCTGGTATCAATGCCGCAGGCAGCCAGTTCATCAATGATCTTGTGGCCGAACGGGTCATCTCCCAGCTGGGTCAGCAGGGCAGAATCCCCACCCAGGCGGGCATAAGCACCGCACACGTTGGCGGGCGCGCCGCCCACACGGGGGCTGAAAGAAGGAACCTCGGCAAAGGAACAGCCGGTTTTGGACGGAATCATATCGATCAGCGCTTCGCCGATCGCATACAAGGTATCATGTGCCATGGAATGTCCTCCGTTAAATCGAAAGGGAATACAGGGTGCTGCCTGCGCCGCAAAGCTGCACGGCAACCTTGCCCGCTGCCGGGTAATACCGGGTGGAAAGCACCGCGGCACCGTCGTTCAGGAATATTTCCAGCGAGGAAGCATCCCCTACAACACGCAGGCTGCGGCAGGGGGCATCCAGCACAGCCTTGCGCTCGGTGCGCCCGGCGGCAATCGCTGCATCGGTAAAGCGCAGGGTACAGGTGCGCTCCGCTTCGGTGTGAGTCAGGGTCAGGCCGTTGGCAATGGTCAGGACAAAATCCCCGGCGGGGGCGGCGGTCAGGTCAAAGCAGGGGTCCGTTTCAACCGTTTCGCTATCTGCCGGCTGGCGGGCTTCGCCGCGCAGGGCGTTCAGCTCGGCGGCGGGGGCTTGCAGCAGGCAGCCATTGCCGTCCTGGGTCAACACGCGGGGCAGGGTCAGGCAGTGCTGCCAGCCATACTCCACGGTGGGGTTGGTGTAATCGGCATCCGGCATGCCCATCCAGCCAAACTGGATGCGGCGGCCATCCGCGGCGGCAAAGCTTTGGGGCGCGTAATAGTCAAAGCCATCGTCCAGGGCGTGGAATTCGCTCAATGTGCAATCGGTGCGCCAGTCACCCTGCAGGGCAAAGTAACCGCAGCCGTACACGTTCTGGCAGGCAATGCCCTGGGGCGACACCGCCAAAAACCACTGGCCGTCCAGCTCAAACAGGTCGGGACATTCCCACATATAGCCAAAGGCTTTGGGGGTAGTGATGGTGTTGATGTGGTTCCAGTGCAGCTTGTCGGCGCTTTCAAACACCAGCACTTCGCCATGGTCGTCCAGTGTTCGGGCGCCCAGCACCATATAGTAGCGCCCATCCAGTGCAAACACTTTGGGATCGCGCACATGGCAGGTCAGCCCGGCGGGATAATCCTGGTTGTACATCAGGCAGCGCTTGTTGTCCAGATGGATGGCATCGCGGCTGGTGGCAAGGCAGACATTGTGCCCGCGCCCCTGCTTGATGTAGTCATATTCGCCGGGGTGCTTGACATTGCCGGTATAGTACAGGTACAGCATGCCGTCCTCCACCAGAGCGGAGCCGGAATAAACGCCGTGGCAGTCAAACGGTTCGTCCGGGTACAGCATTACGGGCAGGCGTTCCCAGTGGAACAAATCGCGGCTGCGCACGTGCCCCCAGTGCTTGACCCCTCCCGTGGGGTCAAACGGGCCGTACTGATAAAATACATGGTATTCATCGCCGATCTGGCACAGCCCGTTGGGGTCGTTCAGCCAGCCAACCGGGGGCTGAACATGCAGCTTTTGCCGGTGGGGATCCGCCGCCGCGCGGGCGGCCCCGGCTGCTTCCACCATGGGGACAAGACGCTTCAAATCACGCTGCAAGGCATTCATAACAGGTAGCTCCTTATTGATTGAGAGGGGAAAACATCAGGCTTTGGCTTCCTTGACTTCGGGGGTCCAGATCACCCAGGTCACAGCGAAGGAAACGCCGAAGGAAATTGCCATCATGATGAGGTACTGCAGCGGCATGTGCAGATGCAGCAGGATGCCGAAGATGCCGGTCACGCCGGTGCCGGTGGCACCCAGGCCGGTCACACTGGCATACAAAGCGCCACAGGCACCGCCGACCAGACCGCCGATAAAGGGCTTAAAGTAGCGCAGGTTGACGCCGAAGATGGCGGGCTCGGTAATGCCCATGCAGGCAGAAAGGGCGGAGGGCAGAGCCATAGACTTAACTTTGGCGTTCTTGCTCTTGAGGGCAACGGCAAAAGCGGCACCGCCCTGGGCAACGTTGGCGGCACTGGCCAGGGGCAGCCAGTAGGTGAGGCCAAACTTGGCCAGCTGGCCAAGGTCAATCAGGGTATACATATGGTGGATACCGGCCACAACGGTGACGGCGTACAAACCGCCCATGATGAAGGAACCGATGCCGAACGGCAGCTGAATTAAAGCCTGAACGCCGTTGATGATGCCGTCCTCCAGCGTGGTGAAGATTGGGCCGATGACAGCGAGGGTGAGATAACCGGTAACGAAAACGGAGACCAGCGGGGTAACAAACAGGTCGATCATGGCGGGCACAACTTTGTGCAGCCGCTTTTCAATCTGGCACATCAGCCACACGGCAATGATAACGGGGATAACGTGGCCCTGGTAGCCGACCAGCGGAATTTTGTACAGCCCGCCAAACACCGACTGGTAGGTCTGCACGCCCTCAGAAGCAACGGTCCAGGCGTTCTGCAGGTTGGGGTGAATCATGATCATGCCGATGACAGCACCCAGGAACTGGTTGCCACCAAACACCTTTGCGGCGGAGAACGCGATCAGGATAGGCAGGAAGGTGTACGCCGTGTTGGAAAACAGCTGAGCAAACACATAGATGGAACCGCTGGTATCAATGTTCAGGAAGCCGTTGTTGACCATAAAGTTCAGCGCTTCCATAATGCCCATCAAAAAGCCGGAAGCCACGATGGCCGGGATGATGGGAACAAAGATATCGCCCAGCGTCTTGATGGCCCGTTGGTACCACGGCGCTTTGGAAGCGGCAGCCTGTTTGACTTCCTCCTTGCTGGCACCGGTGATTCCGGCCAGGGCGGTGAACTCGTCATACACCTTGTTCACAATGCCGGTGCCGAAGATGATCTGCAGCTGGCCCTGGGCTTCAAATACGCCCTTGGCGCCCTCAGCATTTTCAAGCTCTTTTTTGTTCACCTTGGAATTATCCGCAATCACCAGGCGCAGGCGGGTTGCGCAGTGTGCGGCCGATACAATGTTGGAAGCACCACCGATGTTGTCCAGTACCTGCTGGGCTGCTTTCTTGTAATCCATGTTGCACGCTCCTTCTTTTATCTGTTGGCCCGGTAGGAGGTTCCGGGGCCTGTTTCATTTGACAGCTTTATTATATACGAAGGTGAGTGCTTTTTCTATTGACCAAACGACCCAACTTGCAAAGATTCTGTTATCGATTTCACACAGTTTCACACCGTTCTTTGGTAAAATGCACAAAAAACAGGGGGCTGCATGGAAAGGGTGCACAAAACAAAAACTTCCCCGCAGTGATGCAGGGAAGTGTGGCGCAAAGGATGCCTGTTATAGCGACCAGACATTTTCATCTGAGTTGTCATCCCCGGTGGAGGCCCGGCATTTTAACTCATAATCCAGCTTGATCATCTGCGGCTCGGCATGGGGGTCCGCCAGCATGTCCAGCAGCAGGCGGGCGGCTTTGTCCCCGGCGGTGCGGTAATGCAGATGGGCGCTGGTCAGCGGCACATAGGCAACGCGGCCAATGCGGTTGTCGCCCACAGCGGCAATCATGATGTCCTCCGGCACCCGCAGACTGTGGCTGCGGCAGTATTGCAGCGCACCCAGGGCGATGGAGTCGGTCGCGCAGAACAGGCAGTCCAGCCCCGGCGCACGGCCAAACAGCTGGTCCGCCTGGTGGTAGCCGGATTCCATGTTGAACTTGGCAATGCTCATCCGCTGCGGCTGGGGCACGAGACCTGCATCCCGCAGCGCACTGTCAAAGCCTTCGCGCCGGGCAAGGCCGACGGCTTTGTCCAGCAGGGTCACGCCCAGGTAGCCCGGCTTGCGCCGCCCCTTTTGCAGCATGTGGGCGGTGGCGGCCTGCGCCGCGCCGAAATCATCGTGGAACACACAGCTGAACCCGGGATACTGCTGCCCCACGATTACCACCGGCACATGCAGGCTTTGCAGCACCGCGTGGTGTTCCGGGGTAAACATGGTGGCAATCAGGATAATGCCGTCCACCGTATCATGCCGCAGGGTATCCAGCGCGCGCACTTCGCGGGTGTTGTCGTTGGCGGTGTTGATCAGCAGCAGCTGGTAGTTCTGATCGTCCAGTACCCGGCTGATGCCCTCCACCATGCGGGCGCAGCTTTCGCTGCTCAGCCGCGGCATGATCACCCCAATCTGCCGCGTGCGGCGGGTGCGCAGCATCTGGGCCTGCATACTGGGGCGGTAGCCGGTGGCTTCCACCGCAGCGGCAATCTGGGCGCGCTTTTCGGCGCTTAAGTACCCACCATTAAAGTAGCGGCTGACCGCTGCCTTGGATACCCCGGCATATTGGGCAAACGCGGTAATGTTCATAGGCCGCACTCCTGTCCGGCTGCCGGCGGGGGGAAACTTGCCGGCGCACTTTTTTATCAGTATAATGCAGAAACTGGCAGGGTGCAACGGGAAAGAGCGGAGAAAAGAAAAATAAGAATGAATGGCATGAGGTAAAGAGTAAAATAGACAAAAAGCGGGGATTGAATTTGTGCTTTTGACGGAGAAAAAAGAATGAAAGCTGAATACAAAAAAGCACACAGCTAAAAAGATTTACCAGAATGAATTTGGTGTAAAAGTTATCTTCCGCGCTGGCACAGGATGAAAAGGTATGCTATAATATAATATTAGTTACACGATGAAAAAGTAAGATGCCCCTGATGCTGATGCGGATGTGCGCAGGGCAATGATATGTGTTTAGTGAGGAAAAAGAATGGGACTGCTGCAAAAAATTCAGGCAAAAACCGAGGAAGCCCGCGCGAAGGAAAAGATCCGCCCGCTGCTGGAAAGCCGCATGATGCGGGACATCCTGCTGGAGATCGGCCAGCGCGGCAACGAAGCGCTGGACCCGCAGTCCGTTCCATTGGCTATGCGCCGCCGCGCCACCCAACTTGCCAGCGAAAGCGGCCTGAGCGGCCTGAAGCAGTGCGCTGTGGATGAACTGCATCTGGACGAAGCGGGAATCACGCTGGTCTGCAAGGGGGAGCACACGGCATTTTTGTACGCAGACTATAACTATGAAAACATTGAGGATACCGACTGCCTGCCCGCTGTGGCCGAATACCTGGTGCAGCACATGCGCGGCTATTATAACATTACCCGCAGCTTTTACAGTGTGCCCAAAGCCAACGGCCATGTGGAGGAAAAGACTCGTGAGGTGACCGTGGTGCGCCACCACGAGGATACCCCCTTTGCCCCCGGCCCGGTGCAGAAACAGCATTTGTTCTGATGTACATGAGATATCCCCCAGTATACAGGAATTATGCCGCCCCGCATCTTGACGCGGGACGGCATTTTTGCTATACTAATTTAGTATCCGGCAGCAACCCAGAACATGGAGCATTCCCTAAGAGGTCGTAAGAGGGAGCACTCGAAATCACGCCTTGCGGGAAGTTCCTTGCAACAAAATTCAATATGCAGATGTACTCAAGTGGTCGTAAGAGGGAGCACTCGAAATGCTTTAGGACAGGAGACTGTCGCGTGGGTTCGACTCCCACCATCTGCGCCATATTCGCCGTAAAATCGAAAGATTTTACGGCGAATATTTTTGTTTACGGCTTTGAAATGTGATGCTGTAAGTTTACGCAATGACTATTACAAGCCAAAATCCACTTGCAACAATAATCTGTTGCAAAAAGCCATTTGTTGCCCGAATTGTTGCCCACAGTTCATGGTTTCCTGCGAGAAGGGATAATAACTTATAAAGAGTTATCTCCACCTGCAGCGTTTTTCGGTGTTGCGAATACTGCTTGGTGGTATGCCGTCAGCACACTGAGCTTGCGCTGCTCCTGTACTTGTACATAGCGGGTCGTGACGGTGTTGATTTTCAGATTTACGCCCATTTGCTGGGAAAAATCGTCCACTGAATGTCCGAGAATTTGGCTAACTGCATAAAAATCACCTGTCAAATTGTACATATTGGTGCCCGCTGTGCCGCGTAGATCGTGAAATCGGATTTTCGGCATCCCAGTGCTACGCATGAATCCGTTAAACTTGACCGAAATACGCTTTTGTAAGTATGGCGAACCGTCCGGCTTGCACACAACAAGATCGTTATCGTAATACTTGACCCCGCCGAGCTTGCACAACCGCCGCTGGTCGGCTTGTTCCTGTTTGAGCCGCAAAAAGATAGGCATCGCTTCTTCTGTAATGGGAAATGAGCGTGTTTCGCCCTCGTCACGGTCCTTCAAGGGTTCCAGGTGTGGCACAATTTTAGCATCTTTTGGCAGGTCACAGGGGATTTGACCTCGCAAGGTAATTTGCCTGTGCGTCAAATCAACATCACGCCAGCGTAACCCCAGTGCTTC
>ERZ827156.4852-NODE-4852-length-10586-cov-4.033995_pt1 | contig 10586 bp, 5 predicted proteins | sample MGYA00519919_ERZ827156 | MGnify/ENA primary metagenome ERZ827156 (study PRJEB31778, sample SAMEA3449269) | human gut metagenome | biome: human gut; feature: human-associated habitat; material: faeces | place: United Kingdom | collected 2010/2012 ... | reverse complement strand
CCCCCTCAAAAAATACTTCACCCGGCAGAAGTTCCTGCCGAACGGCAGCTTCCGCGCCACCAGCTGCCAGAAGTGCATCCGTACCCCGGATATCGAAAATGTAGGCAAGACCGCCCGCCACGGCACCTACTTCGAGATGCTGGGTAACTTCTCCTTCGGCGATTACTTCAAGGAGGACGCTACCCGCTGGGCCTGGGAATTCATCACCGAGAAGCTGGAGCTGCCCGTCGATAAGCTCTATGTCTCTGTTTACCAGGATGATGACGAGGCCTATGATATCTGGACCAAGCGCCGCGGCGTCGCCCCCGACCACATGGTCCGTCTGGGCAAAGAGGATAACTTCTGGGAGATCGGCTCCGGCCCCTGCGGCCCCTGCTCCGAGATCTACTTTGACCGCGGGCCCGAAAAGGGCTGCGGCCGTCCCGATTGCCATGTCGGCTGTGACTGCGACCGCTATGTTGAGTTCTGGAACCTGGTATTCACCCAGTTCAATTCCGACGGCGAGGGTCATTACACCCCCTTGGAGCACAAGAACATCGATACCGGCATGGGCCTGGAGCGCCTGGCCTGCATCATGCAGGGCGTCGATAACCTCTTCGAGGTCGATACCGTCCAGAACATCATGAAGAAGATCTGCGAGATCGCCGGCGTCACCTACAAGCAGGATGAGAAAAAGGATGTTTCCATCCGTGTGGTCACCGACCACATCCGCTCCACCGTCTTTATGATCGGCGACGGCGTTGTCCCGCAGAATGAGGGCCGCGGCTATGTGCTGCGCCGCCTGCTGCGCCGTGCCGCCCGTCACGGCCGCCTGCTGGGCGTGCGGGAGCCGTTCCTGTATAAGGTCGCCGATACCGTCATCCACGAAAATGAGAGCGCCTATCCTGAGCTCGTCCAGCGCCGGGACTATATCGTAAAGACCATCCGTGTGGAGGAGGAGCGCTTTGCCCGCACCATCGATGCCGGCCTCGATCAGGTCAATTCCATCCTGGAAAAGCTGGCCGCCGAGGGCAAGACCGTCTTCTCCGGCGAGGATGCCTTCCGCCTGTATGATACCTTCGGCTTCCCCATCGATCTGACCCGTGAGCTGTGCGAGGAGCGCGGCATCACCGTGGATGAGGAGGGCTATAAGGCCCTGATGGAAAAGCAGCGCTCCACCGCCCGTGAGGCCACTGCCCGCAATGTCGGCGATGTAGCATGGGTCGAAGATGTCCTGAAAGGTGTCAAGGGCGGCGAAGATTTCGTTGGCTACGAGAGCCTGACCGCCGAAAGCGAGATCCTCGGTATCGTCTATGAGGGCGAGCGGGTCGAAGCCATCGGCGAGGGCGACGCCGCTCAGATCGTGCTCACCCGCACCCCCTTCTATGCCGAAATGGGCGGCCAGGTGGGCGATAGCGGCACCATCACCTGCGGCGAGAATGTCTTTACCGTCACCGATACCCGCAAATCCGGCTCCGGCCACTTCATTCATGTCGGCACCGTTACCCACGGCACCTTCCAGATGGGCGATACCGTCACCGCCGCCGTGGATGAAAACCGCCGCATGAGCATCATGCGCAACCACACCGCCTGCCACCTGCTGCAAAAGGCACTGCAGGAGGTCCTGGGCGATCATGTCCATCAGGCCGGTTCCCTGGTGGATGATAAGGTCTGCCGCTTCGATTTCAGCCACTTCTCCGCCGTGACCCCCGAGGAGCTGGAAAAGGTGGAGGCCCGTGTCAACGAGCTGATCCTGGAGGCGAACCCCGTCACCACCACCGAAATGCCCATCGAGGAAGCCAAGAAGATGGGCGCTATGGCCCTCTTCGGCGAAAAGTACGGCGATACCGTCCGGGTGGTCAATGCCAATAATAAATCCATCGAGCTGTGCGGCGGCACCCATGTGGATAATACCGCCAAGCTCGGTCTCTTTAAGATCCTCAAGGAATCCAGCGTGGCCGCCGGTATCCGCCGTATCGAGGCCGTGACCGGCCGCGGTGTGCTGGAATACATGGCGGAAAATCAGGCGCTGATGAATACCGCCGCCCAGAACCTCAAGCTGGGCAGCCCCGCCGAACTGCCCCAGAAGACCGCCCAGGTGATGGCGGAGCTGAAGGCCAAGGAAAAGGCACTCTCCGACCTCGAAAATAAGATGGCGGCCAGTGCTGCGGCCGATCTCTTCAAGAACGCCGTCACCGTCAAGGGCCTGCAGGTCGTCACCGGGATGCCCGGCGAAATGAAGCCTGATGCCCTCCGCCTCATGATCGATGAGGCCCGCGGCAACCACCCCGATGCCGTTATCGCTTTGGGCAGTGTATTCGGCGGCAAGGGTACCATCGCCGTGGCCTGCGGTACGGAAGCCGTGAAAGCCGGTGTCAACGCCGGTAAGCTCGTCCGCGCCCTCTGCCAGCTCACCGGCGGCAACGGCGGCGGCCGCCCCGATAGCGCCATGGGCGGTGCCGGCGATCCCGAAAAGATCGCCGAAGCCCTCACCCATCTGCCCGAACTGATCTGATTTTTGCGGCGCCTTTTTGCGGCGCTCCTCCGTGGAAAGCGCTCCCGGCGTCGTCGCTGCCCTTGACAGGCATAAGTACGATTTCATCGTACAACAGCCTGCCTGCGGGCGCTTCTTGCCGGGAGCCCTTTCCCTCCGTCGCGCCCGTCCGTTTTTCCCCAGTTCCATAAATCCCCGGAAAGGAGTATTCTCTCATGTGTGTTTTCTGCAAGATCGCATCCGGCGAGATCCCATCGAACAAGCTGTACGAGGATGATAAGGTCCTCGCCTTCTATGATCTCGATCCTCAAGCGCCCACCCACTTCCTGGTCATCCCCAAGGAGCACATCGCCTCCGCGGCCGAGATCACCCCGGAAAATGCCGGGATGGTGGCCCATATCTTCGCCACCATCGCCCGCATCTGCGCCGAGCATGGCTGGGAAAGCTACCGTGTGGTGACCAACTGCGGTGAGCAGGCCGGCCAGACGGTGCAGCACCTGCATTTCCATGTGCTCTCCGGCCGGGATATGACCTGGCCCCCTGGCTAAACCGATCGCATTTTCCTGTCCCCGCTTTTCGGCGGGGACTTTTTCTTGCAAATGCCGCCGCGCTATGATATAATTTATCCAAATTTTCGTTTGATGGGGAGAGGGAACATGGCAAAAACCAATAGAAAAGAATCCAGAAAGATCTACGAGGGCTATAAAAAACGCCAAAGACTTTGGAACACTATTTTCATCGTCTTCTTTGCCGTCATCGGCATCGGTTCTGCAGTGCTCAATGGCACCATGGAGCTGGATCCGCAGATCGTCATTGGCAAATACGAGTTTACCTGGTTCCACCTGGTCATCCTGGCCGTCCTGGTGGTGCTGCTGGGCTTCGGCATCGTGGCGCTCAAACGCGACAGCAGCGAGGAGCAGCAGGAGATCTACCGCCAGGAGCGCGAGGAAGCCATCCGTCTGCGGCAGGAGGTCATGGCCGAGCGCAAGCAGGAGATGCAGGATGCCTACAATGCCATGAAGCGCCGCCGCGCCGAGCGCCTGGCTGCCCAGGGTATGGCCCCCACCGCCGCCCAGGCCGATGTGGTGGATGCCGTGGAAATGGTGGAGGCCGTGGAGGCCGAGGCCGCCGAAGCAGTGGAGATGGCGGAGCAAGCCAATGGCGAAAAAGAGGAGAAAACCTCTTGACATCGCCGGCCGAAAGGGCTACAATAACCGCATAAATCCCAAAGCGTTATGAGAAAAGTTACCCGCGCCCCGGCACTCCTGCCAGAGAGCGGACGGCACAGGCTGCAACCGTCCGCAGGAGAATGAGGAATTGCGGACCGCCTTTTCCAGTGCGGTGCCAAATCACCGCCGGCCCGGCCCCGTTACCCGCCGCAATGAAGTGGATCGCTTTAGCCGATCCGATTCGGGTGGAACCGTGGGATATTTTGTCTCACCCCGGCTGTTTTCTTCGCAGGAAGAAAGCAGCCGTTTTTATTTTCCCTTTTTCGGCGGCGGTGAAAACCGGCGCTGGCTGTGTCGGGGGTTCGCCATACATCAGTCCGATTTCATCGGACAAGAGTATGCCGTCACCCGCCTCCTTGCCATCATCCGATTTTCCCTCGCCGCCCCTTTGGGATCTTCCGCATCAGTTCATCAATGACCAGAAATGGAGGAAATTTATCATGATCAAAATTACCCTGAAAGATGGCTCGGTCAAGGAGCTGGCCGCTCCCCAGTCCATCGCCGATTTTACCAAGGATCTGAGCATGGGCCTGTACCGCAATGCCTGCTGCGCCCTGGTGGATGGCAAGGTCGCAGATCTCTGCGATCTGCTGGACCACGACTGCGCCGTGGAGATCCTCACCTTTGAGGATGAGCAGGGCCAGCGCGCCTTCAATCACACCGCTTCCCACATCCTGGCGCAGGCGGTGCAGCACCTGTTCCCCGGCGCCAAGCTTGCCATCGGCCCCGCCATCGAGGATGGCTTCTACTACGATTTCGATGTCCCTACCCCCTTCACCCCGGAGGACCTGGAAAAGCTGGAGGCCGAAATGGCTGCCATCGCCAAGCAGGATCTGCCCATTGAGCGCTTCTCCCTGCCGGTGGAGGAGGCCAAAAAGCTGATGGCCGATCAGCCCTATAAGCTGGAGCTCATCGAGGAGCACGCCGGCAAGGGCGAAGCCATCGCTTTCCGCCGCCAGGGCGATTTTACCGACCTGTGCGCCGGCCCCCACCTCATGTCCACCGGCCCCGTCAAGGCGGTCAAGCTGACCAGCTGCACCGGCGCCTACTGGCGCGGCAGCGAAAAGAATAAGATGCTCAGCCGTGTTTACGGCTGCGCCTTCCCCAAGCGCAGTATGCTGGAAGAACACCTGGCCCGGCTGGAGGAAGCCCGCCGCCGCGACCACAATAAGCTGGGCCGTGAGCTGGAATACTTCACCACCGTTGATGTCATCGGCCAGGGCCTGCCGGTCCTGCTGCCCAAGGGCGCCCGGGTGGTCCAGCTGATGCAGCGCTGGGTAGAGGATACCGAGCAGCAGCGCGGCTACCTCCTCACCAAGACCCCCCTGATGGCCAAGCGCGAGCTCTATAAGATCTCCGGCCACTGGGATCATTACCTGGACGGCATGTTTGTGCTGGGCGATCCCAACGATGAGACCAAGGAATGCTTTGCCCTGCGCCCCATGACCTGCCCGTTCCAGTACCAGGTATTCCTCAACCGCGCCCGCAGCTACCGCGATCTCCCCATGCGCCTGGGTGAGACCTCCACCCTGTTCCGCAATGAGGATTCCGGCGAGATGCACGGTCTCATCCGTGTGCGCCAGTTCACCATTTCGGAGGGCCATATCATCCTGCGCCCCGATCAGCTGGAGGAGGAATTCCGCCACTGCCTGGAGCTGGCTAAGTACTGCCTCGAAACCGTCGGTCTGCTGGAGGACTGCACCTTCCGCTTCTCCCAGTGGGATCCCAACAATACCGAAAAGTACATCGGTACTCCGGAGCAGTGGGATGAGGCCCAGGGCATCATGGGAAAAATTCTCGATCACCTTGGCATCAAGTACACCATCGGCATCGATGAAGCCGCCTTCTACGGCCCCAAGCTGGATATCCAGTACAAGAATGTCTTTGGCAAGGAAGATACCCTCGTCACCATCCAGATCGACCAGCTGCTGGCCGAGCAGTTCGATATGTCCTACATCGACCAGAACGGGCAGAAGGTGCGGCCCTACATCATCCACCGCACCTCCCTCGGCTGCTACGAGCGCACCCTGGCCTACCTCATCGAGAAGTACGCCGGCGCCCTGCCCACCTGGCTTTCTCCCACCCAGGTGGCCCTGCTGCCCATCGCCGACCGTCACCTCGACTATGTCAATGAGATCAAGAAGGCACTGGAGCAGCGCGGCGTCCGCGTAACGGTGGACGACCGCAACGAGAAGATCAACAAGAAGATTCGCGACAGCCAGATGGAGAAGATCCCCTACATGCTGGTCATCGGCGACCGCGATGTGGAAAACGGCACCGTTTCGGTCCGCTCCCGCAAGGAGGGCGACCTGGGCGCCATGGCCCCCGCCGATTTCTACGCGAACCTCACCGAGGAGATCACCACCCGCGCCCGCTGATCCGAACCCTCTGCAAACGGCAGGCCCCCACCGGGCCCGGCGCCTTCGGCACCGGGCCCTTTTGCACCCCTCCGCAGGCCCCTGCAAGGGGCAGAATCGGGCCGCAGGCAGGGCCGCCCTCCGGGCGGCCTCAGCGGGCTTCGCCCGCTGGTTCCGGCTGCGCCGGAACGGCCTGCGGCCCGCCCCTTTTTGCTAAATTTGCGGCTTGCAGCGGCCTGCTGCCGGACCCGGCCCCTCACCCAGTTTTCCCCCAACCGTCACATTCCGTTTACAAAAGCAACAAGAAATCCCACGCCCATGGTGGTATACTGGCAGCATCGGCAGTCCGTCCTTGGCTCCACCCAAAAGCCCCGGGCTGGACAAAACCGTAAATCTTTGCTATAATACTAAGCTGTGTTAATACGCAAGGAAGGAGGATGCCCCATGACGGAAGAAAATAAGAGCCTTCAAACCCCGCAGAATGAGCCGGAACCCGAAGCCGAGCCGGTGGATACCGCCGCTGCCATGCAGTACTTCGAGGCCTCGGAAGCCGCCGCGGAAGTCGGCCGGGAGATCCTCGCTTCCCGCAAGCCCAAAAAACAGAAGCAGAAAAAGCCCAAAAAGAAAAAGAGTCCTGTACAGCAGGAACCCGAAACTGCCCCCGCCCCGGAACCCGTCGAGGAACCGGCGGAGCAGCCCGCTCCGGAAGCGACGGAAACCAACGGCTGGCAGCCCTCCCAGCGGGAGGAACCCGCCGCGGAGCCGGCAGCCGAGCCGGCCCCTGCCGAACCCCAGGAATCCCCGGAATCCCAGGAGCCAAAGGCCCCCAAGAAGCCGAAGAAAAAGAAGAAAAAATCCCGGCCGAAGCAGGGGAAGAAAGCCCCCGCCAAGGCAAAGAATGCAAAGCCCAGGGAAAAACGCCCCACTTTGGCGGAATCCTTCGAGAGCATGGAGCGCGGCTGCGCCTACATCGGCATGCAGCTGCTGCGGGAATACTATGCCATTCGCCGGGGCATCGGTCATGTGTACGGCCGTGTCCGGGCCCGGGTGCCCATCCTGTGGCGGAGCCTGCGCTTTAAGGTCGTCCGCCGGACGGAGCACTTCGCCGATGAGGTGCTGTTCCCCTACCGCATCCTGCACGATGAAACAGCCGAGCTGGCCGCCGCCCTGCGGGATAAGACCCCGGAAGGGAAAGCCGGCCGCCGGGAGGCCTGGCGGGATTACAGCCGGGCAGTTGCCCGCCCCTTAAACCGCATCGCCAATTTCTTTGCACCCATCTTCGGCCTGGCCATTCTGGCCGGCGCCATCGCCTTCTTCAATCAGTTTACCTTTGCCCTTCGGGTGGAGTATAACGGCGAGTCCATCGGCTACATCGCCCAGGAAAGCGACTTTTACGAGGCACGGGATGCCATGCTGGCTCGCCTCATCAATGAGGAATACATCCCGCCGGAGGATACCATCCCCACCCTTTCTTTGGCTGTTGCCAAGGAAAAGGACCTCCTGACCAAGGAAGAACTTACCGATGCCATCATGCGCTCCTCCGGCAATGAGTTGGTGGATGCCTCCGGCTTCTATCTCGAGGGCAAGTTCCTCGGCGCCCTGGAGGACGGCAATGAGTTCCTGCTCTACATGGATAAGGTGCTGAATAACTACCGCACCGGGGAAGAGCACGAAACGGTGCAGTTCACCAAAAATATCCGGCTGGAGGACGGCGTTTATCCCGTTAGCTCGCTCATGACCGTTTCCAATCTGCAAAGTTACCTGCGCAGCAATAAGGAGCTGCGCCGCAGCTACACCGCCCGCCCCGGCGAGACCATCGAAGCCATCGCCAAGCGCTACGGCCTGACGCTGGAGGAGATGTACGACCTCAATACGGAGCTGGAGGAGTATCTCACCGCCCTGCGGCAGCAGCAGCTGGGCTACGATCCCGATTCGGTCATCCTGCCCGATTCCGGTACCCCGGCCGAGGAGTGGAACGCCCGGCTGGAGGATATTTCCGTCAATGGCGAAACTCCGCTGGAAACCGCCATCAATAACGGCATGGTGCTGTATATGGGCCTGCTGTACTGGCCGGAGGACCTGCCGGATGGCGCCGCCGAGGAGCTGGCCGCGGCCGCCGGGGATAACAATGCCCTGTACCGGCTGCAATACGGCATCACCGATGAAACGGCGGAAGCCCCGGCCGATGAGGCCCCGACGGATGCCGCTACCGGCGATACAGCCGATTCGACCGATCCCGCCACGCCGGCGGAGGACGCCGAAAGCGGCGAAACCACCACCGGCACCCCCATGCAGACCATCAGCCTCATCCCGTTGGAGCAGGTGCCCCTGCAGGGCGATGAGGAACTGCTGGTGGTGCAGATGGATGTGGAGCTGGGCATCCAGGTGACCCGCCGGGAAACCTATATGGCCAATGTCCAGTTCGGCACCACCTATCAGGATAACAACAAAAAGCCGATCGGGGATACCAGCACCATTTCCGCCGGTATTTACGGCCAGGATGAAGTGGTGGCCGATGTCACCTACATTGACGGCGTAAGAGTGGGCGAAACGGTGCTGAGCCGTACCCGCCTCAAGGACCCGGTCAATCAGGTTATTGCCCGCGGCACCCAGACCATTGATGACTATTTTGCGAGCACCGGCGGCCGGTTCATCTGGCCCGCCGATGGCGGCTACTTCTATGGCTCGCTGGGCAGCTACGGCGGCCACACCGGCATGGATATCGCCTGTCCCCTCGGCACCACGGTCCGTGCCTCCAAGGCGGGTACCGTTACCACCGCCCTCAATTACGGCTGGAACTACGGCTATGGTAAAACGGTGGTCATCAACCACGGCTACGGCCAGATCACCCGCTATGCCCATATGTCCAATGTCATTGTTACGGTCGGCCAGTATGTCAAGCAGGGCCAGGTCATCGGTTACAGCGGCAGCACCGGCAATTCCACCGGTCCGCACCTGCACTTCGAGATCCGTATCGATGGTGCCATCAAGGCGCCGGAGAACTATATCGGAAAGGTTTACAACCGCTAAGCCAAAGAAAAATACAAGCCTTACAGTCCCCCCAACGGAGTACTCCGCTGGGGGGACTTTTTGGGGGAAAGAGGCAAGGCCCACAGTGTTTTGAGGGAAGCCTCCCCCAAAATGAGCTGCGGCAGGTTGGGTGCTATCTTGCCGTCCTACCGGTGAGCTGCCGGAAAGGGAAAACTTTACTGCCCCGTGGCAGTGATGGTAATCTGCAGAGTCAGATCGGCGGCGGGGGCGGCCCCCAGAGCATAGACGGTCAAGGTGCCATTGGCATTGGCAGCGGTAAGGGCGGTGATCCCGGCCTCCTGCAAGGCCATCAGCTGGGCGGCGGTGGGATGCAGAGCCACCAGCGAACCAGCGGTCAGTCCGGCCAAAGCGGCGGCTTGGGAATAGGGTTCCTCGGTACTCCATCCGGCAGCGGTAAGGGTGATGCTCCCCAAAGTAATGGCAGCTTCGCCGGGATCGCCTTTCGGCCCTTGGGGGCCGGTTTCCCCAGTTTCACCCTTCGGCCCTTGCGGGCCGGTTTCACCAGTGTCGCCTTTCGGTCCTTGAGGGCCGGTTTCACCAGGGTCGCCCTTCGATCCCTGAGGGCCGGTCTCACCGGGGTCCCCTTTTGGCCCCTGAGGACCGGCTTCGCCGGGAGCGCCGTTTTGGCCGTCTTTTCCGTCCTTACCGTTGGTGCCGTCTTTGCCATCTCGGCCGTTAAACAGCCCGGCATCGGCATCGGTCCGGAGGGCATCTGCCGCCGAAACGGCGGCTTCCGCCTTGGTAAGCAGGCTTTGGACGAGGGTGGGGGTGGCTTCAGTGGGGGTATTTTCCTCTGGCTGGGTGCCGGTGCATATGGGCCCCAGCAGGCAGCTGACTGTCGGCAGGACCATCTCCTCCCCGCGGGTGCCGTATACCCCCACACGCAGGTACTCGCCCGCACGGGTGAGACATTCCCACGGGATGAAGCACTGGTTATCCTCCCCCAGCAGGCAGCTGACGCTGACGGTGCCGGCGGTGAAAACGGCGGTGCGATCGAGGGCGGCCCACTGCGGGGAGAAGCAGAACCGCACCGGGACGGCCTGTACCATACCGGTGGTGAGAAGTTCATTTTGGGCCACTGTGATGGCGGCCCCGGTGACTTGACAAATGATCATAAATTTCCTCCTTGTGATAAGATCCCCTGCACTAATACGGCAAAATGGCCTCTTTTTTGCATGTGAAAGGTTAATATTTCACTTTTTTTAATGGAAAATTTACAATATTGGAGGAATATGGACTGATTTTACATAAGGATTGGGCTAATGAGAGAATGATTTACTGGGAATATAAGTTTGTTTCGCGGGACGATTTGCGGCCACCTGGCGGCGAAAGCCTCCCTTGTGTAAAGGGAGGTGGCGAAGGTGCCTGCGGCGCATTTTATTTTGGCCCCCAGCAGGGACCGAATTAAAATAAACACCTTATAAGCGTCGTCGCGTCGGACGCAACCTTCGCTTAAGTCGGGCTGACCCTGCGCTT
>ERZ827156.4847-NODE-4847-length-10592-cov-6.134763_pt1 | contig 10592 bp, 8 predicted proteins | sample MGYA00519919_ERZ827156 | MGnify/ENA primary metagenome ERZ827156 (study PRJEB31778, sample SAMEA3449269) | human gut metagenome | biome: human gut; feature: human-associated habitat; material: faeces | place: United Kingdom | collected 2010/2012 ... | reverse complement strand
GTGATAACCAACCACTTTCTGTGGCTGTGTTCAAAATGAACACGACCACATCTTGCGGACGGCTTTTGACCAATCCACAAAATCGGTGGGATTTACAAGAAAAATACCACTGTATGCAGAATTCGTCAAGAGGATTTTGAAAAATTTATGGCAATAAAGTAGAGAGAGTAGGACTTATCCTTGAAGAATGCTCCGAAATCTCACGGATACGGCGGCATCGTCGATTTTTGCCTGACCCTCCCTGCAATCGCAAGAAAAAAACAAGAAACAGCCGGTGGATTTTCAGCGCATCCATGTTACAATAAGGGTATCCAAACACCAGAGGAGGGGCGCACTGTGTCCAAGACCACCCTGTTTGACAGCCGCATCAAGAAATACGCATACCGGGAGGCAGCGCAGCTCTACGGGGAGCTGGGCAGCTCCCCGGCAGGTTTGTCCCCGGAGCAGGTGGAGCGGCAGCGGGAGAAATACGGCTCCAACTGCTTTGGCAGCCGCAGTAGCGATACCATGCTCCGGCGGCTGCGGCGGGCGTTCATCAACCCCTTCAACGTCATTCTCTTTGTGCTGGGGAGCATTTCGCTGGTGACGGATGGTCTTTTGGCCTCCGATTTTTCCAAGAACGCCACCACAGCCCTCATTATCTTTTCCATGATTCTCATCAGCGGCGGCATCCGTCTGGTGCAGGAATTGCGTGCCAAAAACGCCGCCCAGCAACTGGACCGGCTGATCCATCAGCGCATCCGGGTGCGGCGGGGCGGTGTGTGCATGGACATTCCGGCGGAGGAACTGGTCGTGGGAGACGTGGTGCTGCTGTCGGCAGGGGATCGGGTGCCGGCTGATTTGCGGCTCACCGCTGTCACCGACCTGTTTCTCTCGCAGGCTGCCATCACCGGGGAAAGTGCGGTGGTGGAAAAAAGCTGCCGCACCCTCTGCTACGGCAGCCCTCGCCCCGTGACCCAACTGGAAAATCTCGCCTTCATGGCAACCACCGTCATTAGCGGCAAGGGCGAGGGCGTTGTGGTGGCAGTGGGCAAAAATACCCTCTACGGCAGCTTTTCCAAGGACGACCCGGAGGAAAAGCAGGCCTTTCAGAAAGGCGCTAACTCCATCGCATGGGTAATGCTGCGGTTTATGGGGGTGCTAATCCCGCTGGTGTTTTTGCTGCTGGGTCTCACCGGGGGCAACTGGCTGGAATCCTTTGCCTTTGCCCTGTCGGTGGCGGTGGGGCTGATGCCGGAGATGCTGCCCATGGTCATCACCGCTTGTCTGGCACGGGGCAGCCTTGCCATGAGCCGCAAGCAAACCATCATCAAGGACATCAACGCCATGCAGGGCTTTGGCAGCATGGATGTGCTGTGCATGGACAAGACCGGCACCCTGACCAACGAGAGCATCCTGCTGGAATACTACATGGACGTGCTGGGCAACGAAAGCGCCGAGGCGCTGGATCTGGCTTTTCTCAACAGCTTTTACCACTCCGGGGTGCGCAACCCCATTGACAACGCCCTGCTGGCCTGCCAGACCATGCCGGGCAGGGAGGCACATTTCGGAGAACTGCTGGCGCAATACCGCAAAACGGATGAAATTCCCTTTGACTATGCCCGGAAGGTAGTCAGCACCCTTGTAACGGCGGCGGACGGCAGCAGCAAACTGATCCTGAAAGGGGACGTTGCCCATGTGGTGGCCCGGTGCGGCACCGTGGCCTACCGGGGACAGGTGCTGCCCATGGAAGAGGACACCGTCCAAAGCGTTTCGGCAGTGGTCAGCGAGATGCTGCAGGACGGCATGAAGGTCATCGCCGTGGCACAAAAAGAAATGGGCACCGCCGACCATATCACCTCTGCCGATGAGCAAAATCTGACACTGGTGGGGTATCTGGCCTTTTTCGATGCCCCCAAAAAGACCGCAAGAGCCTCCATTGCAGCCCTGAAACGGCTGAAAGTGACCCCGAAAGTTCTCACGGGAGATCAGGCGGATGTTGCCGTGTCCATCTGCCGCCGGGTGGGCATCCCCTGCGGCAGGGTTCTGACGGGGGCGCAGCTGGACGAAATGGCCGACAGTGCCCTTTCTACTGCCGTGGAGGAAGTCCACGTTTTTGCAGAACTGACCCCGGGGCAGAAGGTGCGGCTGGTGGCGGCCTTGGAGCAGAACGGCCACACCGTAGGCTTTTTGGGGGATGGTATCAACGACATCCCCGCCCTGTGCGAGGCCAACGTGGGCATCTCGGTGGACACGGCGGTGGATGCCGCCAAGGATGCCGCAGATGTGGTGCTGCTGCAAAAAGATCTCGGCGTGCTGGAAGAGGGCATTCTGGAAGGGCGCAAGACCTTTACCAATATGCTCAAGTATATCAAAATCACCGCTAGCTCCAACTTTGGCAACATCCTTTCCATCGTCTGTGCCAGTGCGTTTTTGCCCTTTCTGCCCATGACCTCGTTGCAGCTTTTGCTGCTGAACCTGCTGTACGATGCCCTGTGCATCATTCTGCCGTGGGACAATGTGGACGAGGAAGAGACCCTTTCCCCCCGGGATTGGTCCGGCCGGACGCTGGGGCGGTTCATGCTCTCCTTCGGACCCATCAGCTCGGTGTTCGACATTGCCACCTTCCTGTTTTTGTACTACGTGCTGTGCCCGGCGCTCTGCGGCGGTGTGACCTACCTCCACCTGACCGACCCGGCTATGCAGTTACACTATGTGGCATTGTTCCAGACCGGGTGGTTTTTGGAGTCCATGTGGACGCAGGTGCTCATCCTGCACTTCTTGCGCACCCGTCGCATCCCATTTGTGCAGAGCCGCCCCTCTGCCCCGGTGATGGTCACTACTCTTGCGGGCATCGTGGTCTTTACCGGGCTTACCTTTACCAAGGGCGGCGGTCTGTTCGGGCTGACAAGGCTCCCTCTCTGGTACTTTGGCTTTTTGCTGATAGTGGCACTGGCGTATATGCTGCTGACCACGGTGATCAAGACCTTCTACCAGAAAAAGCACCATCAGTTGATTTGAAAGGAGGGGTCTGCCATGAAAAAGAAGATCGGATTTGTACCCATGGACCCCGTCCTTGGAGCATGGCTGTTGGAAATGCTGGCAAAGCACCCGACGGAAAGCGATAATGCCGCAGAATTATGCGCCGGCGTGCAGGACCTGCTGCGGGGCGAGGTGACCTCTCTGCTGTTGAGCGCATCCGGGGAAGGAGAAACACCCGCCCCGGCAGAGAGCTTGCAGCTGGGGGAGCTGGAGATCTTCCCCAAAAGCCGTCGGGTGATGCTGCAGGGCCGGGACGTGAGCCTGACCCCCAAGGAGTTCGACATCCTATGGTTTCTGGCGCAGAACCGGGGCGAGGTGTTTACCAAAGAACAAATTTACCGGGCGGTGTGGTCGGATAACTACCTGCTGGACGACAGCAACATCATGGCGTTTATCCGCAAGCTGCGCAAAAAAATCGAGCCGGACCCGGACGCGCCCCGGTACATCCTGACCCTCTGGGGCATCGGGTATAAGTTCAACGACCAGTTGTAAAAAATCAAATCTTGCTCAATCGCAAGGAAATCGCAAGGCTTTGGCCATGGGATCTTCCTTGCGATTTTTGTATTCTAGGGGTGTTGGAAGGAGGTGAGCCGAATGCTCTACATGGATTTTGTTTTGAGAGTTGCCCTCTCGATGGTGCTGGGGTTTCTCATTGGGTTGGAACGGCAGTTGACCGGACACCCGGCGGGCATCCGCATCAATGTTCTGATCTGCATGGGCACCAGCTTTTTCACCCTGTTTCCCATGCTGTATGGCTCTGATCAGGTGTTCCGTGTGGGAAGCAGCATTATTTCCGGCGTGGGCTTTTTATGCAGCGGTGTCATTTTTAAGGACAGCGGCTCGGTGCGGGGAATGAACACCGCCGCCACCCTCTGGTGTACGGCTGCCATCGGCATTCTGGCCAGCACAAGAATGTACGCCATGGCGGTGACGGCGGCTGTCCTCCTCATTGGCTCCAACCTGATCCTGCGTCCCCTTGCAAGAAAGGTGAACCCCATCGCTGCCGGAGAAGAAAACGAAAAGCAATACCGCATCTCCGTCACCTGTCAGGAGAGCGCAGAGCAGGAGCTGCGGGCTCTTCTCATCCACAGCAACACCTGCAAAACGCTGTATTTGACCAATCTGGAAAGCGGCGATGTGGTGGGTGACAAGGTGGAGATTCTTGCAGAATACTGTTCTTCAGGCAAATCCAAGCGCACAGTGCTGGAAGGCATCGTGGGACAGGCGTTGAAGCTGCCGGAAGTGGTCAGCGCAGGTTGGGAGGTGTTGTGATGGAAGATGGAAGTCAATGCAGCACATCGGAAAGGAGAAAACAACTATGGACTACACCTGCATCTTTTTCGGCGTTCTCTTTACCATTGGCGGCATTGTGTTCGCCACAGGAAACGGACACCCTCATCTGTCTGCATGGAGAAATATGCCCCCGGAAGAAAAAGAGAAGATTGCTATCGTTCCGCTTTGCCGCAACATTGGAGAGATCATTGCGCTGAACGGTATCATCTTCCTGCTCAAGGGTCTTTGGGCTGGTTTTTCAGACCACTGGTTTGTGGGAGCCATGGTGGCATGGATGATCATAGCAGGCTTTGATGTCTGGTACATCGAAAAAAGCCAGAGGTATCGCAAAAAGTGAGTAGAGAGGTGAACCCAATGAACAAGAAAATGAACAAGAAAAAAGAAAACCGCATGGCCGTCCGACAGGCGGCAGCAAAGGCGGTGCTCCGGGACGAGCAGAACCGCCGCATCCAGTTCGCCGCCACCAATCCGGAGGGCGAGGTGCTGAAGAATCTCCGCACCACCCTCCGGGGTCTGGATGAGGATGCCGTGACCGCCAGCCGTGCCAAATACGGCAGCAACAAGGTGACCCACGAGAAAAAGAAATCGCTGGCACAGCGTCTGGCGGGAGCCTTCGTCAACCCCTTTACCGCCATTCTGTTCTGTCTGGCGCTGGTGTCCACCATGACGGATATGGTGTTTCCGTATTTTTCCCTGCTGGGCAGTGTGCCGGAGGATTTTGATCCCCTGACGGTCGTTATCATCCTGACCATGGTGCTCATCTCCGGCACCCTGCGGTTCGTGCAGGAATCCCGCAGCGGCAACGCAGCGGAAAAGCTACTGGCCATGATCACCACCACCTGTATGGTCACCCGGCAGGAGCAGGAGAAGGTGGAGATCCCCATGGACGATCTGGTGGTGGGAGATATTGTGCATCTCTCGGCAGGCGATATGATCCCGGCGGACGTCCGCATTCTGGAAGCCAAGGATCTGTTCGTCAGTCAGGCCAGCCTGACTGGCGAGAGCGAACCCATTGAAAAGACTCCGCTGGTCTGTGCCCCGCAGGACAGCGTCACCGACTACACCGACATCGCTTTTATGGGCAGCAATGTGATCTCCGGCAGCGCCACCGCCGTGGCAGTCTGCGTGGGCGACCAGACTCTCTTCGGTTCCATGGCCTCTGCCGTGGCTGGGGAGGCGGTAGAGACCAGCTTCACCAAGGGGGTCAACGCCGTTTCGTGGGTGCTGATCCGCTTTATGATGGTCATGGTGCCGCTGGTGTTCTTCATCAACGGCATCACCAAGGGCGACTGGCTGGAAGCGTTTTTGTTCGGCATCTCCATCGCCGTGGGGCTTACCCCGGAAATGCTGCCCATGATCGTGACCACTTGCCTTGCCAAGGGCGCAATCTCCATGAGCAAAAAGCAGACCATCGTGAAAAATCTGAACTCCATCCAGAACTTTGGTGCCATCGACATCCTCTGCACTGACAAAACTGGCACCCTGACACAGGATAAGGTAGTGCTGGAATATCACCTGAACGTCAACGGCGAAAACGACACCCGGGTACTGCGCCACGCCTACCTGAACAGCTACTTCCAGACCGGCTATAAGAACCTGATGGACCTTGCCATCATCCACAAGACCGAGGAGGAAGAAGCGGCCGATTCCCGGCTGTTAGACCTGTCGGAAAACTATGTGAAGGTGGATGAGATTCCCTTTGACTTCACCCGCCGCCGTTTGACCACTGTGGTGCAGGACAAGGCAGGCAAGACCCAGATGGTGACGAAGGGTGCAGTAGAGGAAATGTTGTCCATCTGTGCCTATGCGGAGCAGGACGGTAGGGTAGAGCCTCTGACCGATGCCCTGCGCAGCAAAATTCTGCATACCGTGGATGAACTCAATGATAAGGGCTTCCGGGTGCTGGCCATTGCCCAGAAGAGCAACCCCTCCCCGGTGGATGCCTTTGGCGTAAAGGACGAGCGGGATATGGTACTGCTGGGATATCTTGCCTTCCTCGACCCGCCCAAGGAGTCAACCGCCGATGCCATCCGAGCACTGAAAGACCACGGTGTCACCACTAAAATCCTTACCGGCGACAACGACAAGGTCACCCGCACCATCTGCAAGCAGGTGGGGCTGAAGGTCCGCAATATGCTGCTGGGTTCCGACCTGGACCATATGTCCGATGCAGAGCTTGCCCGGGCAGCAGAGAGCACCGATGTGTTTGCGAAGCTGACCCCGGACCAGAAGGCACGGGTGGTGTCCGTCCTGCGGGAAAATGGCCACACCGTGGGCTTTATGGGGGACGGTATCAACGACGCTGCAGCCATGAAAGCTGCTGACATCGGCATCTCGGTGGATACCGCCGTGGACGTAGCCAAGGAGTCGGCAGACATCATCCTGCTGGAAAAAGACCTGATGGTGCTGGAGCAGGGCATCATCGAGGGCCGCAAGACCTACGCCAATATGATCAAATACATCAAGATGACGGCCAGCTCCAACTTCGGCAATATGTTCTCGGTGCTGGCAGCCTCGGCGCTGCTGCCCTTCCTGCCCATGATGAGCGTCCACCTCATTTTCCTGAATCTCATCTACGACCTCTCCTGCACCGCCATCCCATGGGATAACGTGGACGAGGAATTCATTGCCAAACCCCGGAAATGGGATGCTTCCAGCGTGGGCAGCTTTATGATCTGGATCGGACCCACCAGCTCTATCTTCGACTTCACAACGTATATTTTCATGTACTTTGTGTTCTGCCCGCTGTTCGTGTCCGGCGGCGTGCTGTTCAATGATCTGGCGGCTCATTACAGTGGAGCCCAGCTTGCCCTGATGCAGGCACAGTACATCGGGATGTTCCAAGCCGGATGGTTCGTAGAGTCCATGTGGAGCCAGACGCTGGTCATCCACATGATCCGCACCCCAAAGCTGCCATTCATCCAGAGCCGGGCGTCCGCTCCGGTGACCATGCTGACCATGACCGGCATTGCGGTGCTGACCATCATCCCCTTTACCCCCTTTGGTGCAGCGCTGGGCTTTGTGGCACTGCCTGCGGCCTACTTTGCCTATCTGATCCCCTGCATCCTGCTGTATATGGTGCTTGCCACCAGCCTGAAAAAAGCCTACGTCCGCCACTATGGCGAGTTGCTGTAAAGGAGGGAAACCATGAACTGGAATGAACTTTGGATGACCGTATTCGGCACCACCCACTGGCTGGGTCTTGATCTGGGCTTCTGGGTGTCCTTGGCGGTGGTGGCCCTCATCGTGGTGGCCATGAACGCTGTGTTTTGGGGTATGAAGCCCCAGAAGAAACCGACAGACCCGCCCAAGGCGGTGTAACAAACGATGCCATAGATAAAATATCCCGGTCATTCCCCTGCGCTCAGCAGAGAGAATGACCGGGATATTTTTAGTGTGCACAGAAGTGAAAATAACATCTTGCTTTTTCTCGCAAAATGTGGTATATCCATTATACGAAACATTGCTTTGAAAGAACGCTCCACCGTTCAATGATGTATAAATGGGAGGTGCCCGCCATGACCGCCGTGATCTACGCCCGCTATTCCAGCGACAACCAACGCGAAGAATCCATTGAAGGCCAAATTCGTGAATGCACGGCCTATGCGGAAAAGAACGGCATCACCATCGTCAAGCACTACATCGACCGCGCCCTTTCCGCTAAAACTGACAATCGTCCGGAGTTCCAGCAGATGATAAAGGACAGCGAAAAGCGGCTGTTTGACATTGTGCTGGTCTGGAAACTTGACCGCTTTGCCCGAAACCGCTATGATTCGGCACACTACGAGTATCAGTTGGAGCGGAACCACGTCAAGCTGGTATCTGCCACGGGGCCTATCTCTGACAGCCCTGCGGGTATCATGGTCAAGAGTATGCTCACCGGCATGGCTGAATACTACTCGGCAGAACTTTCTGAAAAAGTTGTGCGCGGCATGACCGAGAATGTTCTGAAGGGGAAGTACAACGGCGGCACGATTCCCATTGGTTTTAAGGTGGATGAGGAGAAGTTCTTTCAAGTCGACCCGCTGAAAGCTCCCTTTGTGGTAGAAGCCTTTCAGCGGTACAACGATGGCGCAACTATGAAAGAACTGATGAACTGGCTGAACGACAGTGGCGTGACCACCAACCGCAACCAGAAGTTTACCTACAACAGTGTTCAGACGCTGCTGACGAACAAACGGTACATCGGAGAAAACCACTTCAAGGACATTGTGATGCCCGACAGCATCCCGGCCATCGTGGACAAGGACTTGTTTGAAGAAGTGCAGCAAAAAATCAAGAAGAACAGCCGCGCTCCTGCCCGTCACAAGGCCGAGGACGATTACTTGCTCACCACCAAGCTGTTCTGCGGAATGTGCGGCGCGATGATGTTCGGCGAGTGCGGTACGGGTAGAAACAAGGTCGTTCATCATTATTATAAGTGCGCCACCGCGAAGCGTTTCAAGACCTGCAAGAAAAAGACCGTCCGTAAAGAGTGGCTGGAAGATTTGGTCATAGCTGAAACCATGAAGCTGATTCAGGACGATGCCGTGATTGATGCCATCGTTGCAGAAGTCATGGAGTTGCAGGATCAGGAAAACACCACGCTTCCTTTGCTGGAAAAGCAGATGCGCGAGGTGGAGAACGGCATTGAGAATATGCTGAACGCTATTCAAGCAGGTGTGCTGACCAACTCCACCAAATTGCGTCTGGAAAAGCTGGAAGCCCAGCAGAAAGAACTTGAGATTCGGATTGCCGAAGAAAAAATCGCTCGGCCACGGTTGAACGAAAATCAGGTTCGGTTCTGGCTGACCCGAATATGGATACGGCCGGCCCCAACTTGGCAAGAGCGTCGAAGCCGTCTACGAACTCAGATTGGATGCGCAGCGTGCGCCAAGGGTCGGCATCGCGCCAATCAGTGCCCGGCTCTTCGCTGATCAGCTTTCCTGTGGTGCTGTGGCGAGGGACCATCTTTCCGCGCAGGGTTACCGAGCCACGGCGGTAGGGCGTTCCGAGGGGCGAAGCGTCGCCGGTCTGTTTTCCTTCATCGGCGCTAAGCGTTGTTGAAAGATATTTTTCCAAGGCGTTTTCAACTGCTGCCTCGGTTGCTTTCTTCGCCTGCTTCTTCGTGATTTTCTTTGCCATTTCGGTCCCTTCCCCTCGCGTCGATACGCTCTTTCAGCATACCCGATGAACCGCGTTAAATGCACCGAGCGGCACCATACTGCTACACTGGCATGAAAAGTCGTCGTTCCATCGGAGGGAAGGTTTGGAGCGGCGGATCGAGGGGGAAAGAAGATTACCATGGGAAGCACCGCAACAGGGGAAGGCAAGGCTGCCATAACCCGCTCCATGCCTTTGCGCGTAGCCATATATTTTGGTGGCATTTTGATTTTGGGCGTTGGTGTTGTCTTGAGTGCGCGAAGTGATTTCGGCGCGCCGGCATTCCAGTCGATACCGTTGGTGTTCAGCGAAGGCACCCATCTGCTTACCTTGGGGCAATCGTGCATATGCCTATATTGCATCGATATCCTTATTCAGGTTCTGGTGTTTCGAACGCTCAATGTCAAAATCGCTCTTCAGATTCCTTTTGCCTTTGCGTTCGGTTGCCTGATCGACCTATTTGACTTCGTATTGGGGCTTGATTTCTTCTGGTTTTGCCATGACCCAAGCCTGCTAACCAGCTGCATTATGTTCACGATCGGCATTACACTTATCGGCATAGGGGTAAGCGCCATGGTGGCTATGAATTTCGTGTTGAACCCCGCCGATGGTTGCACGCAGGCCTTTATGAAAATCACCCATCTTCCCTTCGGTAAGGCGAAGATCATCAACGACGTGTCTATTGCATGCGTAATGGCGCTTCCGATGGCTGGCCACCTGTTCGGCGTGGGCGTTGGTACGGTTATTTCAATGGTTGCCATTGGCGCCATATGCCAGGTGGTATCTGATGGCGCCCGCGGTTTTTACCGTCGTGCCTATGTGCCTGCGAGCTTTGCATGATGCTTTGAACCACTTATTTCATGCGTGTTAACTCTTGAAATCTGCTTTGTTACGTATCGAGACGAAGCCAAAAGCTGCCTGCCGAAGGCGGTACCTTGTTTGCTAGCGAATTATCCCCACCTTTCTTAAAACGGGAAAGGCAAACGGTTCGCGAAAGTCGTTGAGCGGAGAGGACAAGCACTCAGCGGCTTTTCGGTTGTGAGAGTGAGAGGTTCAGAATGCAAACACGGAACGTGCCTGCGCAAAGCGGGCTGTATCGTCCTGAGTTCGAGCATGATGCGTGCGGTATTGGCGCG
>ERZ827156.4846-NODE-4846-length-10595-cov-4.064516_pt1 | contig 10595 bp, 7 predicted proteins | sample MGYA00519919_ERZ827156 | MGnify/ENA primary metagenome ERZ827156 (study PRJEB31778, sample SAMEA3449269) | human gut metagenome | biome: human gut; feature: human-associated habitat; material: faeces | place: United Kingdom | collected 2010/2012 ... | reverse complement strand
CTCACCTCATTGTCGTCTGTCACTGCTATAAGCGAAACAACCCTGCCATACTGTGCTGATTTTTCAATGGTTACGGGCTTATCCGACATCCTTATACGGTTGTTTGTGTCGATAATGCTGATATCAGTTTTACTTTCCAATCCTATTCCCAAAAGTGAAATATTGCCGAGCACATGGTCTATTCTGCTTCCTGTTGCTCCAAGCATCACTATGCTTCTTGCACCCTCGCTTATGGCAAGTCTTATGGCATACTCTGTATCAGTATCATCCTTTATGGGATTGAGCCTGTGTATCTCGGTCTGTCCCTTTCTCTCAAAAAACTCCAATGCCTTTGTCGTGGCTGAATCGAAATCACCTACAATTATATCAGGCGTGACACCGTTTTCGTACAGGAAATCCATTCCGCTGTCAGCCGCAATTATGGCATCTATTCCATCAGTCTTTATCTCATTTAAGCCGAATTCCTTATCTATTTTTCCACCACATACAATCAAATACCTCATTTTGTCCACCTTCTTATAAATAACATATCCACATTTGCTACAGCCCCGGAAGCGTTTCCGTTTTAACCTGCATCTGTTACATCATGATATTCAGAAAACCCTTTACATTTTCTTCTATATCTCCGCTAAACACCGCACTTCCCGCAACAATGATATTGGCTCCTGCTGCAAGCAGTGTCTCCACGTTCTCAAGATTAACACCACCGTCCACCTCGATATCAGCCTTATTTGCGGTTTTCTCAAGAAGTGCCTTTAAGTCGCGCACCTTGTCTACAGTGTACGGAATAAGCTTTTGTCCTCCAAAGCCCGGATTTACAGTCATGATAAGCACCATGTCCACTTTGGGAAGCACATACTCTATGGCTGAGAGCGGAGTAGCCGGATTTAATGCTACACCTGCCAGTATGCCCTTTTCCTTTATTGCCTCGATTGTCCTGTCAAGATGCTTACATGCCTCCGCATGGACTGTGATGATATCTGCTCCTGCTGTCGCAAAATCATCTATATATCTGACCGGCTCATCTATCATCAGATGCACATCAAACATACGCTCTGTGCACTTTCTGATTGTCTTTATGACCGGCAGTCCTATTGATATGCTTGGAACGAAGCTGCCGTCCATAACATCTATATGCACATACTGTGCTCCGGCCTCATCAAGCTGCTTAAGCTGCTCTCCGAGTATTGAATAATCCGCTGATAAAATTGATGGTGATAAACAGTTCATGTTTTCCTCCGTTTGATTATGCTTTAAATTAATACTTTTGTCTGTTTTTAAGCTCCTCATATAAAAGCTTATAATTATCATACCGCACCTGCGATATTTTCCCATCTGCAAGAGCTTCCTTCACACCGCAGTCCGGCTCATTTATATGACTGCAGCCCTGAAACCTGCAATATGGCTCATACTCTACAAACTCCGGATAACATGTCCACAGATCTTCCTTTTCAAAGCCCGGCACATCCATCGAGCTAAAGCCTGGTGTATCCATAATATACGTGCCATCCTTTATCGGGATAATCTCAGAATGTCTGGTCGTATGCTTTCCGCGCTCTATTTTCTCACTTATATGTCCGGTCTCCATCTGCACATCATCCTGCAGACAGTTGATGATAGATGACTTGCCAACTCCCGAGGGACCTGCAACCGTGGTCGTCCTTCCCTCTAAAATGTGCTTTATCTCATCTATGCCCTCACCTGTTTTCGTGCTGGTAAAAAGCACTCTATAGCCAGCCGGCTCGTATATGCTTTTAAGCTCCTGCTGCTCTTTAGGTGTGATTAAGTCCTTTTTGTTGAAGCATATAGTAACCGGGACATGCTGGTACTCCATCATACACAAAAACCTATCAAGCAGGTTGAAATTGGGATCCGGCTTTGCGGATGCAAAAATAACCAGGGCCATGTCTATATTGGACACAGCCGGCCTGATAAGTTCGTTTTTCCGTGGCAGTATACGCTCGACATTGCCTATGTGCTTTTCATCATCGAGGACTGCTATATCGACGATATCGCCAACCAGCGGCTTTATCTTTTGTTTTCTGAAGGTGCCTTTTGCTTTGCACTCGTAGAGAGTGCCGCCTGTGGCAGTTTCTTTTGCTTCTTTGGTTTCTTCTACGTAGACGTAGTAGAAGCCGGCAATTCCTTTAATAATTTTTCCTGTCATGGTTTTCCTTGTGTGCTTTTGTATTTGCAGGAGTCACGCTTTCGGCGGGGTGCATGCCGCGCTTTGAGGTTGTGTGGGTGGCGGGGGCAGGCATATATTCCTCTTAAAAAATATGAAGCCAGCCCCGGGCTCTCCTACGGACAGGCTATGGCTTGCTCTGCCCTGTTCTTTCCTCGGTAGGTTTATGGCACCCCGGGGCAATTCATATTTTTTTCTCGGAACACATGCCTGCCCCGCTATCCACAGTCCTTCTCCGCGAGTTCAGGTTTTCGTCCGCGGGTTGGGGTGGTTGGGGTGCGGATAGCACCACTTCGTGGGTGCTATCCGGTGGCTTACTGTACTTCTACTGTTTCTGTCTTTGTCTGAATTTCACCCTCAACTTCATTTCCATCTCCATCCAATGATGGAACTGTATATTTCCATGTTACCGTTAATTTACCGGATGCACAATTCATTGTTCCGGATACTGCAACCTCTGCTGAAGTTACTGTTCCACTTGCGTATGTCTGTCCATCACTTCCTTTTAAGGTATATGAACCATCTACTACCTTTGCATTTTCTATTCCAAGTGACAATGTCTTATTTACGCTCTTTGAAACCTGCTGCTTACCCTTACTGAGTGTAAGTGTGATTGTGGTGCCTGCGGCTACGGTTTCGCCGGATTTGGTCTGGCTGATTACGCTACCGGCTGGTACGGTGTCGCTGTACTGGGAGTCGGCGTAGGTGTACTTGAGGCCTGCTCCTGCGAGGGTGCTTTCTGCCTGTGACTGTGAGGCGCCTACTACGTTTGGCACGGTGATTGGCTTCTGGCCCGGTGAAAGGGTGACTGTTACTGTGCTGCCCTTTGCGGCCTGGTTCTTTGCTGATGGTGACTGTGCTGTTACTACATCTGCTGCTACACTGTCATTGTAATCTCCATACTCGAAGGTGACACTAAAGCCTGCTGACTCGAGTGTACTCTTTGCCGAGCTCTTGGTCTTTCCGATTACACTTGGTATCTTGACCATCTCTGATGTACTATCACCTTTTCCTGCGATAACTACATTAATCTGTGAACCACGCTTTACTGTATCTCCGGCCTTGACATCCTGCTCAAGGATTGTGCCATCCTTTGCATCTGACTGCTTTGTCTCAAATGCAAATACTGTGAGGTCAAGCTTTAAGCGGTCTACTGCCTTCTGAGCATCCTCCACTGACATGCCTCTGATGTCAATCATCTGGCCCTCTGTCTCAGTCTGTGTCTCTGACTCTGATTCAGACTCGGTCTGTGTCTGTGACTCTGTCTGCTGTGACTCTGAGTTCTTTTTGCCGCCAAACTTAAACACTCCTGCCACTGAAAGTGCAAGATATATGATAACTATTACAATGATTACGGCTGTTACTATACCCATGATTGTGATTGCTTTATCCATCTTTGGATTTAAAAGCTTGCCGTCATCATCATCGTCTTCGTCTTCATCATTATCATCATCGTCGTCTAAGAGTGACTCATCATATTCATCATCATCGTCTTCATCGTCAGCATACTCATCATCATTATCTGCATCGGTATCATCATCGTTTAAGTCCTCTGCGACACCTCTGCCCTCTTTTATCTTGTCAAGCTCCTCCGGGCTTATAACCTTGGTCTTGCCACCATCAACGAGTGGTGCTATTGTGACGAAATCCTCATCAGGATGCGCAAGAGAGCGCCTTATGTCTGTGAGAAGCTCCTCAATAGTCTGGTATCTGCGGTCCGGTGTCTTTTGTGTACACTTTAAGATGATTTTCTCAAAGCTGATTGGCAGATCCGGTGCGTAGATGCTTGGTCTTGCAATCTCCTCCTGTAAGTGCTGCAGTGCAACTGCCACTGTGGTATCACCGTCAAACGGCACACGGCCTGTAACCATCTCAAACATTACGATTCCCAATGAGTAAATATCACTTCTGCCATCGACGAAGCCGTTTCTTGCCTGCTCCGGAGATGCATAGTGTACTGAGCCCATCACATCTGAGCTTATTGTATTTGAAGATGTAGCCTTTGCAATTCCAAAGTCTGTCACCTTTACCTTGCCATCTGTAGAAATAATGATATTCTGTGGCTTGATATCACGGTGGATGATATTTTTATTGTGAGCGGCCTCTATGCCCCTTGCCACCTGGATTGCAATACTTGCAGACTCCTTGAATGACAGCTGGCCCTTTTTCTCGATATAAGTCTTAAGTGTGATGCCCTCGACATACTCCATGACAATGTAGTACAGACCATTCTCGCTGCCTACATCATAGATATTTACGATATTCGGATGCTCAAGTCCTGCTGCTGACTGTGCCTCAGCACGGAACTTGGTCACAAATGAACTATCCTCCGAAAACTCCTGCTTTAAAACCTTTATAGCTACGAAACGGCTCAGTATATGGTCTTTTGCCTTGTATACATCGGACATGCCGCCTGCGCCAACCTTGCTTAGGATCTCATATCGATCCGATAAAAAACTTCCTATCTCTAACATCTGTTATTACCTCGTCTTAAAATGGTTTAATAATCATTACAGTGATATTATCGCGGCCACCGTTTGCATTGGCCATGGCGACAAGCTGTGACGCTGCTGTCTCGATATTATCATTTTGCCTAATAGTATCGCATATTTCTTTATCTCTCACCATATTGGTAAGTCCGTCTGTACACAGAAGAATCCTGTCGTCCTCACATAGCTCGACCTCAAAAAAATCTGCCTCCACATGATCTGCTGCCCCGACAGCTCTCGTGATGATATTCTTGTCCGGATGAACTCTCGCCTCGTCGGCATTTATCTCACCCATCCTGACCATCTCATCAACCAGTGAATGATCCCTGGTAATTTGTCTGATCTGCTCTGTGCCACCTACAATATAAAGCCTGCTGTCACCTATATTGGCCACAAAAAGCTTGTTTCCTATAATAGTTCCTACGACTAAGGTGGTACCCATTCCACGCTTAGCTTCATCCTCACGAGACTCAGCCACCAAAAGCTCATTTGCCTTGTTGATAGCCTCTTTGATGATGGATACCGGTTCATCCCCGGCATTTCTCGATACCGATGCAACCACACGCTCTATAGTGTATCTGGAAGCATAGTCACCGGCTTTGTGTCCTCCCATTCCATCTGCTACGATGAAAAGATTCGGAAGATTTCCTACTGCAGTGTCAGACGAGAAATAAAAATCCTGATTCATCTCACGAATAGCACCTGCATCCGTAATGGAAAACGTCTTCATCTAGTTTATTCCTCTCTCTTTATCTATATGCTTCTTGCGAAGCTGTCCACAGGCACCGTCTATATCTCTGCCCATTTCCCTTCTAATAGTAACATTAATTCCGTTTTTTTCAAGCCTATTTTTAAATGCCTCTATAACACCCTTGTTGGACTGCACGTAGTCGCGCTCCTTTATCGGGTTTACCGGAATCAGATTTATATGGCAGTTCATGCCATGTACGAGTGCCGAAAGCTCTGCTGCATCCTCGGCTGTATCGTTCACTCCGCCTACCAGGCTATACTCAAAGGTGACTCTGCGGCCGGTCTGTGCAAAATAATATTTGCATGCATCGACCACATCATGTATATCATAGCTGTTTGCAACCGGCATGAGAGCTTTTCTCTTTTCCTGGTTGGAGGCATGCAGTGAAAGCGCCAGCGTGATAGAAAGCTTTTCATCTGCAAGCTGTCTCATGCGCGGTACGAGGCCACATGTGGAAACTGTCAGATTGCGCTGGCTGATATTGATTCCGTTTTCATCAGTGAGAAGCTCTATAAAGCGCAGCAGATTGTCGTAATTGTCAAGCGGCTCACCTGTCCCCATGACAACTACATTTGAGATGCGCTCTCCTATGTCCTTGCCTATCTGATAAATCTGGTCAATCATCTCAGACGGCCTAAGCCCTCTGACTAGTCCGTCAAGAGTAGATGCACAGAATCTGCACCCCATCCTGCAGCCAACCTGCGAAGATATGCATACAGAGTTTCCATGCTTGTACTTCATAAGCACACTCTCTATGACGTTGCCATCGTCGAGTGCAAAGAGATATTTTCTCGTGCCATCAAGCTTTGACACCTGCACCTCCTCTTTTTTTAGCGAGATGAGTATTGCATTGTCCTTTAATACCTGTATGAACTTTTTTGAAATATTGGTCATCTCATCAAAGCTTTCCACATGCTTCACATGAATCCACTCATATATCTGCTTCGCACGGAATTTCTTCTCTCCGAGCGATATGATAAACTCTGTGAGCTCATTCATATTCATTGATTTGATGTCAGTTAGTTGTTCTTTTATCTGTTCCATATTATTTTTATTAAATCTGCATTTAACTATTGTTTTTAAACCAATTTATATTTATTAATTCATGATTTATTTTAATATCATAATTTACTTTTTATGAATCTTGCAATAAAGAATCCGTCACTTCCATGCTCACCGGGCAGTATCTGTTTCATTCCGGTGCCCTCAGCAAAGTTCTTATCCAACTCAAACTCCGGATGCTTTTCAATAAACCACCTCACATTGTCCTCATTCTCAGCCTCATCTATCGTACATGTACTGTAAACGAGCACTCCGTTTGGCTTCACGTATGTATGCACGGTATCAAGTATCTGTCTTTGAAGAGCGGCAAGCTCATCTACAGACTCAGGTGTCATCTTGTAGCGGATGTCCTTCTTTCTTCCGAGCACTCCAAGCCCTGAGCACGGCAGATCACAAATGAGTATATCTGCCTTTCCCGCCGAATCAGCATCAAATACTGTGGCATCCCACACCTCTGCCGACATATTGTTAAGGCCATGCCTGTCTATATTTTCCTCAATCATATCGACCTTGTTATCGGTCAGGTCACGCGCGAGCACATGGCCGCTTCCCTGCAAAAGCTCAGCTATATGGGTGCTCTTGCCGCCCGGTGCTGCGCATACATCTATCACGTAGTCGCCCTTCTTTGGAGCAGCCGTCTGTGCGACAAGCATCGAGCTTATATCCTGCACATAGAAAAGCCCATCTCTAAAGCTCTGTAAGCCATTTAAATAATCAAATCCAGATATAACAAACGCATAATTAAGTTCATCAACCGCTGTGACCGTCACACCCTCTGCCTCAAGCATTGCACGAAGTTCATCCGGAGTACACCTGGTCAGGTTTGTCCTGATGCTTATTGTGCTCTTACTGTGAAAGGCCTTGAAAATCTCCTCTGCCTTCTTCTCTCCGTATGCTGATACAAATCTGTCCACTATCCACTGTGGCATGGAGTATCGGATGCTTAAAGTATCAAACTGTACTGAATCTATATTTCTTGCAATATTTCTGAGTACACCGTTTACAAAGCCCGAAAGCTGTGCAAACTTATGCCTCTTTGCAAGCTTCACCGCCTCATTGCATACAGCTGAATCCGGCACCGCGTCCATGTACTTTATCTGGTAAACGCTCATGCGAAGAAGGTTTCTGATGAAGGGCTTCATCTTCCTTACCTTTGTCTTTGAAAAAGAGTCTATGATGTAGTCAAGCTGCAGCATATACTCGATAGTGCCGTCAACAAGCCTCGTCATAAAGGCTCTGTCCTGCTTTGACAGATACTGATACTTGTCAAGCACACTGCGAAGCACGATATGTGAAAATGCTCCACGCTCATTAATCTCAATAAGCATCTCAAGGGCAAGCTCACGCGTATCTACAGAGTGCTCATTATGCGCTGCCACGTTTGATTTTGCCGGTCTGCCCGGTATATTATTTTTGTTTATTTGGCTATTTTTATTATTATGATTATTTTTACTATGATTATTTATCATGATGATGTTTCCGAATAGTTACATATACATTTAATTTTCTAACTAATATATCCAATTTGAACTGCCACCCTGTAAAATCACAGGCAAACAGAATCTAAAACAATATCAGTCGTCACGCCTGCGTCCGTTTGTGATAAGTATTATACGAAGGAGCTGTAAAATAGCAGCCGCCGCACTGGCTACATAGGTAAGTGCCGCTGACTTGAGCACCCTTCTTGTGTACTTAAGCTCATCATCTGCAAGTATGCCCTGTGTACGAAGCATGACAAGCGCACGTCTTGAAGCATCAAACTCTACCGGCAATGTCACGAGCTGGAAAAGCACTGCTGCCGAAAACAGCAATATGCCTATATCAATAATAAGCCCTGACGAGCGTGTGTTAAATAATAAGCCGATAAGTATGACCGGCCATGCAAGCATTGAGCCAAAATTAGCTATAGGCACAAGTGCACTCCTGATTGAAAGAGGTGCATAGCTTTTTGCATGCTGTATAGCGTGTCCACACTCATGGGCTGCTACGCCAAGTGCTGCGACCGATGTGGCATTGTACACAGGATCAGATAAATTCACTGTTTTGGTGCGCGGATCATAGTGGTCCGTCAGACTGCCGGACACATGACGCACCTGCACATCATATATGCCTGCCGCCTGAAGCACTCTCTGAGCCACCTGCGCACCATTCATGCCTGACATGCTTCTTAGCTGTGAGTATTTATTAAATGTACCTTTAACTCTTGCCGATGCAATCATACATATCACTGCACCTATCACAACGAGTATATATGTCGGATCCCAGTAATAATATCCCATGTATCATCTCTGCTACTAAAAACATATACAAATGTGTATATGCTAGATGATTTGCATCTAAATAGCTTTTCCTTTCCTGATTTTTTATAATTGCCACTTGATTTTCTATTAGTTAATTTATCCCTGTTCTCCACGGATATCCTGTGTTGGCGGTTCAATCGGATAGTTACCGCTGAAACATGCATCACAGTATGGAAGTCCGTTGTTAAGTTCTTTTAAACGTTCCATTCCAAGATAAGCTAATGTATCTGCCTCAATGCTGTCACGAATCTCATCTAAAGTCTTACCATAGGCAATCAACTGATCTTCGGAAGGAATATCCGTTCCAAAATAACAAGGGTGTAAAAATGGAGGAGAACTGATTCTTACATGAACTTCTTTTGCTCCGGCATCCTTTAACATACGAACAATACGATGACAAGTTGTTCCTCGAACGATAGAATCGTCAATCATAACAATTCTCTTACCCTTTACAGTATCTTTTAACACATTAAGCTTTACCTGTACACTGCTCTCACGCATGCTCTGCTTTGGCTTGATAAACGATCTTCCAACATAAGAATTTTTAATGAAAGCTGTTCCGTAAGGAATACCAGATTCCATAGCATATCCCTGTGCTGCCGGATTACCTGATTCAGGAACACCAACAACCATATCTGCTTCTACCGGTGAATCCATAGCAAGGAATCTTCCTGCCTTAATACGGCTGGCATAAACACCAACCCCGTCAATGACTGCATCCGGTCTTGCAAAATAGATATATTCAAAAATGCAGGTTTTCTTCTCCTTCTTCCCGCAGGACGCCGCAAATAACAGAATCACCCCCGACAGCAGAACAGACAGTCCCTTTGCAAATCTTCTTTTCATTTTCATCACTGTTTAACCTGTAAATCCTGGAAATCGTCACCAATAACTCCATAAATTTTGAAGTCAGCAATGTTTTATATCCCTCTTTTTTTAATTTATATTCATATAAGCTATGCCATACTTCATATAAATCATTTCCTAATGAATAAACAACTTTCACTTCTGCCTGTTGGCTTTGATTACTCATTCTATTTCTAAAGTAATTTTTATCTAACATAGGTCTTTTTAATTTTTGTTGGTCCTTCCAATTTCGCGATTTAACTTTTCCCGTATAAGGTCCAATGATCGCATATTCAACAACGTAGTCTTACCAAGTCCGTTAGTTCCAAATACTAAGTTTAATCTTGATGAAAATTGTATATCTAATGGACATTTGTACAGATCAAAATTGTATATATGTAATTCTTTAAGCTTCGGTAAGTAATATTTAATCTCCATAATCCTATTCCTTTAGTTCTCTTTTTCTAAAACAACTACCCCTTCTAATAATTTACCTATTGTTTTCTTTTGCTGAGGGCTTGTTTTTAGTTTTCGGGCATCTCTAATTTCTAAAACTTTAAATCCTTCCTGTTCAGCTATAGATGCACATATTTCTAAAGTATTTATTAATACATTGAAGTATGCTGAATTGGATACATTAAAATAAATTCTTCCATGTATTTTCATTTTTCCATAAAGTACACGAAATATATTTTGCATATCAACAAAATATAGTCTAACCATATCAATTATTGAATCATTCCACTTCTCTATTTCCTTTGAAGCTTCTTCCAATTCCACTAAAGTATTTTCTAACAACTCATTATTAACATTTGATGTATCGTTCCATTTTATCTGAACATGTGAACGTAATGTTTTCTCTCTTAATTCTTTTATTTCCTCACTCGTCTTTGTAAAACCTAATGTTTTCAACTCAAGCATATATGTATCTGTATAATCTCTAGAATTTAAATATGGCGGGG
>ERZ827156.4842-NODE-4842-length-10596-cov-5.991177_pt1 | contig 10596 bp, 10 predicted proteins | sample MGYA00519919_ERZ827156 | MGnify/ENA primary metagenome ERZ827156 (study PRJEB31778, sample SAMEA3449269) | human gut metagenome | biome: human gut; feature: human-associated habitat; material: faeces | place: United Kingdom | collected 2010/2012 ... | reverse complement strand
CAAAGGGTATCCCGGATTAAAAGCGGTCTGCGCTTCTACATTGATAATAAGACGTATCACATCTTTCTGTTCAGCAGAACCTTCTGATGCTGGTGCGATTGCATCGAACCGAACATCATAATTGATGGTTCCCTCCGTCAGCGTAGAATCCTCATTATTGCTTCCGGTAATTACGCCAGCCGTTTTCTTTGGTCTGTTTGTATCATCAACATGAACGCCAACCGTGCCCACTTCCGGCGTTCCTTCGATATACTTCTCTGCAATTTCGTCTACGGAACAGGCACTGTACTCATTCACACAGTTCTTCATAATCTGTGCCAGAATCTGTTTGTTGGCAAGCAGCTTCTTGGCAGCCTTATCATAGCTCGAATCATATTCCGTCTGCGTTATCGCATGAGCAAGCTGATTTTCCATCGGCATTCACTTCCTTACAGCAGATTCAAGAGGAGAGTATACTTCCCCTATTGTGCTTTCATCTTACCATAAAACACTTTGCATATCAAGCTGGCAGATGTAAACTTTTCAGCATAGATTTGTCCATATTGCCCACTCTGGTTTAAATTCAAGTCAGCATAATTCAGCATAATATTCCAATATAGCAGCATCTGTATTCAAGATTCTTCCCGCCTTGACTACCATTCCCGTTCATCTTTTTCAAGCGATATGATAACTGCGTTTTTCTCAGCTTCATACCTTCCCTTAAACTGATAGTCTTTCCCTGCAGCATGACCATTTGCCTCTAATAACGCCTGGACGAACTGTACTCCATTGATCCTCATCCGGCACTGTCCGTCGGTCAGCAGCCTGTCCGGGACCTTAAAGGACATTGGATGTTCGGCAGCACATGGCGTAATTGCAATAGACTGCCGATCTTTCCTCTGCAAAATGCAAATATAGGCCGGACTTCCAAGAATACGGATAACATCTTTCCCCACATTCATTCTCCGACTTTCCGCCGGAATCGTCACCAGCAAATTCATAATTCGCTCAGAACTCATGTTGGCATTCCTCTCTCAGCAATCTCACCGCTCTGCTGTTCTATACTTTCAGACTGTTTTGCTAAATCCGGCAGTAATATATTTTCAGAGATTTCGCTTTCTTGGGACATCGACTCTTTTGAAAATGAATCTTCCTCCCGTACTGGCTCATCCAATACTGCTGACCCCTGATATCCAATAAAATCCTCAAACATGTTCATCTGATGATCTGCAATGTAGTCATTATAAGATTTTCCGATACGGTTCTTATAGGCATCCGGGAAGAATTTCATCTGCTTTTTCTTCATTTCACCAGTAAGCGGATCCGTATATTCCTGTGGCTTCGGGGTGAACATAATTGCTTCTTCCAAATCAAACAACATACAAAGACCCTGATCTGAATTAGCCACCCGTCCAAGCACTTTATAACGGCATTCCCGATTCCAGTTCATGAGCCTGAAGATATTTTCCACAAATTCCAATGATGTAATATCCTTATTCACCCAGTTTTCGTCTTTCTGTCGTGCCCATTCAACAGACGCGCTGTCCTCTTCCGGGCACATAATCAACGCAAGCCGCTTCTTATTGGGGTGCAAAATCGGAAGGACATACTTGATTCCTTCAAAAAGCCGAATGCACGCCATATTAAATTTCATAACACCATATTTTATGCTCACTGCAGGTTTATTCAGCATGGAAAACTGGGTGCGCGGCGGAAGTTCATAGCCATCGAACTTTTCGTACTCCAGTTCTCTTTTATGTTCTTTCCGTATCTGTGCAAGTTCACGAATCAAGGAGATTTCCCGAACGCTCAGTTCCTGCGCCCTGCTTTTTTCTTCCATTCTATAAGTTCCTCCTACATCGACATCAAAAGATCATCCAGTTCACGTTGAACTTCATTTCTGCTTGGAATTGCACCAATCATAGGATTTTCTACGACTTGGCCAGATTCCATCACATCACTAACTGTAATGCTCTGAACCCATTTACTCCGATATAACCGGCATTTTAGATTCATCGAACAATTTCCTTGTTCATACTGATTTTTCCCAGTCAAAATCCGGGACTCATCTAATTCAAAAATCAGAAATTTTGCATTTCCCTGACCCCGGCAGATACCACGGCACTGGTAGCGGTAATTCATTTTCCAGTTCAGCGTTTGAAAGACAAGCCCAGAAAATGCTCTTGCTGAAAAACTACTATGAACGTCATTGTCATCTCTCCAGTGCATCGCCGTTGAAGAGTCACAGTTGCTCTTTCGCAGGATCATGACCTGTAGAATCGGATGATAGAGCAATTCCACATACTCGCAGCCTTCCAATCGGGTATGGCAAGCCTTGCTGAAACGGATTCCATTTTTAGAAATCGTCATAACCGGGCTGCTTTGATTGATAAAACATATGCCAGATACCGTCAAATAATCAGATGGCAATGCCATATCCAACTTCTTTCCAGACCGCATTTCTGCCATCTTGTTCAGTTTCGCCACCTCTTCCGGCAGATAGGTGCTCAGGCAAAGGCTGCGGATGCTTTCGGCATTGATACCGTTCCAGTTCGGATGGCTCCCCACAAAGCCTTTCAATGCTCCCTGCCGGATTACCACAATATCCTGCACACCGCACTTTTTGCTGCTGGATGCCACAAGATGTGCAGCCCGTGCAATCTCCGGCGAAACAATTGCTTCGTGATGTTCCGGGACATAGGCAGAGCAGCGATTCCCATTATTCTTTGTGACCTTGCCCAACTTGTAGTCCACCACGATGCTCTTCCGGGCTTCCAGATCACCCCAGCGGCGTTCATTTTTCATGATGTTTGCTACCATCACACCGTTCCACTCCTGCCTGCCGCGCAGGGTGCTGCGCTTTTTCTGCGTCAGGATCATTGCAATCTGATCGTAGTTGTACCCTTGAATAAATGCCAGAAAGATAAAACGCACCGTCTTCGCTTCTTCCGGCTCAATTACCAATTGTCCATCTTTGGTATGCCGATACCCCATCAAATCAGCTACCGGGTACTGTCCTGTCATAATGCGCTGATCATACGAAAGGATCATCCGGCGGCTCTTGTTGCCCGATTCCCAATCCGCCAGAAGTGCCTGAATGTCAAGGCTGTATTGGCTGCTTGGATTCAGCGTGTAGATATTCTCTGTTTCAAAGTACACACCGATGGGATGTGCAGGATGCATAGTTTTCAAAGCTGCGATCTGTGTCATGCAATCCGAAAAATTCCGGGCAAAACGTGAAATGCTGGCACAGATAATCAAATCCATCTTCTGGTCTTTGGCATCCCGCATCATGCGCTTAAACGCATCACGTTTCCGCAGCGATGTGCCGGATTTTCCTTCATCGCTGTAAATATCCTGCAAATTCCAGTTTTCCGTTTCTGCAATCTTTTTGGTGTAATATAGAGTCTGGTTTTCAATGGAAGAAATCTGTTCTTCGCTAGAGGTGCTGACACGGGCATAAACCGCTACACGCTTCAGGTCACTGTCGTAAATCGACGGTGTCGGTTTCGCCGGACGAAAGTAGTCTTTTGCCGTTTTCTGGCCCTGTTCTGCCTGCTTATGGATTCTGTCCCGAATTTCAGCTTTTCTCTTTTCGGACTCCAAATGCCTACTCTGCCAGTCTGCTCCACACGGCAGCATGTCCACATCTTCTGCTGGGATATGTTCTACGTTCATTTTTCTTCAGCCTTTGTCATTTCATCTTCCAGTCGGATTCTCCACTCAAGATAATCTTTCCTTCGGATTGATGTATATTTTTCGGCCAATTCTTTCAGGTTCTGACGCTGATTCTCAACATCAAGAATCGTGTCAATTCTCTGGTCGTCATCATCTGTAACAATGTCCACCCGCATCGGCAAATCAAACAGATATTTCAGCAGAAAACAGAAATCACAGGTATTCGCTGCAAGGTAGGCCCTTGTCTGTGAAAAAATCAGATTGACGACACCCTTTTTGCAATCTTTGAGCAGATGCACCATTTCCGGGCGTTTATAAATTTCCTTATTCCCTGTGATGTCAATATAGACACCAACCAGCCTTTTATCCGCATCATCCCTGAACTTTTCAGCATAATAGGAACTATGATAGGCCACCGCTGCATCCTTAGAGCGTTCCCACAGTTTTGCAAGTTTCACATAGCCACCAACCTTATACTTGCGGTCCATTCATAGCACCTTCTTCCAGCTGAACACTCCAATACCATCTCCGCTTCTTCTGGTAGCAGTGGATTCCCATTTCCGTTTTTACCATCCGCGCCACTCGTTTGCTGACACCCTCATTGTCCAGACGGCAATAAATTTCATTTGCACTCATATCGCCTTTTTCAAGGAAATGCTTGATCCAGTAGGCAGCTTTCTGTTGCTCTGTATCAAATTTAGGTTCGGCGTCCGGCTGTTGTTTTTCAAAAAGCTGTGGCCTGCATTCCAGCCATCGAAAGCCCTTGTCGGCAGAAATGGAAAAGCGGATGTCTTCTGCCGTAGGCGCAAGACTGTTTTTGATTTGATGTACGATTCTTATATCAGGATTCTCGGTATCTCGCTCCACCTGCAGGACGCTTCGTGCTGCTGCCACAACATCAATACTGCCAAGGCTGCGGTACAGCCCTTTGGAGCCTTCTTTTTTGTTGAGGTGTCCAATCAGAACGATAGCGCAGTCGTAACCAGCAGCCCACATTCCAAGGCGGCGCATGAGTTTCCGCGCTCTGCCTACGATTTGCAAATCCGAATCGCTGCCAAGATAAGCCTGAATCGGATCGATCACGACCAATCGAGGCCGAAATTCAATGATTGCCTGACGGATGCGCTCATCATCCAATGTGAGGCCGTTATAAACCTCTTCATTGATGAAGGCAATCTTCCGACAGTCTGCTCCGCAGCGTTCCAGCCGGGGCTTTATCGTGTCTGAAACGCCATCCTCCGAGCATTGATAAATCACTTTTTGCGGCACACCAATTTTGCATCCGTCCGGGGTCTTACCTCCTGTTGAAAGTTCCGCAATCAGATTCATCATCATGGTAGATTTTCCATCGCCGGGATCACCCTGCAGAAGTGTGATTTTCCCGATTGCAATAAAGGGATACCACAGCCACCGTACATCCGTTGACTGAACTTCGCTATACAGTGTCAGCAGCCGTTCCATTTCGTTTTCCCCACTTTATTTTCGCAGCTTGATTTCATGCTTTTATTATACTCTTATCAGATGATTTTTTCTGTGAAGTGGCACTTCACATGTGCAGCAAATTGTGATGTAACACTTCACAAAATTGCCTCAGAACACACGACCGCTAGGGGTGGCCCCGCCAAATTCTGAGCCACATTTTCATCATTTTCTCTATACAAATGAAAGTACATCCGCTAACTGAACCCCGCTGTACAGCGTCAGTAACTTTTTCACTTCGTTCTCACTCACATTATCGTGCTGTTCAATTTTATGGTTTTATTTATACACCTGTCAGATAATTTTTCTGTGACCCAGCAGGTCACTTGTTCCTTAAAATGTGACCTACTGGGTCACATTTTGGCCTCAGAAGCCATCTCCGCTAGAGGGGAAAAATAAGAATTCTGACTTCTATGCAAATTGCCTCTTTGGTTCCTCTTGATTCATTTCTCCATAAGTCAAATAATTAAAGTATCTTATGCGGGCATTTGAAAGGAAGATCACTACATGTCCGTAAATCGTACTTCTCTAGGAAAACGAATCAGCTTCTACCGTTCAAAATCGAATCTGACGCAAGAAGTTCTTGCCGCAAAAGTCAACTGCAGTCGTGAATACATTGTCCAAATTGAAAATGGCACAAAGGTTCCAAGCCTTTTTGTTCTTGTCAAAATTGCTAGCACGTTATCCGTTTCCGCGGATGAGCTTTTGCTCGACTGTCTTGAACATTCTTCTTCCTCTGCAAACTCCGAATTTCACCGCTTGCTGCTGGACTGTAATGAAACTGAACAGACTGTCATTATTCGCATGGCAAAAGAGTTAAAGGCCACTCTTGTCAGCCTTGGAGTTTAACATTATTTTATAATTCTTTTTCTGTATTTTAACTCATTTTAAGTTATAATACAGAATTCAAGTTAAGATTTGCTACGAATCACTTTTTCTTTACCATGCAACGTTTTTTAAAAAACGAAATACCGTAGCAAAGAATCTGATCGTAATCATCCTCATACTGTACCTTCTAACACAAAATCTGCCTGAGGATCCGCCACGGTGCTTTTCTTCAGATTCGCTAAACTATGACAAAAAGAATGATATCGATTAATAAATTTGTTTTCCATACTTCTTAATATCCTCCAGCAAATACTTATTTTCTATTTCATCATAATAAAAGAAATCAATCTTCCTAAGTGTATCAATTTTCTCCACAGCTTCTTCTAACGCCTCATGATCCACTTCTCCGTAAACAACAAAATCAACATCGCTACGACTTGTTGCGGTTCCAGTCGCAAAAGATCCAAATAAATCCAGGCGTACTACATGAAGGCTACGACAAATCTGTGTAACACGCTTAATAATTTCACTTATCTTCATCATATTGAAATCAAATTCCTGGACCATATACACTCTCTCCAAACACAAAATGGGGCTGTAAAATAAGTCCCTAATATAAGAAACGCCAATTCCGGCAAATGTCGGTTTTGGCGTTTCTTTGTATTAACTTTTCTATTTCTAAGCAAGTCTGCATCTTTGGGTATAAAAAATGGTGCATTTAATAAAGCTCGGCTAATCACGCCCGCTTAAGTTTTATGCAACTTTCGTCTGTCGTTGCTTTTTGTTGTGATATTTATAAAGATTGAATCCACATGAAATCAGTGTAAGCTCGAGAATTACATTTTTCTCGCCTCTTCGCAATAATCTTTTATACGCTTTATCCCACTTTAATACACCAAAAGTTCCCTCCGATTGAATACTTCGGTTCATTCTCAAGAGAGCACCATGTATGGATTCAAGATTTTGCAGCACTTCCTGATGGATAGCAGTTAATTCCTGATTCATTCGGATCGTTCGGTTTTTGTGTGCTCTCGGACAACATTCTTGTTTATGCTGACACCCTTCACAAGATTCACATTCGTATAATTCTTCCGTTCTTCCATATTTATTATATTTCACATGCTGTGTTCTCTTGAAGAGGAATTTTCGACCGTTTGGACATAAGAGATTTCCATCTGCATCTTTTGCAAAGTTTACAGCACGATACGGATTCTCATGATACTTTTTGTCCGTCGTTTCTTTTTTGTACATGGTAAATTTCATGTATTTTTCCATGCTGTGTTCTTCACAATAAAGATAATTATTGTAAGAACCGTATCCGGCATCAGCAACCGGATATTTCGGATAGTGACCATATGTGCGATTGAATTTTTCCATCAAAGGAACAAAGCATTCCATATCGGATGCATATGGTTTTACGTCGATTACAGCTATGTATTCATCACAGATGGCTGCCTGTAGGTTGTATGCCGGAAGTAGCTGATCGTTTCCCATGTAATCACGCTTTAAACGCATGAAAGTTGCATCATGATCTGTTTTGGAATAACTGTTTCTTTCTTCTCCACAGGTCTCGATATGATATGCATAGGATTTCAAACGTTCCAGATATTCATGCAATTCTTCGTATTGTTTTTGTCGAATGCTTTTTCTATGACCACGTCCGGAAACGAAAGAAGTTTCATCCAGTCCGGTTGTTTCTTTGTACATCGTAAGTAATTCAGAGACATAGTCAACCGCGTACGCTTCACGCTTTTCAAATTTTATTCCGAGATATCCAAGTACTTCCCGATTCATAGCATCAATCAAGAGTGAAATCTTGTCAAAGACTTTCTGCCGGTTTTTCACACACGATTTTTTCCATACCCAGGTATATCGATTGGCATTTGCCTCAATTTTTGTCCCGTCAATGTATGTATGCTGCAGATCCACGTGATCTTTGGCAAAAATATATGAATTAATGTCTTCAAATATCTGCTCGATAGAATCGGTTAGTTCGTTTCGGATTAAGTTTCCAAATGTAGCAAAAGAAGGCGTTTTCATGCCATCAAGAAGATACATGTAACGAATGTCATTACGGCAGAGCTTTTCTATTTCTCGTAAGGAGCAGATGCCATTTTCCATAAAGGCAAAAAGTATTACTTTAAGGAGTTTTTGAGCATCACATCTTGGGCGACCTGTTTTATAGCCTTTCTCTACAAAATATCTGGATAGGTCAATGTGATCCATAACCTCACAAAAAGTGTATACCGGATCGGAAATATCGATCAATTTTTCGATTTCTAATGGTAATTTCAGCTGACGCATAGTATAATTACCATTGGTATTGTTATTTAGTAGCATAATTAATTATACCAAAAAATCGCTCAGACCTCACGGTCTGGGCGATTTTCTGTCAGGGGAGTTTTTTTACAGCCCCTTTTGTTTTTTACCAGACCTAATGCAGCTGTCAGTTAATTTTTGTAAGTTATTCCTCCCTAAATTTCCATAGCATCTACCATTATACTTATTTCTCTCTTGCCTGTATCCTGATTTGCATTTGCCACAAACTCATAAACCGGACGATAATATCCCTTCGAATCCGGTGTGTAACTTATCTTCACTGATTTTACAACTAAATCAGATAATTGTTCATCTTTATCATAATCCGGGAAATAAAATTTTCCTGCACATAGCCTGTCATAAGCCTCTTTTTCTGAAATAACATCTACCTTTTTATAAGGCGTATATTTTATCATGGAGTCTCTGAAATTTGCAATTTTACCTGACGAATTAATACAACATTCTATCGTTCCCTTATAATACAAGCCATCGTCAAGAATTTCTCCATCGTTTGTAAACCTATAGTTTCCTGCATCATATTCCTCGATTGGTGCAAAAACTGCGTTTTCGGGAATAACCACTCCTAGATTTTCCAGCTTTTCTCTGACAAATTCCTCTGAAAGTCCAGCGTCAGCATACGAATTTTCATCATCTATATTTGAAAAATCCGTGAAACTTACTGTTGGTCCTTCGTAATCGCACCAGATACTCAGGTTACTGCCCTCATCATCAAGGCTGGTACTGTAAAAAATAATAGTATCATCATATATGTCTGTTTTTGAGTCATCTATTAAAACACCATACTTTGAAAAGTACCCGTCGGCAAGCTCCCTCGCCTCATCTTCTGTAGCCCTGTGAATTGTGTATACATCAAGCGGATCTGCCTCATCTGCCAGACTCACACCATCTGCCATCGAGACATCCACATTTTGATTTGAAATATTATCGATTGAAAGATTACCATATTCCATACTATTGTATACAATAAAAACAGCTGCAAAAGCTATAATTGTAAACGCAAGCGGAAGCTGTGCCACCAGACATTTTCTTATGGAAATGTTCTGTCTTTCACAAACATTTTCATCATGTGCCACTCCACTGACTTCATTTGTATTATCTTGGACTTTCTTCCTTGAACAGACTGCCACAAATATCAGTCTTGCAACCGAAAATAATCCATATCCGATCATTGCACCTATCGTATTATTTATGATATCGTCAGTTTCAAATACACCTCGTCCCGTGATAAGCTGCACAACCTCTATAAACAGTGCAAACCCAAACCCGCACAAATATATTTTCCACGCTCTTTTAATCTTTCCAAAACAAATTGGTAGTAAAAATCCAAACGGCACGAACATACATATATTAAGTATCAGATTTCTCCATTCCTGTGCACTAAAATTGTACCAGGCCTCTTTGTACGAAGAAAATGGTTTAAAGTTAGCCCGGTACTCAAATCCCCCAAAACCAATACCTCCTCTTAGCAATGTCACATAAAGGACAACAACAATGTATACTGCAAGTACACACACCAGTCCTATTCTGCCAATTGAAATCTGTTTTTTACCATGCAATATTTTTTTATAAATCATTTTGTAGCCTAAAAGCCAGATTATTGCCAAAAAAGCCACTACAATAGTGGCAAAAATAATGGCAGACTTTCCTAATCTCATAATATCTGATATTCTCATTACATTCTCCTCATACACTGCATTTTATTCATCTATATACAAATTTTAAAGCTGCGTGTCTCCGTTAAAAGTTTATTATTCTACGTCTTTAACCACTTGCTGCCTGATGAATATATACGTTTCTAAAAAATCTTTATAAAAATGGTACCATATACATTGGAATATAATAAATTCCGTTTTCCCATTTGTAATCTTTTGTATGAACAACATATTTGCTACCTATACGATTACTAAACTTGTTGCAAAATGCATCAAGTGATTTATGCGTTCTATAATTACCGGATTTCACCTCTAATGGACATATCTTATCTTTAACAGAAGTTAAAAAATCAATCTCATACAAATGATTTGAAGTTTCACTTTTCATCGTGTAATAAAACAAATTATTACCTTTTGCTATTAGCATCTGTGCCACAACATTTTCATAGACATATCCTAAATTTACATCTAGTTTGTCCGAAAGTAACTTATTATAAATAATATTCTCCGTATATTTTTTATCCTTAAATGCCAAAGTTATAAATAAACCAACATCCGAATTAAACAATTTATATCGTCCTGCAGCCTTTTTATTCTTTATAAGATACCTTATTGTTTCCGCTGATACCTCATCTCCTAT
>ERZ827156.4839-NODE-4839-length-10609-cov-3.409418_pt1 | contig 10609 bp, 9 predicted proteins | sample MGYA00519919_ERZ827156 | MGnify/ENA primary metagenome ERZ827156 (study PRJEB31778, sample SAMEA3449269) | human gut metagenome | biome: human gut; feature: human-associated habitat; material: faeces | place: United Kingdom | collected 2010/2012 ... | reverse complement strand
AGGAAGAGTATATTGCAAAAAATAAGCAGGTAATTGCGGAGCATGTCATTCCCGCCTATTCTGAAATGATTTCCGGCCTTACAAAACTGCTCGGCTGTGGCCGGAATGATTGGGGTCTGTGCAATTATGAAGATGGAAAATCCTACTATGAAGCCCTGGTTGCCTACAATACCGGAACCGATTTCACGGTAGATGAACTCTTTCAACAGATTGCCGATGCCCGGCAGGAAGATGTGGATATCTGTACAACGATACTGGCTTCCAATCCAAAACTTGCTTCCATGGATATCAAACTGGACAGTCAGCTCACAGATGAGAACGCCATGATCGATCATTTAAAAAAGGCCATCACCAAAGACTTTCCAAAAGCCTGTGATACGACCTGTGAGATTACCCATGTGGACGAATCTCTGTCCGAATACCTTGCGCCCGCTTTCTACATCACTGCACCAATCGATGACTATTCTACTAATCGTATTTATATCAATAATGCGAACAATTACACGGATCTGTATTATTTTACGACTTTGGCCCACGAAGGCTACCCCGGTCATCTCTATCAGACCATACAATCCTACGATTATGGACTTCCACCGATCCGCTCGCTTTTCAACTATCCGGCATACACGGAAGGCTGGGCAACTTATGTGGAAATGTTAGCCTACTATTATGCCGGACTGCCCAAAGATCAGGCCAGCCTGCTGCAGCACAATCAGGCTGCCATGCTCAGCCTTTATGCCAGTTCGGATATCGGTATTCACTACTATGGATGGAAAAAGGCGGATATGCAGAAATTCTGGAAAAACTTCGGAATTGATGATGAAACGGCCATCGACTCTATCACAGATCTTGTTCTTGAAGATCCCGGTAACTATTTAAAATACTATGTAGGCTATCTGCAGTTTCGGCAGCTTCGCGAAACATGTGAAAAAAAATACGGCGACAAATTCGATGCGTCTGCTTTCCATGAAGCAATACTCCGCACCGGACCTGCGCCGTTTTCCAGCGTAGAAGAACAGGTAAAACGCGCATTGCGTTGACCTTTCTTCCACTTGATACATTATTTCATTTTAAAGAAGACTCTGGTAAATATCGCGTTTGCTTACACCGCGATCTTTTGCTACCAGTTTCATTGCTTCTTTCTTGGAATGTCCCTGATCCATATATCGTTTCATATGTTCTGACAATGGAATCTTTAAAAATTCTTCCTGGCTCTCTTCTTTTAATTCCTGAAAAGATTTTCCTTCGATGATCATCACGCATTCGCCTTTTGGAGCGTTTTCTTTGTGGTAGGCAAGGATTTCCCCAAGTGTTGATTTAAAAACGGATTCATGCTTCTTTGTGAGCTCTCTGCACAGTGTCATGGATCTGTCTCCCAGAACTTCATACAGTTCTTCTAACGTTCTTACAAGACGATGCGGTGCCTCATAAATAATAATAGATCTTGTCTCATTTTCCAGTGTATCAAGAATCTGTTTTCTCTCTTTTTTATCTGCTGGCAGAAATGCCTCAAAACAAAATCTTCTCGTTGGCTGTCCGGAAATGATCAGGGCATTGATCAATGCACATGCCCCCGGCAAGGCTGTCACCGTGATGCCTGCTTCATGGCACTGTCTTACCAGTTCTTCCCCTGGATCTGAAATTCCCGGTGTTCCCGCATCTGTGATCAGTGCTATATTCTTGCCTTCCTGTAACTGTTTTACAAGAACTTTTGCTTTTTCCACACGGTTATACTCATGATAACTTGTCATCTTTGTCTTAATCTCAAAATGATTTAATAACTTGATACTGTGCCTTGTATCTTCCGCTGCGATCAGATCGACTTCTTTTAATGTGTTGATCACACGAAATGTAATATCTTCTAGATTTCCAATCGGTGTTGCACATAAATATAATGTTCCACTCATGTTCATTCCTCCGGATTCATTCCATAAATCTTATAAATTTCTTCTGTATATTTTCCTGCTTTTTCATAGACGATCAATGGCGGCTCTACGGTCATTCTTGACTTTCCGCCTTTTACTGCTTCTAACAAAAATATATTGGGTTCTTTATCGATATATGGATGCACAAAACGGATTCTCTTTGGTTCTAATCCATCTTTGGACAGCTGGCATAAAATCTCTGATAAACGAAATGTTCTGTGTACCAGAAACAGTTTTCCTTTATTCTTTAAAAGCTTTTTGGCTGCTGCCGTAATATCCGCAAATGTGCATAAAATCTCATGTCTTGCGATTGCTTTTGTCTCCGATGGATTCTTAAGTCCATGCTGTCCAATCATATATGGCGGATTCGATGTGATCGTATCAAAACTGTCATGTGAAAAAATCGCAGAAGCTTCTTTGATATCACCCTCCACGATCTCTATCTTATCTTCCAAATGATTTAATTTGACACTTCTTGCCGCCATTTCGGCCATCTCAGGCTGTATCTCAAGCCCTGTAAGATGAGAAGCCTTGCTCTTTGCTTCCATCAAAATTGGGAGGATTCCAGTCCCCGTACCGAGGTCTAGAACTCTCCCACCATTCTTAACTTGTGCAAAATCTGATAAAAGAACCGCATCCATTCCAAAACAAAATCCCTGTTCCTTCTGGATGATCTGATAACCATTGATCCCAAGATCATCAATTCTTTCTCTTTCCATGTCCTTTATTACATCCTTGATTCTTATTATTGCATCCTTTGCTGCATCCCTGACATCCTTGTGGCTTTTTCTTTCTCATCAGAAGATCATCAATCTTATATTCCTGGATTTCTTTATCTCCATTCTCATCTTCCACGATCAGTTTTACCTTCTGTCGAAGTACATCTACTCTCTGAACTTCTCCAACTACGCCATCTTTTGTCTTTAATTTCTCACCAACATTTGGAAGCTTACTGTTTAAATACTCATATGTTTCCTGTTCATTCTTAAGACAGCACATCAATCTTCCGCAGACTCCTGAAATCTTTGTCGGATTCAGTGACAGATTCTGCTCTTTGGCCATCTTGATAGAAACAGGTGCAAACTCAGATAAAAATGTATTACAGCATAATTTTCTTCCACAGATTCCCATACCACCAAGCATCTTGGCTTCATCTCTGACACCGATCTGTCGTAATTCAATTCTTGTCCTGAACACTGCTGCCAGATCCTTTACAAGTTCACGAAAATCAACTCGTCCATCTGCCGTAAAGTAAAATAATACTTTATTATTATCAAATGTATACTCACAATCAATGAGCTTCATTGCAAGCTTATGTTTTTTTATCTTCTCAATACAGATTTTATAAGCTTCTTTGCTCTTTTCTTTATTATTTTCCTGAATCTTATCGTCTTCTGGTGTTGCGATTCGGATAACTGGCTTTAAAGTTGCAATAATCTTCTCATCATGAATCTCACGATTTCCTAAAACAACTCTGCCGTATTCTACTCCACGCGCAGTCTCCACGATAACATTCTGTCCAACTTCTACCTCAAACTGCTCTGAGGCAAAATAATATATTTTACCATTATCTCTAAAACGAACTCCTATTACTCTGGCCATTTCTACCTCCTGTTCTTCTTAAAACTCTCTTCTCGCTTCTACAATAAGCAACTCTAAAGTTGCGTCAAAATTCACATTAGACTTTATGCGGACTCTGGCACGATGAATTTTGCCTATAACATAATCAATTGCCTCTAAATCTAATTTATCTACCTGCTTTTTCAGATACGCATACTCATTTTTAAAAATAATTTTCTTTTTGGCAGCTTCAGCATTCACTGAATTATCTGCTTTCAGTAACATAATATCCCGAAACCACATCAGAAAAATATCGAAAAAGTCCTCAATTCTGTTTTTATACTTTTTATATTCCTTTACTTTATCTGCAATCTCGTAACTCTCTATCTCATGGATATACCGCAAAATGGACAGAGTCAACTCCTTTAAATCCTGAAATTCTTCTGAAGAAACGATTGCTTCTGCCTTTCCTATATTTCCAAGAGAAAATCCTGCTGCAAATTCTGCTTCTTCCTTAGAAACACTACATTTTTCCACCAAGTATTTCTCAACAGCTGTTCCGGGTACCGGTCTTGTGGCAAGAAGAATACATCTTGAAAGAATTGTGTCTAAAAATGCTCCTCTGTTCGTAGTAAGTAAGAAAATAACTGCATATTCCGGCGGTTCCTCAATCGTCTTTAAGATGGCATTCTGCGCTGCAGCATTCATCTTTTCCGCCTCATCCATAATATAGATCTTATGCGGACCACTATACGGCTTGATTGCAATATCGCCATTAATCTGGGTTCTGATATTATCCACACTGATTACGTTTGGTTTATCATGTTCTACGTATATAATATCAGGATGATTCCCATTCATTGCCTGCTTACAGGAACGACACTGATTACAGGGACGCTCTCCCTCGCTTTCACACTGTAGAGCTCTTGCAAAAATATCTGCAATCATTCTTTTACCTGATAATTTCTCACCCTGAATCATATAGGCATGAGATATCTTATTAAATTTTAATGCATTTTGCAGATTGTCTGTTAATTGATTCTGTCCAATGACAGATTCCCAACCAAACACTTGCTGCTCCTGTGACATATCTACCCCAAGCCTCTATTCTTTCCTATTTCTTATCTATTCAAACCCAGACAAGAAGCCTCTCTGTCATTTTATGTAAAAATATCCAACAGTAAGCCGCGTATCTCTCCTACCTTGGCAAGAATCGCAATCTCGTCTTTTTCTTCTTTCATTAACTCCTGGGCAAGCTCATCCAGCTTCTCATCTACCAGTCTGACAATACCATATACTCTATGTCTTCCACGACGATCCAGAAAATTTTCTCTTGAAAATTTGTGAGAACGATTCACAATTTCATTCATGAAATCCTTGATCAGAGCGCGATACCGGCGCATATCCTTTACATCCATGCGCTTAGTGATCTTATCACCCTGCATTACGATCTCTTCCATCATCAGGTTCAATCTGTCCGCCAGCCCGGCTTCTTCTATATTACTTGCCAGCATGAAACGAAATGTATCATCTGTCTGCTGTACATTGGACTGCTGCTGTGTCTGAACTGTCTGTTCTACCTGGTTTACTTTGATATCCACGATATCACCCCTTTTATAATCCGTTATCCACTAAAATTATAACCGATCATTTTCCTGAATATATTGTTTGATTTCCTGTATACAGGAATCTAATTCATTATTATAAAATGCCCGGCTGATTCCTGCCTCTTCCAGTTTTTCTTTTGAAAAATCCTGACTGTCTGTAAGAAATCTCCGACACATTTCCTCGTATTTAGGAACGCTCTGGCTTTTCTCTCGCTGCAAAGCTCTCGTTAGACGCTCCCCATCCTCTACCTCTACATAAATAGGCAATACCTTGTCTGCTCCAAAATAATCTCTTGTCATACAATACGACCGCAATACTCCCGGAATCAGATAACTATATTTTGAAAGGTCAATCTGATCATCCTTTACTGTATAATAATACCATATTCCATATATTGTCTGATATGCTCTGCATTCTACCAGCTTATTATGATCCCGGTATTTTTGTAGTGTGGCTTCATCTGTAAAATGATATTCTATCCCTTCCTTTTCTCCTTCTCGGATCGGCCGGGTCGTATAGGGTACAATATGATGCAGATTCAAATCCTTATCTTGTATCAGCTTCTTATATATTGTGTCTTTCCCTGATGAACTTTTGCCTATAATACAATATATTTTACCCATACCAGTTAAGTATACCTTTCGTATTTTTATGCAATAGCGTTCTATTTACAAATTCACTGTAACTATTTAAACAACATGAGCAAAATTGCTATTTTACAGCTCATTTTGCTCATGTTGATGTCCAGCCATACAGTTTATATCTGTAAATAAGAATCTTCTTTCACAAGCTGTATGAATCTTAGTTGTTACAATTGTTATTCAACATCTACAACTCTCAGCATATTTGTTTTACCGGAGATACCAAGAGGAACACCTGCTGTTAAGACTACTCTGTCTCCTGTCTGAACGAATCCTGCCTTTTTGCTTGCTTCAACAGCAGAATCAAATAATTTCTCTGCACTGTCTTCTCTGTTAATCAGAAGTGGCTGTACACCCCATACAAGCCCCAGCTGACGGAACACCTTCTTATCCACAGTACATCCAATTACAGGGCATGCAGGCTGATATCTTGCTACCATACTTGCAGTAAAACCTGACATTGTAACGGTAATAATTGCCGCTGCTTCCAGATCAATTGCTGTTGTACAGCATGCATGAGAGATTGCTGTTGTCACATCTTCCTTTACATCATCATTTCTTCTGGAGAAACGTGATATATAATCAATATCTTTTTCTGCTCTTTCTGCAATTCTTGCCATTGTTTTAACAGCTTCTACCGGATAAGCACCCGCAGCACTTTCACCACTGAGCATAATTGCAGAAGTACCATCATAAATTGCATTGGCAACGTCTGTTACCTCAGCACGGGTAGGTCTTGGATTCTTAATCATGGAATCCAGCATCTGTGTTGCAGTAATAACAATTTTACCCTGCACCAGAGCCTTTTTAATCATTCTCTTCTGGAATACAGGAACTTCTTCCATGGCAACTTCTACGCCCATGTCACCTCTTGCAACCATAATACCGTCTGATGCTTCCATAATCTCTTCCAGATTCTCCAGTCCCTGTGTATTTTCAATCTTGGATATAATCTTCATGTTACCGCCATTTTCTCTGATCAACTGGCGAACCTGTTCTACATCTTCTTTATTTCTTACAAAAGAAGCAGCAATATAATCATATCCCATCTTTACACCGAAAAGAATATCTTCTCTGTCTACATCACTAATGTAAGGCATCGTCAATACAACACCGGGTACATTAATACCCTTATGATTGGATACATATCCACCATTGATAACCTGACAGATAATATCCGTATCTGTATTATCGACTACTTCCATAGCAATCAGACCATCATCAATTAAGATCTTCTTTCCAATGCTGACATCATCTTTTAAATTCTTATACGTAATGGTAGCTCTCTGAGCAGTTCCCATTATTTCTTCTGTAGTAAGGGCAAAGATTGTTCCTGTCTCAAGGTACACTTTACCACCCTCAAAATCTCTCAGGCGGATTTCAGGTCCCTTAGTATCCATCATTGTAGCAACAGGAAGACCTAATTTCTCTGCTATCTGTACAGTTCTTTCAAATTTGGCTCTATGTTCCTCATAATCACCATGTGAAAAATTGAAACGTGCCACATTCATACCTGCAAGCATAAGCTCTTCCAGCTTTTCTGCGCTTTCAGAAGCGGGTCCTATTGTACAAACAATTTTGGTCTTTCTCATAAATTTATATTTCCTTTCATTATACGCTTTATTATTCGCGTAACCCCTACTCTTATCTATTGTCGTATCCTCCTTAAATTTATATACTTTGTATTTTTAAAATACCTTTTCTTATTTTTATCTTTCCCTTATGCAAATGTACCGTTTCCATAAAAGAACAATATTTATCTGCTGCTGTTACAATCCATGCTTCTCTGCACATAGGCGGAACAACAGTTAATGGCCACATATGCTTTTTGATAATATCCTCCTGACGTTTTGTCAATGTGTATTCTTTCTGAGCATTGTGTAGTGCCCTTGAAGGATGATAAAAGCCATGCAGTTTATGCGGACTTTTTAAATCTTTAAAATGCCAGTCATACAGAAAATAATCATGAAGCAATGCACCTCTGATCAGATCTCTTTTATTGCATTTAATATGAAGTTTGTCTCTAATTCTCAAACTTGTCTTGGCAACATTAATACAATGCTCATTGACTGTCATATTTCCATGCTGAATATGCTCTTTGATTTTCTGGAAATTATCAGAATTTAAAATATCATCTGCATACTGTCTTAATTCACTTTCGTACATATTTATCACCAAGCCTTTCTATAACCTGCAAGCTTTCGGTAATCTACGTAGCTTTACCTCAGATGCCTTGCATAGACACAACGCTGCTATATACCAAAACTTCTGTTTATGGTTTTTTCACACTATTCATAATAGCATATAACCGGCATCCCTGCCTCCACATGTTCATAAATTTCCCGTGCTACATCCACAGGAAGGTTGATACAACCATGTGAACCATTTGTTTCATAGATCGTACCACCAAACTGTTTTCTCCAAGGAGCATCATGCATACCAATTCCCCCATTAAAAGGCATCCAATAAGATACTGGGGTTCTATAATTTGTTCCCTTTAAAACTGCATTCCTTTCTTTATAGGTTATCGGGAATATGCCCCCTGGCGTTGCCATTCCCTTTACCATATTTCCACTTACAAAATCGCTTTCTATTATTATGTTTCCTTTTTCCCAGAAATATAAATGCTGTTTTGATAAATTTATTTCAACATACGTGTCGCCATAATCCCGTTCTCCGTGACTTGCCGCTGTCTGAATATAGACAGGTTCTTTCTCTACAACAGCTCCCTGTTTAATTAAATTTATCAGCTCTTCCGTTTCCTCTGACCGGTTCATTCGCCAGCCATAAAATCCACTGTCTATTGTAATATCCTTACCTTCTGCTGTCGTAAAAGCATGTTTTCGATAAGCTGTATCATAAGACCTGGCAAGCTCTTTTACATAAGCCTTTACCTCATCTTCTCTTATATAAACAGCATGATTAATCGTAAACAGCCAATTATGAATAAGGCTTGCGTCTACTACCTCTTCTTTCTCACCAAATTGATATGTAATCCGAGCTGAGACCTGTTTATTTATCTCTGTCCATAAACGCAGCAGTTCTTTATCTTCACTTGTTATGGACGGCTCAATGTAACAGCCTGCTTCCTCAAGATTCAGTTCCGTGTCCATATTTTCTAACGCAAGTTTTATAGAGTCACATACCTTTCCCTTCCTCAGATATGTTCCCGGATAAGCTTTCACAAGTTCATATTGACCCGTTGATTCCTGAAAGTCACCAATATATGCATTTTGTGGCGCCTTCATATAATCCCGCTGCATAAATGAAATAGTATCTATTATCTGCTCTAATGCATCTTCCTGATACTGTCCAATATGCTCCAAATCATAGGAATACTCTTTCCAGATTGACACAGGCCAAAGCCATGCATTCTGACTGTCCATAATTTTCTGCAATGCATCCTGCGTATCTACCTTTAAAGAAACATCTTCTGCCGAAATCGTCACTTCTGTATCTTCCCTTCCAATTACATGAAGTGAATATTTCTGAAATTCATCCTTTAAAATATCCGATACTGTATCAACTGTCTGTACGCTGCTCTCAATATAATCAATTGTTGTATGAAAGAAATAGTGTGTTTGGAAAATGTAACAAAATGTAAAATAGACGAACATTAATATGCCCATTATTACGATTATGATAAGTGCGGACATTCGTTTACACTTATTATCCTTTTTCATTTTGAGTTCCCCTCTGTTTCACATAACCATACATAGTTATTTTAGCATACATTATAAAAAAAAACACGGAAATCCGTGTCTTTTTTAGATTATTTTTAAGCAACAAAAAATGCCCAGAACCGGAATCGAACCAGTGACACGAGGATTTTCAGTCCTCTGCTCTACCAACTGAGCTATCTGGGCAAGCTCGAGGTATATATTAGCATACTTTTTTTGAAAGTGCAAGATATAAAATCCAAATTTTGTAAAAAATTACAAGAACAGAAAATTCATATATTTGTAAACAGGGAACGGCGAGTGACTATTGAGATAACCGGAAAGATACAGTATAATAAGAGCCATTCGGAGGTTATAATGCAATGGCAGAAAGAAAACATATATTGCTGGCAGCAATCAATGCAAAATATATCCATTCCAATCTGGCGGTATACAGCTTAAAGGCGTATGCGAAAAAATATCAGAACCAGATTGGCCTGGCGGAGTATACGATCAATCAGAATCCAGATGATATTTTAAAGGGGATTTATCGCGATCATCCGGAGGTACTGTGCATTTCCTGCTATATCTGGAATATTTCCTATGTGAAGAATCTGATCCGGGAAGTGCATAAGGTGCTTCCTGACACAGCCATCTGGCTGGGAGGACCGGAAGTGTCCTATGATGCGCGGAAGGTGCTGGAGGAGCATCCGGAAGTGACAGGTGTGATGAAAGGGGAAGGGGAAGTGACTTTCCTGGAGCTGGCGGGCTTTTATCTGGAAGGCATCTCAGAACTGGCGAAGATTGAGGGAATTACCTACAGGGACGGGGATCAGATCCAGGAGAATCCCTGGAGAGGAATCACGGATCTGAGTACGATTCCGTTTGTCTACAAAGATCTGAAAAAATTCGAAAACCGTATCATTTATTATGAGTCGAGCAGGGGTTGTCCGTTCTCCTGCAGCTACTGTCTCTCCTCGATCGACAAGAAACTGCGGTTCCGGGATCTGGAACTGGTCAAAGAGGAATTACAGTTTTTCCTGGATCATAACGTGCCACAGGTAAAATTCGTGGATCGGACTTTTAACTGTAAACACGATCATGCGATGGCGATCTGGAAGTACCTGATCGCTCACGACAACGGGATCACGAATTTTCATTTTGAGGTGGCAGCAGATCTGTTAAATGAGGAAGAAATCGCACTGATTCGCACGAT
>ERZ827156.4834-NODE-4834-length-10613-cov-2.594336_pt1 | contig 10613 bp, 10 predicted proteins | sample MGYA00519919_ERZ827156 | MGnify/ENA primary metagenome ERZ827156 (study PRJEB31778, sample SAMEA3449269) | human gut metagenome | biome: human gut; feature: human-associated habitat; material: faeces | place: United Kingdom | collected 2010/2012 ... | reverse complement strand
TTTCCGTAAAAATTCGGGAGTTTGTAACAATTCCAACCAAATTAACGCATATTTTTTCAGTTCCGTGCAAGCATGTTTTCCGCAAAGACACCGTAGCCTTTTTCCGGATGGTTTACGAAAACATGGGTAATGGCGCCGATCAGCCTTCCGTTCTGGATCACCGGCGAGCCGGAATTTCCCTGTACGATGCCGCCGGTTTTCTGCAGCAGCCGTTGATCGGTAATTTCGAGCACAAAATTTTTGTTCGTATTCTCGCTTCCAAGATCGATTTCCGTAATCTCCGCCTCATACTCTTCTACCGTATTGTCCACGCACATCCGCACGGTGGCCGGGCCCGTCTCGATCTCCTGCCGGTAGGCAATTTCCGTCACGGTAAGCGGCAGTGCACTGCTTTTTTCCCTGTCCAGAACGCCGTGGATACCGTAGATGGTATTCTCCGCCACTGACCCGATGCGGTTCTTTTCTTCGTAATGGATCACGCCCTGCAGTTCACCCGGTACACCCGCTTTTCCCGGGATCACAGACAGAATCTGTGTCAGATACAGTTCTCCGCCGTTCAATTGGAGCATTTTTCCGGTATCGACATCACTGATTCCATGGCCGAGCGCTGCAAAGGTTCCGTCCGGTTCCACGAAAGTCAGTGTTCCGATTCCCTGCATATTGTCGCGGACCCAGGCCCCGAGGCGGCAGGTGCCGTCCTGGCTTTTCTGCGGTGTCACCTGCACTTCGATCGTTTCCCCGTCCCGAAGCAGGGAAAGACACACCGGGGAACCGTTTGATACTTTTACTGCAGCACGTTTTATAAATCAGAGTATGCCAATCAGTTACTTTATGAAGCGCGATCATTTGATCACCTTCGAGGAAGACGAATTTATAGACGATATTCGTGATACTATGGCATCTGTTCGTCACCGTGATTTCCCAATCATCAACAGCCAGGGACAGTATCTAGGCACCATTTCCCGTAGAAATCTTCTCGGTGCCAAGAAAAAGCAGGTAATTCTTGTAGATCATAACGAGAGCGGTCAGGCTGTGCGTGGTATTCAGGATGCACAGATTCTAGAGATCATTGATCATCATCGTCTTGGTACGATTGAGACGATGACACCAGTATATTTTAGAAATCAGCCGCTTGGCTGTACAGCAACGATTATTTACCAGATGTATCAGGAGCAGGGGGTTGAACTCACAAGAGAAATCGCAGGACTTCTTTGCGGTGCCATCATTTCTGATACTCTGCTGTTTCGTTCTCCGACATGTACAGCGATTGACCGCATGGTAGCAGAGAAGCTTGGAATGATTGCAAAAATTGATCTGGAAAGCTTTGCAAAGGAAATGTTTGCAGCCGGGAGCAATTTAAAGAATAAGACAGAGGAGCAGATTTTCTTCCAGGATTACAAGCGCTTTACAATGGAATCATTAGAGGTTGGCGTTGCCCAGATTAGTTCAATGAATCCAGATGAGCTGTCAGAACTGTGCACACGCATGCCAGCTTATCTTGAAAAGGCAGCAGAGCAGCAAAAGGTAGATATGATCTTTATGATGCTGACTAGCATTATAGATGAAAGCACAATACTTCTTTGCTATGGCAAAAATTGCGAAAAGATTATTCAATATGCATTTACAAAACAGCTGACAGATGGAAAGGTTGAACTGCCGGGCGTTGTATCAAGAAAGAAGCAGCTTGTACCAGCTTTAATGACAGGCATTCAGATGATGATGCAGTAAAGAGATCACGCTTTATGCAAGGCTTGCTATGAAGAACAAAATGATAAAAAAGAAAGTGAGAAAATAATGAGCAAACAAATTTGGAGACCTGGCAATATGCTTTATCCGGTACCTGCCGTTCTTGTAAGTGTTGCAGACAGTGCAGGAAATGATAATTTAATTACGATTGCATGGACTGGAACAGTGTGTTCTGATCCGGCAATGACTTATATTTCCGTTAGAAAAGAGCGTTATTCACATCATATGTTAAAGGAAAACAAGGAATTTGTAATAAATCTCGTGTCAAAGGAAATTTGCCGGGCAGCAGATTTTTGTGGTGTGCGCTCTGGCCGTGATCTGGACAAGTTTGAGGCGACAGGTTTGACAAGAGAAAAGGCTTCTACAGTTAATGTTCCTCTTGTAAAGGAAAGTCCTGTTAATATTGAGTGCAAGGTGACGCAGGTGCTTGAGCTTGGCAGCCATGATATGTTTTTGGCAAAGGTGACGGCTGTGCAGGTTGATGAGTCACTGCTTGACGAAAAGGGAAAGCTTGATTTAAATAAGGCACACCTTGTCGCATATTCACATGGAGAGTATCAGACATTTGACAACATCCTTGGAACCTTTGGCTATAGCGTGAAGAAGAAAGACAAAAAGGAAAAAAAGAAGCACTGACGAAAAAAGGTTCGAGTGACAATAGCTGTCAGTTACTAATTCCAAACGCATGTTTTAGAAAAATATTACAAAATTGTTACATGAATATATCCCTTTTGCAATAAAAGTCATAAAGTTATTTAGAAGAGGTTTACAAAGGCGAAAAGTATGTTATAATGAAACAGACTTGATAAAATAGGCAAGTCATAATCAGGTTTAATTCGTCATAATGCACGAAACGCTTATAGCTTAAAATAAATGTAACTAAAAATCAAAGACAAAGATAAGCTGAATTGCCAATAAAACCAAGTGGCAGAACAGACAATATTAGTTTAATGTCTGTCATGAGGTTTTTGCTTCATGCCGGTATTTTCAGCCTGTCAGACTCCAAACATACCGATTATTGATTGGAACGGGAGATAGGAATATATGGAACAATATGTAATAAAAGGCGGAAATCCGTTGGTGGGCGACGTTGTTATTGGCGGTGCCAAAAATGCAGCGCTTGGCATACTGGCTGCAGCGATCATGGCAGATGAGTTTGTAACAGTTACAAACCTTCCGGATGTAAAGGATGTAAATATCCTTCTGGAGGCAATCAGTGAGACAGGTGCGGCAGTAGTACGCGATGAACGCCATACCGTCAGATTAAATGGAAAAACAATCGGAAGCTGTGTTGTAGATAACAGCTATGTAAAGAAGATGAGAGCATCATATTACCTTCTTGGTGCGCTTTTAGGAAAGTATCACCATGCAGAGGTTGCCCTTCCGGGTGGATGCAATATCGGAAGCCGTCCGATTGATCAGCATTTAAAGGGATTTCGTGCTCTTGGCGCAACTGGAAAGATCAGCAATGGTATGATTATTGTTGACGCAAAAAAGCTGGTTGGTGCGCGTATTTATTTCGATAAGGTATCAGTAGGTGCGACGATTAATGTTATGCTGGCTGCTACGTTGGCAGAGGGACGTACAGTTCTTGAAAATGTTGCCAAGGAACCTCATATTGTAGATGTTGCGAATATGTTGAACAGTATGGGGGCTAATATTAAGGGTGCCGGTACTGATGTGATTCGTATTGAAGGTGTGAAGAAGCTTCATGGAGCTGAGTACAGCGTTATTCCTGATCAGATCGAGGCAGGAACATTTATGATGGCTGCAGCGGCTACAAGAGGTGATATAACTGTTAAAAACGTTATTCCAAAGCATTTAGACTGCTTAAGCTCTAAGCTTCGTGAGATAGGCTGTGAGGTTTCTGAGTTTGATGATGCTGTGCGTGTTGTCTGTAAAGAGAGACTTCATGCAACATCAGTAAATACACTGCCATATCCAGGTTTCCCGACAGATATGCAGCCGCAGATGTCAGTTGTACTGGCACTTGCCCGCGGTACTAGCGTTGTGACAGAGAGTATTTTTGATAATCGTTTCCGCTATGTGGATGAGCTTATTCGCATGGGTGCAAGCATTCAGGTGGAGAGCAACATCGCAATCATAAATGGAATCGAGCAGTTTTCAGGTACATCAGTTACAGTGCCAGATCTTCGTGCCGGTGCAGCGCTTGTTATTGCAGGCTTGGCAGCACAGGGTGTAAGTGTGCTTGAGGACATTGTATACATTAAAAGAGGCTATGAAGATTTTGCAGAAAAGCTCACCAGCCTTGGCGGTATCATCGAGGAAGTGGAGACAGAGAAGGATATCCAGCGTTTCCGCCTGAAAAATGGCACAACTAATTGGTGATCGTTGATTTATAAACAAAAAAGAAAAAATAAAAAAAACACTTGCTTTTTGATGCAAACAGGGTTATAATCCCATTTGCAAAAAAGAATACCCCCTTATTCAGAGTGATGGAGATACATAGGATCAGTGAAGTCACGGCAACCCCTTGCAAAAGGAAGGTGCCAACCTGAGCGAGTAGGCATTGCCTGCAGTCGAACAATAAGAGGTGAACGGATAAATAGAATGTTGTCGGTCCGCCCCTTAAGGGCGGACTTTTTTAGCGCAAGCAATTCACACGTCACGTTAGTTTTGCGAATGTGCATCCGTGAATTGCGCATATATAAGATACGAAAGAGAGGAAAATTTATGGCACATTATTTATTTACATCTGAATCTGTAACAGAAGGACATCCAGACAAGGTCTGCGATCAGATCTCTGATGCAGTATTAGACGCAATGCTCGAGCAGGATCCGATGAGCCGTGTTGCATGCGAAACATGTACTACAACTGGTCTTGTTATGATTATGGGTGAGATCACCACAAATGCATATGTTGATATCCAGAAGGTAGCAAGAGATACTATCAGAAAGATTGGTTATACCGATGCTGAATATGGCTTTAGCGCAGACAGCTGTGCGGTTATGACAGTTCTTGACGAGCAGTCTACTGATATCGCAATGGGTGTTGATAAGTCTCTTGAGGCAAAAAATGGTGAGGATAAGGACGATTTGGATACAGGAGCTGGTGACCAGGGTATGATGTTTGGTTATGCAAGCAACGAAACACCAGAGCTTATGCCATATCCGATTTCTCTGGCACATAAGCTGGCACGCAGACTGACAGAGGTTCGTAAGAATGGAACATTGTCTTATTTAAGACCAGACGGCAAGACTCAGGTTACTGTTGAGTATGATGAGAATGATAAGCCGGTACGTCTTGATGCTGTTGTTCTTTCTACTCAGCATGATCCAGATGTAACACAGGAGCAGATCCATGAGGATATCAAAAAGTATGTATTTGACGAGGTAATTCCGGCAGATTTAGTAGACGAGAAAACCAAGTTTTTCGTAAATCCAACAGGTCGTTTTGTTATCGGCGGACCACAGGGTGACAGCGGTCTGACAGGAAGAAAGCTGATCGTTGATACATATGGCGGTATGGCAAGACACGGCGGCGGTGCTTTCTCAGGAAAGGACTGCACAAAGGTTGACCGTTCGGCAGCTTATGCAGCACGTTATGTTGCAAAGAATATCGTTGCAGCAGGAATAGCTGACAGATGCGAAATCCAGCTCTCATATGCAATTGGTGTTGCACAACCTACATCAATCATGGTTGATACATTTGGAACCGGCAAGCTTTCAGAAGATAAGATTGTTGAGCTTATCAGAGAAAACTTTGATTTAAGACCGGCAGGAATTATCAAGATGCTTGATTTAAGACGTCCTATCTACAAGCAGACTGCAGCTTATGGTCATTTTGGTCGTCCGGATCTTGATCTTCCATGGGAAAAGACAGATAAAGCAGAATTATTAAAAAAATATTTATAAAAACAATTGTAAAATAACATTACGGTAATGTATAATAATAAGAGCCGGATGTGGGACAGACTTCCTGCATCCGGCTCTTATCAGTTTATTTAAGGAGATTTTGATGGAAGGGTATTATACAATTGAGAGATGGCTGGCATTCTTTTTTATATACAGCTTTCTCGGGTGGTGCATTGAATCAACTATAGTTTCTGTGAGCAAAAGAAAGCTTACAAACAGAGGATTTTTAAAAGGTCCTATGCTTCCATTATATGGTTTTGGGGCTTTGACAATTATAATTTCGACACTGATGGTTGCTGATAATGCAGTTCTTGTATATATATGCGGCATGATTGCGGCTACTGCACTTGAATACGTAACAGGTGCTGCAATGGAAGCTATATTTAATATGAAATATTGGGATTACAGTGACAAAAAGTTTAACATTCATGGATATATATGCCTGAAATCATCGCTTTTCTGGGGGTTTTTGTCAGTTGTGCTTGTTATGGTAATCCATGTGCCTATAGCAGAATTTATTGATTCACTTGACATAAGAATTCTTACGGCAGTTTTGCTTGTTATAATTGTGATTGCTGCGACCGATACAGTATTTGCATTTAAGAAAGCACTTGATTACCAGAAGCTTCTTGCTTATGAGTCTATGATAAAGAAAGAACTTTCAGAAATATCAGAAAGACTTGCGGAAGCAAAAGAAGCATTTACGGAAAAGGCAACTGCAAAGCAGATAGAATATTTTTCTAATCAGGAGCAGAAAGTTGAAAGGCTTCGTCTTGAACTTGACGCTGCAAAGGAGAAAGCCGGTAAACTTCACAAATCACTTTTAAAGAGCTTCCCATCTGCTTCATCTAAGAGGTTTGGCGAGGCGTTTGAAGAGATTAAGAAGTATGTAAGCACTAAGAAACAGTAAAGATATTAAAAAAAATTATAAATTTATTTAAAATAAGTCTTTTAAATTTTTTTTTTATTGTATATAATGATATTTAGGCATGAAATCTTTATTGCGTGGTACTTTGGCAGTGGTTTGTGCCGGAAGATTTATGGATGATTGGATATTGAACAGCTTAGTACAAAGTGAAAGGAGTAATTTCATGCTGTCAACAGATATAGGAATTGATTTGGGAACAGCCAGTATTCTGGTTTATATAAAAGGAAAAGGTGTTGTGTTAAAGGAGCCTTCAGTTGTTGCTTTTGACAGAGATACTAATAAGATAAAGGCCATTGGTGAAGAGGCACGTCTCATGCTTGGACGTACACCAGGTAATATTGTTGCCGTAAGACCTCTTCGTCAGGGTGTTATTTCAGATTATACAGTAACAGAGAAGATGCTCAAGTATTTTATTCAGAAAGCTATAGGCAGAAGAATGTTAAAGAAGCCTAGAATCAGCGTTTGCGTACCTTCAGGTGTAACTGAGGTTGAAAAGAAAGCCGTTGAGGATGCAACACTTCAGGCAGGAGCAAGAGAAGTTGCAATTATTGAAGAGCCGATAGCAGCAGCAATCGGTGCCGGAATTGATATTTCAAGACCATGTGGTAATATGATTGTTGATATCGGTGGCGGTACTACAGATATAGCAGTTATCTCACTCGGAGGTACTGTTGTAAGTACATCTATTAAGATTGCAGGTGATGATTTTGATGAAGCACTTGTAAGATACATGAGAAAGAAACACAATCTTCTTATCGGTGAGAGAACAGCCGAAGATATTAAGATAAAGATTGGTTCAGCGTACCCAAGAGCAGAAGTTACAACTATGAATGTTAGAGGACGTAATCTTGTAACAGGTCTTCCTAAGACAGTAGAAGTGACATCAGAAGAGACAGAAGAAGCATTGAGAGAGGCAACTTCACAGATTGTTGAAGCAGTTCACAGTGTCCTTGAAAAGACACCTCCGGAACTTGCATCAGATATAGCCGACAGAGGAATTGTTCTTACAGGCGGTGGAAGTCTTCTTTCAGGACTTGAAGATTTAATTGAGGCAAAGACAGGTATTAATACAGTTACTGCTGAGGATCCAATGACAGCAGTTGCAATCGGTACAGGTAAGTTCATAGAATTCCTTGCCGGTTACAGAGATGAGAACTAAAAATATCAGGATGGAGGTCAGGTTATGGTAAGAGGCTTATATACTGCCTATACGGGAATGGTAAACAGCCAGCACAGACTTGATGTTGTATCCAACAATCTGGCGAATGCTACAACGACAGGATATAAAAAGGAAGGATGCACAACGCAGTCTTTTGATGCTGTTTATGGCATTAAGATTAAAGATGCGACAGTGGGTCATGTAAATCAGAATATCGGCAAGCTTTCGCTTGGAGCAAAAATCGGTGAAACGTATCGTAATTGGGAGCAGGGTTCTTTTGTTACAACAGATAATACATACGATTTTGCATTGTCAGGAAAGGGATTCTTTACGATTTCCTTTACAAACAAAGCCGGGGAGACATCAACGATGTATACCAGGGATGGGTCTTTTCAGATGAACGCAGATGGTTATCTGGTTACCAAGGATGGTGATTATGTGTTGGGAGAGAGCGGTGAGCCGATTGTTCTTCCGACAGATGCAACTAATATAGCAGTAGAACCTACAGGAGAGATATATGCTGATAATGAGTATGTAGATTCATTTCTTCTTACAGATTTTGAAGATTATAATTATCTCGAAATGTATGGTGAGAATCTTTATCGTGCCATAGATGGTGCAACACAGGCAGATGAGGTTACTGCAACAGTTAATCAGGGATTTAAAGAAGCATCTAATATCAATGTTGTTTCAGAGATGGTTGAGATGATTAGTATCGCAAGAGAGTATGAGAGCGGTCAGAAGGTCATCAATGCCATGGATGAGATGATGAGTAAGATGGTATCAATTTCTGAGTTATAAGTTTAGATGAAAGGTAGACAGAATGGTAAGATCATTATATTCAGCTGCATCAGGAATGATGGCACAGCAGACAAATGTTGATGTAATTGCAAACAATCTTGCAAATGTTAATACAATAGGATATAAGTCACAGAGTGCTGAATTCAAGTCACTTTTATATCAGGATTTACAGGCTAAGACAACTTCTGCTAATGGAGAAAATAAGCCGGTAAGTGCACAGGTTGGACTTGGTTCAAGAATATCATCAATAACATCACATTACACACAGGGTTCAGCAAATGCAACGGATGGTACAACAGATTTCCTTATAAACGGAATGGGATTTTTTGCAATAGAAAATATTGATGGAAATGTATATTATACAAGAAATGGTAATTTCTTCTTATCGGTAGATACTGAGGGAACGGTTCTTTGTACTGCAGAAGGTTATCCGGTTCTTAGTTCAGAAGGACAGCCTATTGTTCTTGACCCACAGTATCAGTCAACTAAGATTACAGTTGATGGAGACGGTAATATATGTTATCCTGACGAATCTAACAATGCACAGCCTATTGGAATAAAGATTGGATTATATCAGTTTCCTAATCCTTCAGGACTTACAAAGGTTGGTAATTCATATCTTGCAGAAAGTGATGCATCAGGTGTAGCAATTAATGAAGAGGATGGAGTTGTAAGCAAGAGTAAATTAAAGCAGGGTTATCTTGAAAGCTCTAATGTTAATGTGGCTACAGAGATGGTTAATCTTATAACAGCACAGAGGGCTTATGAGCTTTGTTCAAAGGCTATTACAACATCTGATACAATGATGGAGCAGGCAAACAACTTGAAGAGATAATAAGCGGCAGGGAGAATTATTATGGATAATATTATTAGTAATGTTAATTCCATTTATACTAATGGAACATATGCATCCGGTACAGGTAATTCACTTGAAGATAAAATAAATAATAAAGATTTGTCAAAAGCAACAGATGATGAGCTCATGGAAGTCTGCAAAGATTTCGAGAGTTATTTCTTAGAACAGATGTTAAAGTCAATGGTAAAGATGACAAAAGTTGACGGTGATACGGATGATAGTAATCTGTATTCGTCACTTTTTGGAATGACTGATAATTCTGATTCGGGAATGAGTACACTTTCAAGTTATTTTGGTGATGAGATAGTTCAGCAGGTAGCTGACAAGATGACAGAGTCTAATGGTGGAAAAGGTCTTGGACTTGCACAGCAGCTTTACGAACAGATGAAGAGAAACTACGGAGTTAGTGAGGTATAATTATTTTGGAATATGAAGCTGTAAAATACGTTGAGGGATTTGTTGAAAATATTATTTTCCGCAATGAAGATAACGGATATACGGTGTTTGATATTACATATAATGGTGAAGAAGTAACCTGCGTTGGTGTATTAAGTTACATCAGTGCAGGTGAATTTATAGCCGCACAGGGTGAATTTGTCAAACATCCCGTGTATTACATGCAATTTAAAATAAAATCATATGAATTCAGGGCGCCTGACGATGCAAAATCGGTGAAGCGTTATCTTAGTTCCGGTGCGATTAAAGGCATTGGCGAAAAAATGGCCGAAAATATTGTGAATAAATTCGGTGATGATACATTCCGCATTATGGAGGAAGAACCGGAACGTCTTGCTGAGATTAAAGGAATCAGCATCAAAAAGGCAATGGATATTGCCGCACAGCTTATGGACAAAAGAGATGTGCGTCGTGCAATGATGTTTATGCAGGAGTTTGGCATAAGCATGAAGTTGGCTAACAAAATTTACACAAAATACGGACAAAACATATATACAATTCTAAAAGAAAATCCTTACTGTCTTGCTGATGATATTGATGGTATAGGCTTTAAAATTGCAGATGAAATAGCAGCAAAAGCTGGAATAAAAGTGGATTCGGCATTTAGAATTAAAAGCGGAATTTTTTACGTTTTATGTCAGGCAGCAGGCCAGGGACATGTATATCTTCCATTGGATGAGCTTGAAAGCTATGTCAAATCGCTTCTTTTGATAGAGTTTGATAATATGGAAAGTTATATAATGGACCTTGCGGTAGATAAAAAAGTTGTTGTAAAACAGAGTGGCGACAGA